>Ga0307420_1000805_pt1 | contig 14111 bp, 14 predicted proteins | sample SalMarWE160240MG_2_FD_202167 | JGI IMG/M metagenome (GOLD analysis project Ga0307420, IMG submission 202167) | Salt marsh sediment microbial communities from the Plum Island Ecosystem LTER, Massachusetts, United States - WE1602-40 | ecosystem: Environmental > Aquatic > Marine > Intertidal zone >... | reverse complement strand
GGGAAATCTCAATACGGGTGGCACTGGATGCTATGCACCCCATAAACTTGTGACTCCATGGCTTGTAAACAGAATTATAAAAGAGATTGTAAATCCTACGGTGGATGCAATTTACAACAGGGGTGATTTAGGTTTGGGATGGAATTATAAAGGTGTTTTATACTTCGGATTGAATCTTGATCCTTACAACCAACTGGATGTCTTTGAAATTAATGTACGGCATGGCGATCCTGAGTGGGAAGTGCTTTCAAGAAAACTAAGTACGGATCTCTTCGAGATAGGGATGGCAGTGTGGGAAGGGAATTTGGATCAAATTCATCCTGTCTGGAATAACCAGCACTATGTAGATATAGTTGCTATGGAAGGCCGCTCAAAGGCAAGTAAGGGATGGAACAAAGGATATCCAGGCCGCTATGGGAAGGGACATGTGGTAGCAGGATTAGATACTTTAGAAAAGGGAATTGCCATCTACTTTTCAGGCGTAAGGGAGAATTCAGAAAGAGGCCTTGTCACAGACGGTGGAAGAGTACTGCATATAATTGCTGGCGATGCAACGCTGGAGAGTGCTCGAGAAAAGGCTTACAGGAACATTGAGTATTTATCTTTGTTAGATCATAATAACAATAATAACAATTGTTTACGATATAGAAAAACAATAGGGGCTTAGCCTTTTTTTGGTGGAGCATTCTCAAATAATGGTTCATCAAAATCTAACATCTTTAAAGGGCTTTTCCCAGTAAACAGCCGTATTATTTTCCCAACAGTATAGGCATTTCCTTTAAAAAGTAACTTACAGTTTTCAAAGCTACAACGTTCAACAGTAGTTTCCCCTTTCTCAAGAACAATAATGCAATCCTTAAATGTACAACGATTAAAATCTTTACCATCAAGCTCTACCTTTTTTCCTGAAAAGACAGAATTGTTATATTGTATTTTATACCCTTCCATTTCCTTGCTGGTTTTTCCTAAAACCTATTCAAAGATTCATTCATGGATGTAAGATAATCAGCTAATGCCTCTTTGAGAGTATTCGATGCTAAAAGAGCACAGTGAGTATTTTCTTCTGGGAGACCACCTAAATTTTCTAAAATCACTTCCTTGTTTATAGCAAATGCATCCTTAATGTTTTTTCCTATCACAAGTTCACATGCCATAGAACCTGCAGCAATAGTCGTTGCACACCCATCAGTGACAAATCTGGCATCAGTGATCCTTTCATCATAAATTTGAAGAAAAATCTTTATGGTATCCCCGCATGGCCCTTTCACCTTTCCATATCCATGAGGTTTTTCTATCTCTCCCATATGTGTTGGGTTCATCCATTTTTCAATCACTTTTTCTGAATATATCTTCCGGGCATCTTCTATAATAGATGCCTGCATTTCATCCATTGCATTATCAAAATCGACTGACATCTTTTGACTTTCCTCCTTTATTAATAATCTTTTCTGCAGATTCCTTGGGTCTCACAGTAAGGTGTATTGCAGCGTTCCTCTCTACCGCAACAGGTAGCACCAGGAACCCTGCCACTATCTGTAACTGTAAATGATGAAACTGATAAAATTTTTATTAAATCATTACTCCCGCAATATTTACAGGCAAGCATTTCGCTGCCAGAACTTACCCCAATTAATATCTCTGATATCTTGCCACACTGATTGCACTTATATTCATAAATAGGCATTATTTATACTCCTTTACCTTGATAAAAAAATTATTTCTTTTTTCTCACGCGATAGGCATTTATCACCATTCTGCCCTGAAATCAAGGGAAAATAAAACATAGATTTTTTCCCTTTAAGTGTTTATTATTATCTTAATGTGACAAAGCTTTAAGGGAACATTTACGTAAAAAGGCAAATAATTTATTTAAAATTATAGAGAATGCCACATATCGGCGACATTACGCAGGAACTATCTATGAAAAGTTTTAGAAAAGAACTCTTCTTTGAGGTGCCCACGAGGAGAGCATTTGTGAACATCACCCCCCAGGTAAACGAGTGTCTTAAAGAAAGCAGAATTAAGGAGGGTTTTATTCTCTGCAACGCCATGCACATAACAGCCAGTGTATTCATAAATGACGATGAATCCGGACTAAATTACGACTATGATAAATGGCTTGAGAAACTTGCTCCCCATGAGCCTGTCAGTCAATATAGGCATAATGTTGGTGAGGATAATGCAGATGCCCATATGAAAAGGCAGATTATGGGAAGAGAGGTTGTTATTGCAGTAACTAACGGTAAAATGGACTTTGGGCCGTGGGAGCAGATATTCTATGGTGAATTTGATGGTCGAAGACGTAAAAGAGTTTTGGTAAAAATAATTGGCGAGTAATCTTTCGGTATAATTAAGGAAAAATGTAATGGAAGAAAATAAAACTATGGTCAAAAAAAATTTTGATCAACTTTTTTATACAATGCTTCAAAACAAACAAGTTGAAGAAAAGGCCATTCATTATTTACATAATAAGAAAAAGATAGATAAAGCGATTATTTATAATGAACTTCTCCCAAGGAAAATAGTCGGTTACTCCCCAGAGAGAAAGGCGCTTGCCTTTCCTTTAGCACGTGGTTTTCTGATTGTAGGCATTCAGTATCTGGCAACAGAGTCCCTCGAAATAAATGGTCACATAGTAAAAGAAGGCCACGAATACTTTCACGAAGATAGTGACCTTGAAACAGGGATTTTCAACCTTCAGAGAAATTTTAGGGATGTAATTATTACTTCAAGCATACTTGACCTATTAAGCACAGATCTGGGAGGTGTTTCCCTGCCCAGCATGACAGGATTCAAACAATTACAACTATTTTTCGATATACACACAACAATCTGCTTTCAAAATAGCAAAGGGAGCGATTTGGCTGCAAAAAAAATCCTTGAAATCCTTCCAAAGGCCAGCGTTGTAACATTACCAATAGAGTTCAGGGACATAAATCATCTTTTACTGGAAAAAGGTCAGAAGGCCGTGAAATCTTTTTTAGGGAAGGAAGATAACGTGGATAAGGAAAGAGAATCAAAAGGATTCAAAAAGGATACTACCTTTGAGGTTGTAAACTGCCGCTATTTTCCAAAGCCTGGCCCAAAAAACACGGCGGCAACCCTTGAAGCTGCTTTTGAAAGGGCCACCATATTAAAAATAAACAAGGTGTTGGTTTCAAGTTGTAGTGGAAAAACCGCCTTCGAGGCATTTGATCTATTCGGTAATAATTTTTCTCTCATAATTGTAACGCATGTAACAGGTTTTAAAAAACCAGACCATCAAGAACTCGCAGAAGAAGATAGAAAACTCCTTCGGGAAAGGGGTGCTATTGTTTTAACAGCCCAGCATGCATTTGGTGGTGTAGGAAGGGCATTTAGGAATAAAACTGGCACCTATCAAATAGATGAGGTTATTGCCTATACCTTACGAACATTTGGACATGGAACAAAGGTTGCCATTGAGATAGCCTTAATGGCCGCAGATGCTGGGCTAATCAGAACAAATGAGGATATTATCTCTATTGGTGGAACCGCAACTGGAGTAGATACAGCACTTCTACTGAAACCAGCACATACTCAAAATTTCTTTGACATGAAAGTCAAAGAAATCATTTGTAAGCCATTCAATTTTTGAGCTTCAACATTTCGAAAAATCTCTGTTCTCTCGCATGCCTTCTTCTGCAAAAACAGGTTGTGGATTCTAATCCATTTACGGAATGGAAATATATCTCCCTTTGTTTACAACGAGCCCTTCTCTTTCCAGCGATTGAATATTTTTTTTGACCACATCCGGATCAAAACGAACGGCCTTGATTAATTCGTTAAACGTTTGCCTTGGCTTTGCAACCAATGCCCTTAAAATCGCACCCCTTACCTGTCGTGCCGAACCTTCAAATGGAGACTGTTCAGCGTGATGAGCACTTTTCCTCCCCGGATTGGAGCAATATTTTTTTAACGCAACCCCATAATCCATTAGCGCATTATACCAATGTTTCGGGTTATCATAATCAAGCGTTCGCTTAACAAGCGGTCTTATTTCACTATCCTTTACGGTATCTTGTGTACCGAAAAAATGATAGATGAATACCGTGCGTACGTTGGTTTCAATAAATACAACAGGTTGATTAAAGGCAAATGCACAGACTGCATTGGCGGTGGCATTTCCAATCCCTGGCAATTGCATAAGAAGAGATACATGTGAGGGAACATAACCACCATATGTAGCATTCACTATCTCGGCGAGCCTCTTTAACGAAAGGGCACGTCGATTATACCCCAGACCTTGCCATACTGTGAGAACATTACGCAATGTGGCCTCAGCAAGAGATTCAATATCTGGAAATGTTTTTATGAATTCCACATACTTGTGAACAACCCGTGAGACCTGCGTTTGTTGGAGCATGATTTCAGAAACAAGAATCTCGTATGGATTATCAGTACTACGCCATGGTAGGTCACGTCCGAAATTCTGATAATAATCGTAAACGATTCTCTGAAATTTTGTTATCTCTCCAGTAGTATACTTTCTATAATCCTTCATAAATAGCTCTCATCTCTATCCATTTCATAGGTTTTACAAAACACTATAGCCTATGCACTGCGTAGCGAGCAATATTCTTTCATCTCAAAACATATATTTGTGTGCTCGCTAATATCTCCGGCACAATGTAAAATTGTTAGATAGAGTAAAAAAATTTCCTAGTTGAATTAAATAGTAAAATGCGTATTATTAATGGTAGGAATAAAGAATTGTCGTGGATTAATTAAAAAAGTTTTCAATAGAGCTCAACGATTAACTCGCTCATTCGTTCTCGAGTGAAATAATTATATGATATGCAAATAATAGGGGGCGAACAGGCAAATAAACCCGACAAACCGAAGTGAGGAGGAAATAATGCCAGAAAGAATTATTTATATGGACAATAATGCAACAACACCTATTCACCCTGAGGTAAAAAAGGCGATGATTGACGCTATAGGAGTATTTGGCAATCCTTCGAGCCTACATGGACCGGGCAGAGAGGCCAGACAGCTTGTTGAGGCAGCACGTGAAAAGGTCGCCTCATTCATTGGTGCATCTCCTGAAGAGGTGATGTTTGTCGGAAGTGGGTCAGAGGCTAATAACACGATCTTAAATGCTCTCACATGCCAGCGTATGGGGTGTGCATATCATCGTGAAGGCCTTAATAAAATTGTTACCACCACTATTGAACATCCTTGTGTTCTCGAAACATCAAAGTGCCTTCAAGAAAAGGGTGTAGATGTTTCATATCTTGACGTCGATATACACGGAAAAATCGACACTGAACAACTAAAGGAGGTAACAACTGATAATACAGGGCTCGTTTCGGTGATGATGGCAAACAATGAAATAGGTACTATACAAGATATCAAGACAATTGCCGAAATTGTTCATCAGCGTGGGGCATTGTTTCATACGGATGCAGTGCAGGCAGTGGGTAAAATCCCAGTAATCGTACAAGAGTTGGGAGTAGATTTTTTAACACTTTCCGGGCACAAAATTTACGGACCCAAGGGGATTGGTGCCTTATATGTAAGAAAGGGGGCACCCTTCTGCCCTTTAATTCGTGGTGGACATCAGGAAAGAGGCAGGCGCGCCGGAACAGAGAATACCCTCGGAATAATAGGACTTGGAAAGGCGATTGAAATGCGCTCCCAGGAGATGGAAGCCGAAGAAAAACGTCTGCTCGAATTAAAGGCAGCGTTAAGAAAGGGCATAGAGCAAAAAATTCCCGATGTGAAATTCATCGGGCACCCTACAGATTGTCTTCCGGGCACCTTAAATGCCTCCTTTGACGGTGCAGAAGGTGAGGCAATTATCCTATACCTTGATCTGGAAGGCATCTCCGTGTCAACTGGCTCCGCATGTGCGTCGGGTTCCCTTGATCCCTCGCACGTAATTCTAGCCACAGGATTGCCCGCAGAATGTGCTCACGGTTCAATACGTATCAGTTTGGGGCGGGAAAATACAAGGGAAGAGGTTGAGTATATGATTGATACACTTCCTCTGGTGATTGGAAAAATCAGGGATATGTCAACAGTGTATAAAAGGAGACAGTAATGGCGCAAGTTAACTGGACATATACAGACAAGGTAAAAGAACATTTTATGAATCCCAAAAACATCCTTATGGATGAAGAAAACTATCAAGAAGATGGGAAGGGTGTTGCCGGGAACGTGAAATGCGGCGACGAGATGCTAGTTGTTATCAAAGTCGATAAAAAGAAGGCGATCATTACCGACTGTAAATGGAAAACCTTTGGCTGTGCAAGCGCAATCGCGAGTACCTCTGCTCTCTCTGAAATGGTCAAAGGTATGAAGCTTGATGATGCATACAATCTTTCCGCAAAGGATATAAATAAAGAGCTTGGTGGATTGCCAGACCACAAAATACATTGTTCAGTATTGGGAGATAAGGCCCTACGCATAGCCATAAACGACTACTATACCCGTAATGGAATGGAAGACAAGGTCAAGAAGGAAGAGGAACGTGTCGTTTGTAAATGCATGAACGTAACGGATCAGGAAATTGAACATGCCGTGCTCGAGGGTGCAAGGACCTTCTATGAACTGCAAGAGATGACCAAGGTGGGAACTGGATGTGGGGAGTGTCAGGAAGAAGTAACACAACTCTTGGAGACCTATAAACAAAAACACTTCTGTCAGGTGTAACGTTGAGCAATAGGAGTTTTTCCTCAACAATATAAATGGGAAATAAGACGGAGATATGCCATGAATATTGCAAATACTATGCTCGATTTGGTGGGAAAAACACCCCTGGTCAAACTTAGTAAGGTCAGCAATGAATGTGTGGCTACTGTTGTGGCAAAACTGGAGTCTTACAATCCATGTAGTTCGGTCAAGGATCGAATAGGTTTCAATATGATCCTTCAGGCAGAAAAGAAGGGGCATATTGACAAAAATACCGTTATTATTGAGCCCACCAGCGGCAATACCGGAATTGCTCTTGCCTTTGTATGTGCCGTTCGCGGCTACCAGCTCATTCTGACTATGCCAGAAAGCATGAGCGTTGAGAGGCGAAAACTGCTCAAAGGCTTCGGTGCCGAACTTGTTCTCACTCCTGCCTCCAAGGGTATGCCAGGTGCAATTGCTAAGGCCGAGGAGCTGGTTGCTCACACGAAAAAATCCTTTATGCCCCAGCAGTTCAAAAACCCTGCGAATCCAGATATTCATGCACGTACGACTGCTGAAGAGATATGGAAAGATACTGATGGCACAATAGATATTTTTGTATCCGGTGTAGGCACTGGTGGAACTATTACAGGTGTTGCTCAGATCTTGAGAGAACGCAGGGCAGGATTCCAGGCGGTAGCGGTTGAGCCGAAAGATTCGCCGGTTCTCTCTGGCGGCAAAGCAGGGCCGCACAAGATTCAAGGCATCGGCGCCGGTTTTGTCCCTGATATCCTTCAACGAAACCTTATTGACGAGGTATTTCCCGTCTCAAATGAACAGGCCTTTGCAATGGCCAGAAAGCTTATCAAAGAGGAAGGTATTCTCTGCGGGATCTCTTCAGGGGCAATTGCACATGCGGCATTAGACGTTGGCAGACGAAAGGAAAACGACGGAAAACTGATCGTATTCATTGTCTGCGATACAGGTGAGCGATACCTGAGCACTGAGCTATTCGAAGAATAGTTTTCTATTCTTCGAAATTGTATTGAAGGTCTAGCGGTAAAAATAACGTACCTTCTATCTTTGTATATACCATCGAGGAGTACTATCCATGAGTAAAAAATCAGATCATGGCATATCTCAAAGAAAAAATATCATCACACGGGTGGTTACTGAACTATGCCGCCCTGATTCCTATGATTCGGTTTACCATAAATCCTCGCTGGAGGCTGTAATGCCATCCATTGAAATTCTGGCAGAGATCGTTGAGCTCCTCAAGGCGGTACTCTTTCCAGGATATTTCAGCGATCCCGATATGACGCCGGAAACTATGCCGTATTCAATAGGATCGAACTTAGACAAGGTACAACGGCTGCTCTCTGAACAGATTAAACGTGGATTTTGTTTTTCCTGTGAGATAAATGAGAGAGAAGCATGTCTGGAATGCGAGGACCGCTCACGGGACTTGGCCCGTAAATTTATTTCTCGACTACCAGCAATCCGGAGCCTGTTAGCCACTGATGTAACGGGTGCTTATGAAGGCGATCCGGCTGCTCATAGCCCTGGTGAGACTATTTTTTGCTATCCAAGCATAAAGGCTGTTACTAACTATCGTATTGCCCATGAGCTTTATCTTCTCGATGTAGACATCATCCCCAGAATCATAACGGAAATGGCTCATTCACAAACGGGCATTGATATTCACCCGGGTACAAAAATTGATGAACGCTTCTTCATTGATCATGGAACAGGCACAGTTATAGGAGAAACCTGTATCATCGGTCGAAACGTTCGTTTGTACCAAGGTGTAACTCTCGGAGCGAAAAGCTTTCCTAAAGACGATTCTGGAGCACTGGTGAAAGGAATCCCTCGTCATCCCATTGTAGAAGACGACGTCATCATCTATTCAGGAACAACTATTTTGGGCCGTGTTCGCATTGGAAAGGGATCAATTATTGGTGGCAATGTATGGCTCACACAGGATGTCAAACCTGGTACACGAGTTATGCAGGGAAAACAAGCGGAACCCATTATGACAAGCAGTGAATGATCTTTCATGCTGTAGCGTTTGTAGTGACGAGACAAAATAATTTTAAAAATGGGCCCACAGTAGTCTTTTAAATAAACCTCCCATAGAAAATTGGTCTTAAGTGTAATCAATTTTGGGCAGTCCCTTCCTGAAAAAGATCTAAAGCTTTCTTTCTAGCATTCTCGAAAAAGCGACCTTTTTTTGGTTGTTGGATCAAGCTTGGTAGTAACACCAGCAGCAGACATGCCGCTGGAGGCTCTTCGCTCCGGCGCAAAATTGGTCATCATTAATAAAGGAGATACCCCCTTTGATAATAGTGCAAACTTGAGATTTAAAGAAGAGATTGGTGAGATTCTCCCTAGGGCAATAAAGAGACTAAAAAGATTGATGGGCTTGTTTGAATAAAAAAATCAAACAAAAGGTAGACAAATTAAATAACATGATTAGAATTTGATCGAACTTTGCTTCTTTTTACTTTTTTTTTATTGACAATAATAATTTCTTAAGGCATAAGGCAAAACCTGTTATTCGATCGATTTTTAAAGGAACTATAAGTCATTTTTCTCAAATAATTATTCTTATTTAAAATTTATAAAGAAAGGATGTGGTTATCATGGTTTGTACAACGTTAAGGCCCGGGTTTGAGTGCATCTTTATGACCAAAAAAGGATGCGAGTTTAATGGAGGTAGCTGTCACACCATCATTGATCAGTGTGATGGTTGCCAGAGAATCGTTGAATACCCCACCGGAAAATACTGTATAAGTTTCCTCGACCCTTCTATCAAATGGAAAAACGGGGTCTGCAATATGGCTACTCACATACAGATAAGCACCAAAAAGGAAACCAATAAGATAAATCCGCTTAAGGCCTCAAAAAGATCCCGCTAAACCTTTGGATCAGGAATCTTCTTAAAGAATAATTAGTAGCGGAAAACATTCGTGCAGAGATTGCATCAAATGAGCTTTAATAAATCTCTGCTCTGCCTATCAGGAGAAAACGCATTTGATTATGTAACCAAGATACATATGAGCGATGCAGACTCTGCACGAATGTCCTCTTATTCTTTCACTTTTAACGTCCCCAATTTTTATTTGTAATTAATAGAATAAATCCTGCTATACTATCGATCATAAATCCTGGAATCATAAATCATTATGCATTTATCTGGACTTAAAAGTAGCCTTGATAAAGGGAGTCAGTATATGACTGAATTCACTTACTCCAATATAGAAAGGGAGATGGATACCTATGGGTTTGATTCTGTAGTCAAAAGCCACTGTCGAATGTGCCATGGTGGCTGCGGAGTTTTGGTCTATACAAAAAATGGTAAAGCGGTCAAAATTGCTGGTGATCCTGACTGCCCCATAAATCATGGAACTCTCTGCAGCAAAGGAATTGCATCCACTCAATTGGCCTACCATCCAGATCGATTGACGTATCCTGTCAAAAGAGTTGGGGCAAAGGCAAGTGGAAATTGGGAGCGTATATCGTGGGATGAAGCATTGAATACCATTGCAGAACGGATAGCAAAGTATAATAAAGAATTTGGGGCAGAATCAATTGTAATGGGGTATGGAACAGGAAGGGAAAATGAAGGGGTGATTTACCGTTTTGCCAACCTCCTTGGTACCCCCAATGTTCTTACAGCAGGTCATTTTTGCTACGGCCCTCGTATTGCTACCAGTATCATTACCTGCGGATCAAACCCTATCGTAGACTACGAAAATAATCCAAAGTGCATTATGGTGTGGGGCAACAATTTGGTGATAGGTAACTCTGATGAATATAAGGGTGAATCTTTCTCAGTGAGCCTTGATAAAGAGGCGAAGCTTATTGCCGTTGACCCAAGATTAACACGTATTGCAGCCCGTGCTGATATCTGGCTTCAGCTCAGACCAGGAACAGATACGGCCCTCGCCCTGGGAATGCTCAATGTCATCGTCAATGAAAAACTTTATGATACAGAATTTGTCCAACATTATGTCCATGGATGGGAGCCCTTTGTAAAACGAATCAATGAATATCCACTCAACAAGGTAGAAGAGATCACCTGGGTTCCAAAAGAAAAAATCAGGGAAGCTGCACGACTATTTGCCACTACTAAACCTGCAGCAATCCAGTGGGGGGTAGCCATTGAACAGCAGATAAACTGCGCAGACAACAACCGCTCTCTCATGGCTCTTATGGGTATAACTGGCAATATAGACGTACCTGGAGGACAGGTCTTATTCAAAGCACCCACAATTAGAACCGTGGCAGAATTTGGTGCCCACAAGAAACTTTCAAAAGAGCAGGCGGCAAAACGTTTAGGAGGAGATCGCTTTCGTCTTGCTGGAAATTTTGGAATTATTAATCCCAAATGTGTGTGGGATGCTATTCTTACAAAGCAACCCTATCCAGTAAAAATGCTCTTTTTAATCAGCTCAAATCCTGTTATGACCCGTGCAAATGCAAAAGAGGTTTACCGTGCACTTGAAAAGGTTGAATTCATGGCTGTTTCTGATTTTTTCTTAACACCAACAGCCGAACTTGCAGACATTGTTTTACCAGCGGCTACATGGCTTGAAATGGACTATATCGGAGATTTTTGGAAGAGACATGGCTATATCCTGCCAAGGAGAAAGGTCATCCAGGTGGGAGAGTGCCGATCAGATCATGAGATGCTTAATGACCTTGCTCACAGAGTTGGCCAGGGAGAACACTGGTGGGATAATTTTGAAGGAGCCCTGGATCACATATTAGAACCCATGGGCATACCATGGCAGGAATTCAGCGAAATGGATTATATAAGAGGGAAAATAACGTATCAAAAATATAAGGAAAAAGGATTCTCTACCCCAACTAATAAGTTTGAACTATATTCAACATTACTTGAAAAATGGGGATATGATCCCCTTCCCCAACATCGTGAAGTCCCTGAAAGCCCTTTAAGCTCGCCAGAATTATATAAACAGTACCCATATATCCTTATTACTGGAATGAGGTCTCCCGGTTTTTTTCATACAGAAAATCGTCAGGTTCCCTGGCTAAGAGAGCTTCACAGAGAACCAGTTGTGGAAATCCACCCTGAAACTGCACAGAAAGAAGGCATACGTGAAGGCGATTGGGTCGTTATCGAATCCCTTAGGGGAAAAGTCAGGCAGCGAGCAAAAATATTTGCAGGCATTGACCCAAGGGTTATCGGAGCACAGCATGCCTGGTGGTTTCCAGAGAAAAAAGATCCAGGACACGGGTGGGATGAATCAAATATTAACATATTGACGGACAATGCCTATGAGGGCTGTGATCCTGCAATGGGTGCAACGAACGTCAGAACACTTTTATGCAAGATATACCCTGAGAAGTGAATACAGGAGTAGTTCATGAAAAAATATTCCCTGATCATAGATCACGAGGCTTGCTGGGGATGTAAGACATGCGAAGTGGCATGTAAACAAGAAAATGATTCACCTGATGGTATTAAGTTAATCTCTGTTTCAGAAGATGGACCCAAGCTAATCAATGGTACATTGGATTTCTCTTTTCAGGTGAGTGTCTGCAGGCACTGCGATGATCCCCCATGTGTAAAGGCTTGCGTAGAGGAAGCTATTAGCAAAAGAGAAGACGGTATAGTAGTGATGGATTATGAGAAATGCACTGGCTGTCAGGCTTGCATAGAAGCATGTCCTTACGATGCCATTGCCTTTGATATGAATAAAGGCATCGCACAAAAGTGTAACCTCTGCCATCATAGAGTGGATAAGGGGCTTATACCAGCCTGTGCCGATAATGTCTGTTTGGCTCATTGCATCTATTTCGGAGATCCGGATGAAATTAGACAAATGATTTCAAAAAAAAGGCGATTCAATAAACAGTGAATTGAGATCTTTTTTTTGCTTAAAGCTCATTCCCTGTCCAAGAGAGATAACAGATCTTTCCATTTAGAGATCCTGGGCACTTTGCAGTCTACTTTTTCAGCATCCCTGAAAACAATGGCCGGTATAAAAGGTATTTTTTGATCCCTCACATAGGTAGTTAAAACAGGCTGGAGCCCAGCCTTCTGTGCACCAGTAATATCGGGCTCTGGGTCATCTCCGACATAGAGAATCTGATATTTTCTTACCCCCAGCTGCTCAATAAGTTGGTGAAAAACAAAAGGATGTGGCTTGCGGTAGCCCAACTCGCCAGAAATGAGCACCACATCAAAGAAAGGGCTTAGGCCTAACTTGTTAATGATGTTCCTGACAGCAGGCCCATGAGTGAAATTAGTAAGTAACCCCAGACGGTATACATCCCTGAGGCAACTGAGCATCTCTTTTGTGCCTGGAATAAGATGACAGTATAGAAAAAAGGCTGAAAAATAATTGTCAACTGCTAGAGCAATTCTGGCGTCATCAGGCAAGATATTGTATCCCTGGCTCTTTAGTGCAGCGCTTATCCAAAAACTGTTGTGTGTTTCTATCCCATCCTCTCGGGCTTTTTTAACAAACTCCAGGGCAACTTCCCGGTAGGCTTCTTTGAATTGTTCACTCTCAAGTTCGAAACCACTTTTCCGAAGGCTTTTGATCAACCTCCTCATGGCCTCATCCAGGGTTTGTATCTCCGCAGTGACCAGTGTGTTAAAAAGGTCAAACCCTATTGCTTTAATATGGTTCATGATTTTTTTTCTTAACTTAAAAAACAAGAGACTTGCACATTACAAGAGACAGGAAATCACAGCACTCAGAAACAAACAAGAAAAATAAAAAACCTCTCTTTTTAACTATAATTATTGATATAATTCCACACCAATTTTGACTCACTAGTCCACAATATGTTTATTCAGACACAAATCAAATTTTTATAACTTCATAAAATATTCTTAATATCAGTCAAAAAAGGAAAAATTAGTGTCAATCATATTCTTATAAAACATATATTAAGTAATTATTTAGTATTTATTTTATTTAAAAAAAATTTTTCTTGACATTGCTTATTATATATATATTAGTATTTAATTATGTTATAAATTTACTAATTATGACTAATTAAAATCTTACATATACTTTTATACATAATTTCAAAGCTGATTCATTAATATGGCACAAGGAATTTGCTTTAGAACCTCAGATCACACATGGATCTTAATAATTTTGGCTATGTTAGTTTAGCATAAAAAGTAATGGGATTCATGCAGATGAAAAACTTAAGGATAAGCTTTCAATAAAATAGATTGAAATAAAAATAATCAAATAAAGGAGATACCTTATGAAAACATCAAGACATGCAGCTGAAAGACTGCAACAAAGAGGTATTCCAAAAGATTATATCGATATGATTTTACGACATGGAACCTCTGTAAGAAAACCAGGTAACGCGTTAGAATACAGGCTATACAAAAAAGATAAAGATAGGATTATCAAACACTATAAGCACTTAATTCACTTATTAGATAAGTGCACAACTAAGGCTGTCGTCGTTGACTC
>Ga0307420_1000803_pt1 | contig 14170 bp, 13 predicted proteins | sample SalMarWE160240MG_2_FD_202167 | JGI IMG/M metagenome (GOLD analysis project Ga0307420, IMG submission 202167) | Salt marsh sediment microbial communities from the Plum Island Ecosystem LTER, Massachusetts, United States - WE1602-40 | ecosystem: Environmental > Aquatic > Marine > Intertidal zone >... | reverse complement strand
CATAGTTTACTTGGTAAGCGTGGAGAAAACGTGAGGAGAACGTGGGGAAAATGTCATTAAACAAGCTCGCTCGCGCCTTTTCCTAACTCCGACCAAAATAACACATTCAATCAAGAATTCTTGCCCTCCCGCCCTGTCAGAGTATAATACTACTCAACAATCTTAGTCAAAGGTAGGCCACTTATGAAACAAGACCTCGATCGATTGATGGAAGAGCACGGACTGGACGCGGCCCTTATCTCTGGAACGGTCCACGGCAACCCGGCAATGGTCTATATGACCAACGGCGCTGGGCTTACCACAGGCATGGTGATCAAAAAGCGCGGCGAGGAGCCCGTACTCCTATGCTGGCCAATGGAGCGGGAGGTGGCCGCCGCCAGCGGTCTGGCGACCGTCAACTTGGCCAAGTACGACTATAACGCACTGGCACGCGAGATGGGCGACCGGCTGGCCGCCACCGTCGAGCTCTACCGTCGCATCTTTGCCGACCTGGACGTCAGTGGGCGCGTCGGCTTTTACGGTATGGAGGATAGGGGTCGCGCGTGGACGCTGCTCAACGCGCTGAACGCACAATTGGACGACATCAAAGTCTGTGGTGAGTTCGACGTGACACTGATCGAGGCCGCCCGCACCACCAAGGGCGCCGACGAGGCGGCGCGGGTGCGCCAGATGGGCAGGCGCACGTGCGACATCATCGGCCAGACGGTCGCGTTCCTCCAATCGCACAGCGTCAAGGACGGCGCGCTGGTGCAGGCCGATGGCTCGCCGCTGACCATCGGGCACGTGCACGCGCAGATCAACCGCTTCATCGCCGAGCAGGGGCTCGAAGACCCCGAGGGATTCATCTTTTCCATCGGGCGCGACGCGGGCGTCCCGCACAACAAGGGCACGCTGGACACCGTGATGGAATTGGGCCGCACCATCGTTTTCGACATCTTTCCGCGCGAGGCCGGCGGCGGCTACTTTGCCGACGTGACCCGCACCTTCTGCCTGGGCTATGCCCCGCCGGAGGTCGAAAAGATCTACCGGGACGTCTACGACTGCCAGGCGCAGATATTGGGCGTGTACGAGGTCGGCACGGAGGCCAAGCGCTACCAGCAGATGACGTGCGAGTTCTTTGCCGAAAGAGGCCACCCCACCACCATCGCCGCCGACTCACAGATCGAGTCCGGCTACGTACACACCGTCGGCCACGGCCTGGGGCTAGATATCCACGAGGAGCCGCGCTTTGCCGACCTGCCCTCCAACACCGACGTGCTCAAGCCGGGCCACATCTTTACCTGCGAGCCGGGGTTGTACTATCCAGATAAGGGCTACGGCGCGCGCATCGAGGACGACGTGTGGATCGATGAAAAGGGCACCGTGCACAATTTGACGGATTTTCCCAAGGAGTTGGTGATCGAGCTATGATCCGCATCCTGGCCATTGAAACCTCCTGCGACGAGACGGCTGCCGCCGTGGTCGAGGACGGGCGGCGCATTCTATCCAACGTCGTTGCCTCGCAGGTCGACCTGCACGCTGAGTACGGCGGCGTCTTTCCCGAGATCGCCTCCCGCGCCCACATCGAGGCCATCGTGCCCGTGATCGACCAGGCGATGAAGGAAGCCCACATGGGCTACGACGACTTGGACGCCGTGGCCGTGACCTACGGGCCGGGCTTGGCGGGCTCGCTGCTGGTGGGCGTCAACGCCGCCAAGGGCATCGCCCTGGGGCGCGACCTTCCGCTGGTGGGCGTCAACCATCTGGAGGCGCATATCTACGCCCACTGGCTGGACGTGGCAGGTGACGATGCCGCCACGCCCCCCCTTACCTCTCCCCCGCAGGCGGGGGGGACTGGGGGGGGGCAAAAGCTCGAGTTCCCTTTGTTGGCCCTGCTCGTCTCTGGCGGCCACACGGAACTGATCCTGATGCGCGGACACGGCGATTACGAATACCTGGGCGGCACGCTGGACGACGCCGCCGGCGAGGCGTTCGACAAAGTGGGCCGGCTGCTGGAGCTGCCTTACCCCGGCGGGCCGGCGATCCAGGAAGCAGCCCAGGGGGGCAACCCAACAGCCGTCGACTTTCCCCGCGCCTGGCTGGAGGATAGCTACGACTTTAGCTTCAGTGGGCTCAAGACCGCCGTGCTGCGCGAGGTGCAAAAGTACAGCACCCTGCCCCAAGGCAGACCGCTGGCCGACATAGCCGCCAGCTTCCAGGCAGCAGTGGTGGACGTGCTATCGCAAAAGACAGCTCAGGCAGCGGAGGAATTCGGCGCCACCGCCGTGCTGCTCAGCGGCGGCGTCTCTGCCAACACCGCGCTGCGCGAAACGACGACGGAGCGCATCCGCGAGCGCGCGGGCGTGCCCGTATACTACCCGCCCCTCTACCTGTGCACCGACAACGCGGCGATGATTGGCGCCTGCGCCCATCGACATTTCGTCGCCGGGGAGCGCACCGGGTGGGACCTGGACGTCGTGCCCGGCCTGCGCCTAGTATAAATCAGAGATTGGAGATTCATCTTGCAATCTCCAATCAACCAATCTCCAATCCTATGGGACTAGGTAACCTTTTACGCAATGGGATCATTTCGTGCACCAACCTCCTGCGTTCGATGCGCCGCAGGGGGCTGGAACACATCGTCCTGCCCATCCACGGCCCGTACCCGGAGCGGACGCCTCGGCGCGACCCGCTGCCCTTTCCACTCAACCTGCTGCCGCTCCGTCCTTCCGTGACCAGCCTGGAGGACATGGCCGCGATTGTGGAGCGCATCGGCAACGACCCACGGGTCGAGAGCATTGTGCTGCGCTTTGATTCACTCCAGGCCGGGCCCTCGGCGCTATTCAGCCTACGGCGCATGGTCCTCGACCTGCGCGATAAGGGAAAACGCCTCATCGCCTGGCTGCCCAGCGCCGACACCTGGGAATACTATTTGGCCTCGGCCTGCGACGAGATCATTCTCCCGCCATCCGGCCGCCTCTCGGTGCTGGGCGTACGTCTCGAAACGACGTTCCTCAAGGACACCTTAGACCTGGTCGGCGTGCATGCCGACCTCGAATCCATCGGCGAGTACAAAGCCTCGCCCGACGCCTTCCGGCGCTCGACGATGAGCGAGCCGCATCGGGAGATGCTGGACGCGCTTCTGGGCTCCTATTTCGAGGAACTCGTCGCCGCCATCGCCGAGGGACGCGGGCTCGACCCGGCGCGTGTGCGCGAGATGATCGAGGGAACCGGGACGGAGCACACCTTACCTATGCTGTCCGCCGAGGCGCTGGAAGCAGGGTTGATCGACGCCGTGCTCTACGAAGACGAGCTACCCGCGCACCTGCAACCGCCCGAGGAGAAGGACCAGGAGGCTGCGTCACTGTGCACCTCGCGAGATGGTTCGCGCTGGCTGCGGCAGCCGACCAGGCGCGCCCGCGCATACATCGGCGTGGTATCGCTGGACGGGATGATCGTGCCCGGACGCAGCCGCCGTGCCCCCTTCCCCATCCCACTGCCCATCCCCGAATCCCAGGCGGGTGTGGAGACGATCGCGTGGGCGTTGCGCCAGGCAGAGGCCAACGAGCGCATCGCTGCCGTCATCTTTGCCATCGACTCACCCGGCGGCTCGGCGCTGGCCTCCGACCTGATCTGCCGAGAGGTGCGCCGGCTGAAGGAAAGCAAGCCCGTGGTCGTCCTGATGGGCGGATACGCCGCATCGGGGGGCTACTATGCCGCTGCGCTGGCAAACCGCATCGTCGCCCGCCCGACCACGCTGACCGGCTCCATCGGCGTCTGGGGGGGCAAGTTCACCCTCGGCGGCCTGTACTACAAGCTAGGCATCAACCGCGCGTCGTTGCAGCGCGGCGCCCTGGCGGGCATCTACTCCGACACGATGCCGTTCAGCGAGGAGGAGCGCGCCTGGATTCGCCGCGACATGGGCGCAACCTATGCCTCGTTCAAGTCGCTCGTGGCCGAGGGGCGGGGGATGACGGAAGAGCAGGTGGAGGAAATCGCACGCGGGAGGGTGTGGACCGGCGCCCAAGCGCGCGAAATTGGATTGGTGGACGAGCTGGGCGATTTCGAAACAGCGCTGGCACTGGCCAAGGAGCTGGCCGATATCGAGGCCGATCAAGACGTCTCGGTCATACAGGCGAGCCCGCCCCGCAACATGCTGACGCCACATCCTTTTCCAACACCGGACCAAAGCTGGGCCGCCCTGCTCGACGTCTGGCAGAGCATCGCGCGCGAACGGGTGTGGGCGATGGCCCCGTGGATCGTGCAGGTGCAGACCTGAGAACGGGGAACGAATGAGCGAATCGAACCAGCGTTGGAGTCCTCCTTTCAAGCGCACCGTCGCCCTCATCCTCCTGGTACTGATCGCGCTCATCATCTACCGCTTCCAGACGGTCATCCCGCCGCTGGTGATCGCGTTCTTGGTAGCTTTCATACTCGATCCCGTCGTCGATTTTCTCACCGAGCGCCTGCGCCTGGCACGCGGCATGGCCACGACGCTCGTCTTCCTGATCCTCATCGTCGTCGGGCTGGCGCTGGTCGCCACGCCGGTGGCCATCGTCCCCAGCCCACGGGAGGTAGCGAACGTCATCCAATTGGTGCTCAGGGACACCTTGACCAGCGTCGACGAGTTTTTCAAACGCCCATTGGAAATCGGGGATTATCCCCTGGACCTGAGCGGCGTGTACGAGGAACTGAGCGCCTCGGTGCAATCCTACATCGGCTCGGTCGTGCAAGGGACGTTCAGAATCGCCGGCAGCATCGCGGAGGGCGCCTTCTGGCTGATCTTTATCCTGATCGCCTCCTTCTATCTGGTGAAGGACATCGATCGCGTCATCGAGATGGTCGACGATCTGGCTCCTCCCGGCTATCGCGACGACTTTGTGAAACTGCGCCACCGGATCACGGACGTGTGGCACGCTTTCCTGCGTGGCCAACTGCTCCTGGCCGTGATACTCGCCGCCGTCACGACCGCGGTCTTTGGCGCCATCGGCGTGCCTTACGCCTGGGTGATGGGGCTGCTGGCCGGCATCCTGGCGTTCATACCCAACATCGGCCAGGTCGTGGCGGCCATACCGCCGATACTGCTGGCCTACTTTCGGGGTTCCCGATTTCTGCCCGTGAACAACCTGGGGTTCGCCATACTGGTCGCGGCCATATACGTCGTGATCAACTTGGCCTACAATAACGTGCTCGTGCCCCTGCTCCTGGGTGAGAGCCTCAAGCTGCACCCACTGGTCATCATGATCGCCGCCATCGTCGGCGGCCTGATCGGTGGTATCCTGGGTATGCTGCTCGCCGCCCCCACCATGGCCACCCTGCGCATCATCAGCCACTATATCATCTGCCGCCTCTACGATCGCGATCCTTTCATCGAACTCGAGCCCAAGGGAAAAATGGTCCAGCAGCGGAGATCGCTCAAGCAATTCTATTTCGCGATCCTGAATCGCCTACGGGGAAACGACGGCAAGCAGCCCGAGAGCCAATTGAAGAACTGAAAAGTACCTAGCAGGAGAGAAAGTAGTCGCATGGACAAATCAACCCGCCGTTGGAGCTCCAACACCAAGACCATCGTGATCCTCTTTGTCGTGATACTGGTGGCATTGGTCGTCTACCGTTTCCAGGACGTCATACCACCGTTGGTGATCGCGGTTCTATTGGCCTTTATTCTCGACCCCATCGTCAGCTTTCTCAGCAACCACCTGCACCTTTCGCGCGGCCTGGCGTCGGGACTGGTCATACTGGCCCTGGTCATCGCCATGCTGGCCGTGGTCGCCACGCCGGCCGCTGCCGTCCCCAGCATACAAAAAGCCGTGAAATCGATGCAAAAAGAAGCCACAAGCGTCGTCACCGAAATCAGCGATTTCCTGCGCCAGCCCGTCGAGATCATGGGCTACACCCTCGACCTGAGCGAGTTTTACAACGAACTGACCACCCTACTGCGGTCCTTCATATCCTCGGTGGCCGAAGGAACGCTCAACATCGCCTTCAACATCGCATCGGGATTCCTTTGGCTGGTCTTTATCCTGACGACCACGTTCTATTTGCTAAAAGACGCCCATCGCATCGTCGCGCAGATGGACAAGCTACCGCCACACGATTACCGAGAGGACTTTGTGCGGCTGCGCCAAGAGATCACGGAAGTATGGCAGGCCTTTCTGCGCGGCCAACTGCTCCTGGGCATTGTGATCGCCGCCGTCGTGACCGTGGGGTGTACGGCCCTCGGCGTCCATTATGCGCCGGTGTTAGGGCTGATCGCGGGATTGTTGGAAGTCATACCCAACATCGGCCCAACTATCGCGGCAGTGCCGGCGATACTGCTGGCCCTGTTCCAGGAGAACACCATTTTGGGCCTGAGTAACTTTTGGTACGCCGCGTTGGTCGCGGGGATGTACATCCTCATCCAACAGCTCGAGAACAATCTGATCGTGCCCCGCATCATGGGCCGCAGCCTCAATCTACACCCGGTGCTGGTGCTGGTCGGCGTCGTCTTCGGCGGCAGCCTGGGCGGCGTCCTGGGCATTCTGCTTGCCGCGCCCACCCTGGCGACGCTAAAGGTCATCGGTCGCTACATATTTTACCGCATCTACGATCTCGATCCCTTCACCGAATCCGAAAAAGATGCACCGCCTCCCAAGCCCGGGCTCGCCGAACAGGCGCACAAAGCGGTTCTGAGGTGGGTGCGGGAGAAGCAGGAGCCGGAGCAGGCCGAGCCAGAAAAAGCACCAAGCGAGCCCGACGCGGATGACGTGGAGAACGTGGAGGACGAACCCCCCGAGTGAGAAACCGAGCTCCTACCACCACCGGGAGAAAGTAGTCGCGATTCCTGAATCGCCCGATTGAGAAATCGCAGCCCCCGAGAAACCCGGCTTCCCGACAGGGTTTCCGGGTTTCCACCACCATAAGGAGGAATTGTACGCGTGCAGACAGACGTCGCCGTCATAGGCGCCGGTCCGGCCGGATCAGTCGCCGCCCATCGCCTGGCCAGAGCTGGCGTCCAGGTTGTACTCTTGGAACGAGCCACCTTTCCCCGCGACAAGGCCTGTGGCGACGGTGTAAGCGCCGATGGCCTGGCCGTGTTGGCCCGCACTGATCTGGATGCATGGGCCACCCAGTTCACCGCACCCCAGGTGCTGCGCCTCACCTCGCCCGACGGTCAAGTACTTGATGTACGGCCCGAGATGGATAAGGACTATTGCCTGGGGCGCACCATCCCCCGGCGGCTGCTCGACACCCAGCTGGCCCAGGCTGCGGTCGAGGCTGGCGCACGCCTCATCGAAGGTGTGCGGGTGCAACGCGTCGAGCGGATGGACGGCTGCCCGCTCCGCGTCGCCGCCGACGGCCTGACGATAGATGCCCAGATGGTCATCCTGGCCGATGGCAGCAACGCGACCGTGACGCGCCGGCTGGGACTGGTGTGGGAACCGCCGGAACTCGTCGCTATTCGGCAGTATTTCGCCGGCGACGCCGGCCCCGCCGAGCGACTGGAGATTCACTTTGAGCCGTGGATCACCCCCGGCTTTACGTGGGTGTTCCCGCTGAGTGACGGACACGTCAACGTGGGAACCGGAACCTTCGCCCGCCGAGTGCGCCAGGACGGGATCGCGCTGCGGGACGTCCTGAATCGCTTCACGGCCGACATGGCGACCACGGAAGGCCGGCTGGCCCGGGCCGAGCCCGCCGGTCCGGTGCGCGGCCACCCGCTGCGCACGCGGCTGGGCGGCACGCGCACTCACGCCGAGCGCATGCTGGTGGCCGGGGACGCGGCGGGGTTGATCAGCCCGCTCTCGGGGGAGGGCATCGCACGGGCGCTAGAGAGCGGCGAGCTGGCCGCCGCGCACGCGCTGAGGGCGCTCGCGGTGGGCGACTTTTCGGTGCCGGCGCTGGCTCCTTACAGCCGTGCCCTGGTAGCCCGCTACGCGGCCGATCAGCGGGCGGCGCGCGTCTTGAGGCTGACGCTGAACCATCCGCGCTTGCTCAACCGCATCTTTCGCAACCTGCAGCAGGACAAAGTGCTGGCTCTGCTCGTCTGCTACATCGTCCTGGGCCACAAATCGCCCCGCCTGGCGCTGCGCCCGGGGACGTTGCTGCGGCTATCGACTTGACGTAGGTTGGATTTGCTATCCGACCGGTAGGTTAACGGCGGTTATTAGCAAAACCGCCCTACTCACGCGTTTCACTTTAGGAGGCAATCAATGCAAGAACCAACCATCGAAATCCTGGCCGAGACCGATCGCTTCAACCTGGTACGCACGCAGGAACCCGACGGCGAGACGACCTACCACCTGGAGATGGGCAACGTTACCGTCCACTTTTTCCGCGAGGAATGGGACGAGTTCGTAAAGACAATCAACGAATTGGGAGATCATGCTACAACAGGGTAAACGCACGCCCAAACTCCAGGAATGGTACGACAAGCTGGCGCCGGTGCTCGCAGAGGCACGGGCGACGCTGCGCGAGACCAAACCGAGCAAGCTGGTGTTGCGCAGCGGGTGCGAGCAGGACGCGGATGGCGACTTTCGCCTGAGTTTTTTCTGGTGCGAGTACACCATCTCCGGCGACGACTTTAGTGTGCGGCGCGCCGACACGGGCGCCGAGATGCCCGCGTTCATCCAGAGCCTGGTCCTCACCTACTTGGCCACCGCCGACGGCACCACTCCCTCGAGCCGCTGGATCGGCTTCCGCGAGCTGCCCGATGGGATGTTCTACGTCCAGGCGTTCCAGGGCTACTCCGGCGGGCGCCTGGTGCGCGAGCTGAAGGGCGGCGTCGACGCCTTCCGGCGCGCCGCAGAACGCTTGGGCGGCGAGCCGCTGTCGATGGGAGATGCGGGGTACACCTTCGCCGTGTTGCCCCGTGTGCATCTGGCGCTGGTGTATTGGGAAGGAGATGAAGAGTTCCCCTCGCAGGCGCGCGTGCTCTTTGAAGACAGCGCCTCGCACTACCTGCCTACCGATGGATTGGCCATCCTGGGCAGCCAACTGGTGGACAAGCTCTTGAAAGCGGCCGCATAGGACAATTTGGCAAATTGTCCTACATCCCTTCCCCCAAGCCCTAACCTGTGGTAAAATACGCGGGCTATGGGCATGCAAGAGAACGAAAAAACAAACCACCCGATGGGTATCCTCGGTTCTCTGATGGCCGGGTTCGAGATGCTGGCGCACAATTGGTGGCTCCTGGCGCTCCCCGTCCTCATAGATCTCTTCTTTTGGGTGGGGCCACAGCTTTCGGTGGCGCCGCTGATCCAGAGAGCAGTCGCCTTCCTGGGCCGCCAGCCCACCCCGGATGCCGAAACGGCCCAGCGTCTCCAACTGACGGTGCAGGCACTGGAGCAGTTCGGCGAGCAATTCAACCTGCTCTCGCTCCTCAGCACGCTGCCGCTGCTCAACACGCCCACCCTGCTGGCTCAACACGCGCCGGGAATAACGTCGCCGGTGGGCGAGCGTGCCGTGCTCTCGGTCACGAACGTGCTGACGCTGACCGAATGGGGCGTCGCGTTGGTGCCCATCGGCCTGCTGCTGGGATTTGTGTACCTGCACCTGGTAGCCAACAGCGTTCACAGTCTGCACTCCGTAGAAGAAGCCGCCGATTTAGACAGCCAGAAGGCGGTCGCCAAGTCAAGACAAACCACCCCTGGGTGCAACGTGATGTTAAAGCTGGTACGCGTCCTCCTGTTTGCCGTCGGCCTGCTGGTGATGAGCATCTTGCTCCTTCCAGTCTGGCTGACGCTGCTCATGACCGCTGCTGCAATCGCCGATATCCTCCTGCTGTTGACGTGGGGATTGAGCTTGGGGATGGTCAGCTTTGTCGTGATCCATTTACTGTTCGTCGTCCACGGCGTGTTGCTGGGCGAGCGCGGGCTTTTTCGCGCTATCCTGGAGAGCGTCATCCTGATCCGCGCCAACTTTCCCTCCGTCGTGGGCCTGGTGCTGACCATCGTGCTCATCTACCAGGGGCTGGGGTACGTCTGGTCGTTGCCATCCGGCGACTCGTGGCTGCTGTTGGTCGGCATCCTGGGCAACAACTGCATCGCCACGGCGCTGATCACGGGCACCTTTGTATACTATCAGGAACGCATCGGGGAACTGAAAATATTGCGACCACCTGCGGCAACAATTTGATCGGGAGTGAAAATGGCAAAGAAAGAGACAAAACGTATCGAACAGTACAGTGCAGCGGATATCCAGGTACTGGAAGGATTGGAGGCTGTTCGTCGCCGTCCAGGCATGTACGTCGGCGGCACAGACGTCAAGGCACTCCACCACCTCGTATATGAGGTCGTGGATAACTCCATCGACGAGGCCCTGGCCGGGCGCTGTGACAGTATCGAGGTCGTCATCCATGCCGACTCTAGCGTATCGGTAAAGGACAACGGATGGGGCATCCCAACCGCCCCCCATCCAGAAAAGAAAATCTCCACCTTGGAGTTGTGTTTGACCGTCCTACACGCCGGTGGCAAGTTCGGCGGCAGCGGGTACAAGGTCTCCGGCGGCCTGCACGGCGTGGGCGTCTCGGCGGTCAATGCCCTCTCGGAGTGGATGGAGGTCGTAGTCGATGACGTTCGCGACGGACGTCGCCACACTCAAACTTACAAAAAGGGCATACCAGAGGGACCAGTCAAGGACGTCAGGAAAGCCATAGGACAGGGCACGCTGGTCAAGTTCCACTTCGATCCGACCATCTTTAAGGACGTCGATTACCGCTTCGAGACACTGGCGCAGCGCTTCCGGGAGATGGCCTTTGTCACGCGCGCGGTGACTATCAAGCTGGTGGACGAGCGCGTCGAGCCCTTCCCCCATCAGGCGACGTTCTACTTTGAGGGCGGCATCGAGTCCTTCGTACGCTACCTCAATCGCAACCGGGACACCATCCACGACGTGGTGCACGCCGAAAAAGAGGTCGACGGCACCGGCATCGAGGTGGCGCTGCAGTATTCGGATGCCTACGCCGAGTCGGTGTACGCCTTTGCCAACACCATCCATACCGTCGACGGCGGCACCCACCTGACCGGCCTGCGCTCAGGCATCACGCGCACGATCAACGACTGTGCCCGCAAGGCGAACCTGCTCAAGGATAAGGATCCCAACTTTACGGGGGACGACGTACGCGAGGGGTTGACCGCCATCGTCTCCATCAAGCACCCCGACCCGCAGTTCGAGAGCCAGACCAAGGTCAAGCTGATGAACGCCGAGGTTCGCGGGCTAGTGGAATCGGTGGTGGCGACGGCGCTGGGCGAGTTCCTGGAGAGCAACTCGCGCGCGGCGCGCAAGATCGTGGACAAGTGCCTCACCAGCTCACGCGCCAGGGCGGCAGCGCGCAAGGCACGCGACCTGGTGATCCGCAAGAGCGCGCTGGAGAGCCTGACCCTGCCGGGCAAGCTGGCCGATTGCTCCGAACGGGACGCCAACAAGACGGAGTTGTTCATCGTCGAGGGCGACTCAGCCGGCGGCTCGGCGAAGCAAGGCCGCGACCGCCACTTCCAGGCCATCCTTCCGCTGCGGGGCAAGATCCTCAACACCGAGCGCGCGCGCCTGAACAAGATCCTGAGCAACAGGGAGGTGCAGGCCCTCATTTCGGCGCTGGGCTGCGGCATCGGCGCCGAGTTCGACCTGGAGAACCTGCGCTACAACCGGGTGGTGCTGATGTGCGACGCCGACATCGACGGCGCCCACATCGTCACACTGCTCTTGACCTTTTTCTTCCGCTACATGCAATCGCTGATCGAGAACGGGCACCTGTTCATCGCCCAGCCACCCCTATACCGCATCGTTGCGGGCAAAAAGTCCGAATACGTCTATACCGAGGCAAAGAAAGACGAGATGCTAGAGGAACTGGGAGGGAAAAAGGTCACTCTCCAGCGATACAAGGGATTGGGCGAGATGAACCCCGACCAGTTGTGGGAGACGACGATGAACCCGGAGCGGCGCACGCTGCTGCAGGTGACCATCGAAGACGCGGCGATGGCCGATCGCACCTTCGATATGCTCATGGGCTCCAGCGTGCCCCCGCGCAAAAAGTTCATCCAGACCCACGCCAAAGAGGTGCAGAACCTGGACGTGTAAAAACGACAGGATTCCAAGGACATTGGCAATAGCATCAGAGTTATCATCAATAACCCACTCTGCTCCCCGGTGACACGGGGAGCAGTTTCATTTTTTGGACAGCGTTTTTGATTGCGAAAAGCTTGTTTGGTGTGACACATTAGCCCCACGTATCATAATGTGACCATTGGCGTCAGATACAACTTGCTCGCTTCTATCGCCTGAAGTATACTGTACTATGACCAGTTGGCCTATAGCGAAATGGTGGGAGCGGATGTGGAAAAATTGTAGAGATCGACACCTACAACAAGCGGTACCGCAAGAGCGTACGCTTGCTCAACATCCGCAAGCTCATGATTCTCCTGCTAAACCACATTAGATCGTAGCCACCGTCCAGAGCGGCCGAATGAAACCCGAGGAACAACTCCAAGCCGCCGGCTGGGTCGTCCAATCCCGCGACCAGACCAACCTCGGCGCAGCCCGCGGCGTGGCCGAGGCCAAGGCGGTGGGCAAGACCCTCAGCGGCGTCGAGGTGCAGACCGCCCAGTACAGCCGGGGGCTGCCCGACCTGCTGCGCGATAACGCCTGGCACACGCCCCTGCCCTTCCTCTATCAATCCACGGGCGTGGAGACCTATTTCACCGACGTGCGCGACCCCGAGCCCCGCTCCCGCCGCGTGTTTAGCTTCCATCGACCCGATACGCTGGCCGAGTGGGCCGCCGGTGGTAGGGGCGGTTCGCGAACCGCCCCTACGGGAATCGCCCCTACGCTGCATGGGCGTTTGCGCCAGATGCCGCCGCTGATCACCACCGGCCTGTGGCCCGCGCAGATCGAAGCGGTGGAGAACTTAGCGCTCCTTTGCCCTCGACCGGCCCCGCGCGCTGGTCCAGATGGCCACCGGCAGCGATGTGGTGCTGGGCCAGTCGCTCAAATTGCTCCGGAAAGAGGGTTTCCAGGGCCTGGGCAACTCTCCGATGGAGCTTTTGTCGCTGCGTGGGCGACAATCTGTGGTAGACGGCCCGCCGCACTTGTTCGTGGCTGAAGCGATAGCCGGTGTCCGTCTCGACCAGGAATCCCAGGTGAAGCAGGTCATCCGTCATCGGCAAGTGGAGGTCGGAATCGACCATGCCGGACGTGGCGTCACGCGGGGCACAGATGCATGCCAACAGGCCAAAATCCACCTCGGCGCCGATAGCGGCAGCGGCAGCCAGGATCTCCTCGGCGGCAAGTGAGAGTTGGGAAAGGCGGTGCCCGATGATGGCCTCTCCCAGTTGCATAGATGGGGTAGCAGCTACATCCCCTCGCCAGCGCCAACCCCCGCGTTCGCCAGGGAACAGGTGATCCTCATCCCGCCAGGCCTTGAGGGCCTCTACTGCGTAGAGAGGCACCCCCTCGCTCTCCTGGGCCAGGCGATCGGTCAGAGCGGGATTGTCCTCGCCCAGTAGGTGACGTACCAAACTACCGATGTCATCTGCGTCCAGCCAAGTCAGGACGTAGCGTGGAAAGGGGGCCGTCCGGCCCAGGGTCTGGAGCACCTCCCAGGCGATGGGGTTGGCCCGCAGTTCGGCGCTTCGACCGGTGAACAAGAGCAAAGCCCGGCTCTCGTTCAGACGAGGAAGCAGCAGCAGTGGGAGAAGGGAGAGGGTCTCGGCGTCAGCCCACTGGAGATCTTCCAGTACCCACAAAAAGGGCGCGACGTAGGCCAGGCCCAGGATGAGCGCGACAAAAGCCTGCTGCAGCCGCTCGCGGGCCTGGGTTGGGGGTAGATCTGGGAGAGGTGGAAGGTCTGCGACGGCAGGGGCAATCTGGGGGAGAAGGAGGAACGGCCTGTAGGTGAACGGGATTCGTCGAGTGGGTCAATTGACGCACGCGCAGGGGGGGGGCAGGGCGGGCATCAGCGCAGCCACGAGCAGGGCGTAGAAGGAGGCGGTGTACTCACCGATGCCAGGCAGGACTGCATCGACGTTACGCCAGCGCGCGCCGGCAACGGGCTCCCGGGCCAGGCGGCTCTTGCCGATGCCGGGTTCACCCTCCAAGAGAGCGATGCCTCCCTGGCCCGACGTGGCGGCCTCCAGGAGACCGAGCAGGGCGGATCGCTCGGCGTCGCGGCCGACCAGGGGCAGGTCGTCCAGGTCGTGGGTGGGGCGGTGCGCAG
>Ga0307420_1000802_pt1 | contig 14172 bp, 11 predicted proteins | sample SalMarWE160240MG_2_FD_202167 | JGI IMG/M metagenome (GOLD analysis project Ga0307420, IMG submission 202167) | Salt marsh sediment microbial communities from the Plum Island Ecosystem LTER, Massachusetts, United States - WE1602-40 | ecosystem: Environmental > Aquatic > Marine > Intertidal zone >... | reverse complement strand
TTGTTTTTAAAACTCTAACTAATTCGCTTATTACAAAGGAAACATTTGGAATATGGTGTAACGTACCAAAGCAAGTTATTAAATCAAATGAATTGTCATTAAAAGACAAACTGCCTTTTATATTAGGTTTGACATAATTGGGAATCAAATCACCAATTCTATTATTTACTAAATTATCTGATGGTTCAATAATGGTCAAATTCCCAATCTTTTTGCTAATGGGTTCAAATTCATACCCCCAAGCTGAACCAAATCCCAATACATTATCGAAATTTATTTTCTTTATTTTGTTATAGCCATGTATCTGATTTATAATATGATATTCATAAGTATATGAGTTTTTATTCTTACTCCCTAAATTCGCATATCCTTCTGCTTCTTCATCATACCATTGTTTAATTTGCTCAAATGAAAAATCATCTCCATACAATTTTTCCCCTTCAAAAAGTACATCCATATTGCAAATAGTTTAGTTAATCCTAATCAATTTGGTTTTTTCCCATATTCTCTATCGTTGGATATTTACTGGGACAAAAATGAGTCTGCGATAAATCCAGTAAAAAATTAAATCCATTATCTCTTGTCGTTTAAATCTCATCCACTTCATCATATTATATGCTGCAGCTGCCAGTAATGTGTTGGTTTGGTTATCTGCTGTGCCGCTGAGGTAATTCCTGATCAACCTGTAATCGTGTTTCAGGTGTGATATAAGTCCCTCTATTCCTGCCCTTGAGCGATATCGCTCTTCACGTTTCTTCTTAAGATAATAACTTTCTCTCTTGAGCATCTTTGGCATTACTATTTCTATTCCCAGAATGCCTTTTTTGATTTTTTAGCCCCTGTCAACTATAGCCTTCTTGATTTTGCCTCCTGTTAAATCCTTTATCTGCTCCAGCTGCGGTTTTAATGTGTGTCCATCATACGTGTTCCCTTCCACTGCCATTGCTCCGACAATGATCCCGGATTTTCTGGTATATGCAAATGAGCTCTTGTTCCCGAACTCATACGGCTTATGTTCTTTCCCTTTTGATATGTAAAGCCCTTCCGGCTCATGTACGCTGTAAACTATATTCGAATCATCTCGTTGTTGTATCAGAACCCTGTATAAAACATCAAATTCTTTCATGTATGACTTTGGTATCGGGCTTAGCTGCCCAACAACGTCCCGGTAGATTTTAAATGCTATGCGATGAAGCTTCTTCTGTGCTTTTATGTGCTGCCTCATATTCTTTGGCTTCCGGGCAAATCGCAGTTGGTGTTTTAATTTCTTTATCTCTCGGCCGTATGTGCGTTTAAGGGTTATATCTTCTTTTTTTGCTATCCTTTTGCAGCGCTCTATAACCTTCTCAATCAGCTTCCGGTCTGTCGGGAATGTTATGTTTTTCTCCTGGACTGTCGTATAAACCCTGACTTCCTTCACTTCTTTTCTTATAAGATCTTTGTCAAAGAGATCTATGCTTATCTTGAAGATCTTCTCCATCCCTTTTGGTCCTATCCTGTGGCGGAAGTGTACAAAATCGCTCGGATCAAACGGAAGCTTATATTGAAAGTATATCCCTCCACAAAAGTGTTGCCAGTATGGGTTCTCTAGGTACCTCTCAACTACAGTCTCATCTCCCAGATTATACATTTGTTTTAATAACAGGAGTCCGGCTATGGTTCGGATTGGAATAAAGGAGTGTCCCACCTTCCCATACAACGGGGCAAACTCGTCCTCCAGACTTTTCCAGTCAATCTTCTGAAATACTCCCCTTTCTCAGACCACGGGTTTACAAAAATAAGTTTTCTTTTCTGATGATTTTTCTCTCGTAAATACTTCTTCAATAATTATGCTGCCTGATAATATTTGTTTGCCGGAATTTGATGATCAATACCCTGATGACAGAGTTGATTGTTGTAGTAATCCATGTATTCCTTCAGTCCCTGGTAAAGTTCAAGTCCATCAGATGGCACTTTTATATAAACATAATCATACTTTACTGATCGCCAGAATCTCTCAATGAAAATGTTATCAATTGCTCTGCCCTTGCCGTCCATGCTGATCTTGATTTCTTCCTTCTCAAGATATTCTATCCATTCATGACAGGTAAATTGACTTCCCTGGTCCGAGTTTATGATCTCCGGTTTGCCATACCTGAGAATAGCCTCTTTTGTTACGTTCAGACTACAAGATGCATCAAGAGTGTTGGAGATACCCCAACCGACAACATAACGGCTGTAAACGTCTATAATCGCTGTAAGATAAAGAAAACCCTTTGGCATAGGAATGTAGGTTATGTCAATAGCCCATACCTGATTTGGTCTGACAATCCTGAGATCTTTCAATAAGTACGGTCTGATATATTTTGCCTGACCAAGACAGCTCAGATTCCTTTTGGGATAAATGGCCATCAAGCCCATTAACCGCAATAACCTCCGAACTCGTTTATGATTAGCTACAATACCAAGAGCCAGAAGAAAATCCCGCATACGAAGTACTCCTTCAGTAGGATGCTTCAGGTAATGTTCATCCATCAGCCTCATGATCCTGAGATTTTCTTCTGTCTCTCCCAGGGGCTGATAATAAAAACTACCCCGGGTTACGCCTACCAATTCGCATTGACAACGGATACTCAACATCTCTTCTCGCTTAACCATTTGAAGACGATTGCTCACAGACCCAGTTTCTTTAAGTTTTTTTTTAGATATTCACGCTCCATCTCCAATTGCCCTATTTTGGCATATAGCTTTTCAATATCCTTTTCCTCTTTTTCATCTGGACGGGTCTTCTCAAACAATTGCGGGGCTCTTTCTAGAAACTCTTTTTTCCAACGGGTAATCATGTTAGGATGTATCCCATACTTTTTGGAGAGTTCTCCTAAGGTCTCTCGTTCCTGTAAAGCTTCGATAGCTACTTTGGCCTTAAAGGTTCCTGAATGTTTTTGTCTTTTTGATTTCATAATTCACTGGTTTAATGTTATCAAATTTAAACTTAACCAGTGGTCTTAATTCAGGGTAGTATTATACTATTATACCTCCCTTATAAAAACTCTATATCAAATAGAAGTAATAGAAAAAAATCTTTCTTCATAAGTAACTTTTAAGGATAACAGCAACTTGACTATCAATAATTTGCTACGACCACCTAACACGGACAATAAAATTAATATGTTTGTCACGGTTTTTGCATTTTGTTCCTGCTATCCTGACAGATAGCTGGTGAGGGTGTAAGCCGACCGCTCCAGTGCTTCCTTTAAAACTTAGTGTAACCTGACTTGCAATCTACTCGTAATAAAATTTGTACCGCGACACTCATATACGCCCGGCAATTTGTACCCGAACGGCAAAAAGTGCGCCATACCCTCCTTGCACCGTGACAGCTTGCTGGCTAAAGTCCCTGGACCCTGCCCGGATGCGGCGTCGGGTAACACAACCTCCCCATATTGCCGGGCCGTTAGGTGGCATTCCCCCTACCGATTTGACTTTCAGTTAAATCCGTAAGATAACGATTCAAATAATTTGACCGTTAGCTAATATTCATGCCACTGAGATGATCCGTTAAATCCTTAAGATAACAGTCAACTGATGACAAAAAAGCTATGAATAAAATTGTAACATTTGTTACATTTATTTGACCGTTAGTCAATATTCCTCACACCAATTTTACTCAGTTAAATTCACAAGCGAACGGCAAAAATTGATCATACCGGGATAAATTTCTTTATATAAGGACGCTTTGTAATACCCTGATTATTAACATAATTTTTGCCGTTAGTAATGATTAGCCCGTCAGTCCCATATCTAAAATAAAATTGAAAAAACGGCAAACCTGAATGTAAATTTTTTACATACTTATGTTACTTATAACATAGTAATTACGTCTAAAAAGTATATTGTGTCATAGAATAATAAACAAAGGACTTTTAATTATGAAAACACAAAGAATTTTTAAATTAATCACTTTAATAATTATCGTGTCTTCTTTGATTACTAATAAGGTATCGGGTCAGAACCCCCTGAAATCCGATAGCCTTATACGTCTGAATATTAAAACATACGACAACCTTAACTTACCAGCGCAAGTTATAAGTACAGGCAATAATGCAAAAAAAATGATACTCTTCATTAATGGCAGTACTCCTTACGATGAAAAAGGTAATCTGGGAGCATTTTGGAACGACCAAGGGAAAATCATCACAGAGAAGCATGATTTTTATCTTCGTTTTCTCGACATCATGTCGAATAAAGGTTATTCAATTGCTACAATTGCTAAGCGGAGTTTTGTTTATCCAACAAAAATTCCACGACCCAGTTTAGCTGAATTGGCGCTCGATATTCAATTTTTAATTGAGGAACTTAAAAGAACAGGTTTACTAGAGGATGAAAAAGAATTGGTTATAGTTGGTTACAGCGAGGGTAGTGTCGTAGCTACAAAAGTTCTGGGATTACTTAAAAAGCAACCTTATGCCTGTATTTTGTTAGGTTCAGCTAACATGGCCTGTAATTGCAACAACCAATCAATTGAAGATTTTTATATGACAGATGTTTTACGCCGAATGAAAGATTGGACAGACGAACAAATTATAACTGAATTCAACCAGTTATGTCAAATACAAAAAGCGTTGTTTAACATGGATGAAGAAAAATTCGAAAACGAATACAAGAATTCAAAACCCTATGGATTTGGTTTTGCGGCTTGGGAATCCTTTTATATCGATAGGGAGGCGGCAATATATGATCCAATACCTAATCTTTTATATGCAAATGTGCCGATATTAATATGTATTGGTAGTGATGACATGGCTATGCCAATGGTTTCAGCAAAGAATACTTATGAAAGGTTAAAGAATAAAGGATTCGGCAATGTGACTTTCAGGATTATTGAAAAAGAAGTTCATCAATATGATAAATATGATGTATTTCCTATCATTGATACATGGTTGGATAATAAAGGCCAAACCTCCGATTTTAAACTACAGAAGTCCGACTCATTGACGATTGCGAAGTATGCCAAAGCTAAAGAATTAACAAACGAAATTTCTGCCATTCCTTTTGTAGGAAGCTATCCTGAAAAAATTATAACTTGTTATAGAAAAGCAGTTGAAAGCAAAATGACTGATGCATCTACCTGGTTTACTCTTGGGATAAAACTTTTTACAAATGGTTATAATGATCAGGCTTATAAATCTTTTTCTAATGCAACAGATAGTTCTTTTGCCATATGTTTTGCATCATACGTATGGATGGGCCATATAAAAGATATTCAGAATCAAAGAAAGGAAGCTATAATTTTTTACCAAAAAGCTTTAACTCTATATCCAGGTTTTCCAATGCAACACGACCAATGGAATTTGATAATTGATAAAACATGGATTGAAGAAAGAATGAAAACTCCATTTTTAGGAGTCAAGCAATGATTTAGTCAGAACCAAACGCCACCTAACACGGACAATATGGGTAAGTTGTTTGTCACGGTTTTTGCCTGGTGACGTAAACGCCAGCCGGGCAAAAACCGGAGGTTGAGTATGGGCCAGAAGTTTCTTTTCTCTTTTAATCTTTTATCATCATGACAGTCGGCTGGCCACAAAAATTCGCAATGGTTCATGCACCCGGATACGCACATCTGCAAGCAATTAAATAACTGCACCATGACAAATTTCTGGCTTCGAGATAAATTGCATCGCGACACTGCGCCAGTGCCCATTTATCAAATTTCTGCACCGGGACTAATTCCCGGCCACTTAGAAACTTTGTACCGCGACCGCGCCTGCACGCAATAAACTTTGTACCATGACGGCAAAAACACGTGCCATACCCTCCTTGCACCGTGACAACTTTCTGGCTAAAGTACCAGGACTCTGCCCGGTTGCTGTGTCGGGTAACACAACCTCCCCATATTGCCGGGCCGTTAGGTGGCATAGCAAGCCCAAAAAACAGACCTTTAACAACTTAAGATAATTTCGCAATTACAAATAAATCCTGCCTCTTTATCAGGATTCAGCCATCTATAAAACTTATCTTGACATGACCGGTTTGCGCCACCGCTCCTTGCAAATTGTAATTCACGGTTTTGCTTTTTGGAAATTTGCAAAACCAGCCCATGAGCATCATCTGCAAGTTTTGCCTGACCGTGCAAGCCTGGTTCTGTTCCATTTGCCGGGACTTTAAAAAAAAGCTACGACCACCTAACGATTAAAGAAAATTTGTGTATCCCGATTTGTGACTTTTTTGTTATCGATGACAAATAAAAATATATTTATGACTACTGATACTCATATAATTAACTTAATTTTGTAATAACAAGACTAAAGTAGAGTTGAAAAATAAATTAATAAACAATATTTACGATCATGGAAAAAATTATATGGAGTAATGAGTTTAATTTGGGGATACCTGAAATAGACACTCAACATAAAATGATTATTGAACAGATTAACTATCTTATCGAGAACCTTGATCGCAGTGACAGCGGGTCACTTAATCTAGAGATAATAAAAAATCTTGATAAGTATTCCGAGGAACACTTTATTACTGAAGAGAAGTACTTAAGAGATCACAACTACCCTGATCTTGAGAATCACCTCAAAGTTCATGAGGCTTTTAAAATGAATACAGTACATTCTGCCATTAAAGTAATGAAAGGCCATGTGGATGTTCATGAAGAGACAATTCAATTCCTGAAAAAATGGTGGACAAGTCATATTCTTAAGACGGATATGGAATATAGAAATTTCTTTTTAAAAAGCTAACCGTCTAAGTCACAAACTCCCTCGGAGTCTTTTTCGAAACCTGGCAAATGACAAAAGGGCATACTTATTGCATGACGATAAACAAATTGCTACGACCACCTAACACGGACAATAAAGGTAAGTTGTTTGTCATGCTTTTTGCATGACTCTGAGCCACTTAACAGGACCTGTACTTAACCCGGCACCCGGATACGCGCAGCTGCACGTAATTAAAATCCTGCACCATGACAATATTCTGGCTCCGAGACAATTTAAACCGCGACACTGCACCAGTGCCCTTTCGTAACTTCATCTATCGGGACTATTTCTTGGTCGTTTATCAAACTTGTACCGCGACCGCGCCTGCACGGAATAAAAATTGTACCATAACGGCAAAAAGCACGCCATACCTGGCTTGCCACCGGGACTATTTTTCGGCTAAAGCTCCGGGACACGTAGCCGGATGGCTGCGCCAGGTAACACAACCTCCCTTTATTGCCGGGCCGTCAGACTGTCTAAAAACCTACCCTTTTTGTTCATAACTATGGGGCCGGTGATTCTTTAAAAAACTGTCTGTTTTGTATCTTAACTATATGAAATTCATACAAGGACATAACAGAAACCAAATCAATCTTTTTCCTGTTTCTCTGGAACAATCCATCGACCCCGATAATGAAGTCAGGATAATAGACCTTTTTGTGGATAGTCTTATTCTTAAAAATTATGGATTCAGAATCGACTTTACCGAAAACGGACGTCCTGCATATCATCCTTCTGATTTACTCAAACTTTTCATTTACGGGTATCTGAATAAAGTGCGATTTTCACGTGATCTGGAAAAAGAATGTAGACGAAACATTGAAGTAATGTGGCTCTTAAAGTGCATCAAACCTGATCATAACACAATTTCCAATTTCAGGAGGGATAATCCCAAAGCCATTAAAAAAGTATTCCGTACTACGGTTCAGATTGCAAAACATTTTGATCTGATCGGTGGAAAGCTTATAGCTGGTGACAGCACTAAATTACGTGCACAAAACAGCAAGAAAAACAATTACAATCAGTCTAAAATAGACCGCCACATAGCATACATTGATAACAAGCTGGAAGAGTATACCGGGGCATTGGCCGAAAACGATGGAGACAACCGCAGGCAGATAGAGGATGAGATCGACAAGCAACAAAAGAGAAAAGACAATTACAGAAATCTGGAAAAGCAGCTTAAAGAATCCGGAAAAAACCAGATCTCTATTTCTGATCCCGAAAGCCGGCAGATAATGATTCGTAACAATATAACTGAAGTAGCTTATAATGTTCAAACTACGGTTGACTCAAAGAATAACATTCCTATTGACTACATGGTAACAAATCAGAACGACAGCAAAGCAATGGGTGACATGGTTCGAAGAACAAAAAGCATACTCGGAACCAGTGAATTCACGGTCCTATATGATAAAGGTTATCATACTGGCTCAGAACTAAAAATAGCTCAGGACTTAGGGGTTGAAACGATAGTTGCAATACCTGGTATTCCGGTAAGCAGTCAGGCTCCGAACCATGAATACAATTACGAATACTTTAGGTACGACACACTCACGGATACTTACACTTGCCCCCTGGGAGATATTCTCAGAACAAACGGATCGTGGTATAAACAACTCACAAGCAGTGGCAAGGTCATTTGGTTTAAACAATATAAAACGCGTGCCTGCAAATCATGCCAGGCAAGATCAGAATGTACGAGATCTAAAACTGCCAGATTGATTCAAAGGAGTGAATTTGCAGAATACTATGAAGCTAATCGTATAAACACTCTTGAAAAAGAGCATCTCTACAGACGACGTCAGGCGATTGTTGAACATCCATATGGAACAATTAAACGACAATGGGGATTCAGTTATATTCTCACAAAAAAGGGAATGGACAGGGCTAGCTCCGATGTGGGATTTATGTTTATTGCATATAATTTAAGGCGAATTGGTAATATTTTGACCAAAAATCAGTTGAAGGAGTATCTCAGGATACTTGTTTTGATGTTTTTTGACCTCTTTGGCATTAACTTCAGACAATTTAACGTAAAAAGGCTGGTAACTCTGGCTTAATCAACAAAAACTGAATAGTTATTAGACAGACTCCCGTTGGCGGTAATTATAAACCTAAGCGAAATGAAGTTAAAATATGAGTGCTATGATAAATATATTTAATCTAATCAATAAATACTGGTTAAACTTTATCCATAGAGTAAAAATAAAAAGCATTGCATTAAGATATTTCATATTTCTGATTATTGTATTTATTATCAAATCTTTCCATTCAAAAAACATATTTGCTAAAATATTAACAGTTAGATTTTATCTTGATATTCTATATGCATTTATTGTACTTATAGTAATCTGGGAAACCATAAAATTTATATCAACCAAACTGGATAAAAGAATTAGCTGGGAAAATAATCCTAAAAAAAGGCTCATAGCTCAATTTTCTTTTACCTTTTTAACGTCCTTACTCCTGATTTATCTTCTATTTTTGCCATACTCCCTATTATTATATAATATTCCATTAATTAAAATTTTCTCCCCGGCTCAAATTATTGCAGCTTTAGTGGTAGTATCTTTTTTCAATATTTACTTTGGATGGCAATACTTATTTAAAAAAGTAAAGGAAAAACCTGTTGAGAATGAAACAAAGGTTTATAAAAAGACCTGCAGTGAAAATACAATTATGGTACATTCGGGAGGAATGTACAAATTGATTAATTATGATAACATTGCCACTATATTTATCGATGCAAAATACGTCTTTTTAAAAACAAAAGATAAGCTCAATTTTTTAGTAAACAAGAATCTGGATTACTATGAAGATATACTGCCTTCAGAGAGTTTCTTCAGGATAAACCGACAGTTAATTGCTCATAGGAATTATATTCAATCTTTTACAAATATTGAAAATCGTAAGATTGATGTGTGTTTTTTAGATGACACACATGCAGTAATAAGCCAAAAAAAAGCTTCCAGGTTTAAAAAATGGGTTGAAAATAACTTTCATCAATCAGAGGGTTGATATTATAGGCATCAAAATGTATACTTCAAAATTTACCGTAATACTTCAATCCTGATATTGGGGGCTTCAATAATATTCATTTCAATATTCAGGATATTAAATACTTCCCTTTATTTTTTTTACACACAATATCAAATTAAACTTTATTAATCATGAAAAAAAGATTTTTTATTGTATGTAGTGGATTTTTAAGTATTGTAATAAGTATCAATTGTTTTTCGCAACAGAAACTTACTCCAGAATTTAAAATTGGAATTGCCAAAGTTTCAATAAATCCTGACACCAGTCTTATCAACAATTACAAAATATGGTTGGCAGGTTTCATGAAAAGAAGGACTGCTACCGGGATCCATGATACCTTATGGGCTAAAGCAATGGTATTTGATGATGAACAAAAGAGGGTATGCTTCATAGTTATAGATGCAATCGGATTAATGAGGGATGATGTGGTTGATATACGAAATCGGATAGATGTTGCACATTTAGGTATTAATCATGTGATAATCTCATCAACACACACGCATTCTGCCCCGGATTTAATCGGATTTTCAGGACCGAATCCACTGAAAAGTGGTGTAAATCAAGAATATTTAAATTTTGTTAAACAGAAATGTGTCCAGGCAACAAAAGATGCATTAAATAATGAGCAATCTGCATATCTGAAGCTTTCCATAATTGATACAATACCAGAAGATATTGTAGTTGATGAAAGGCCTCCAATTATCATCGATAAGTCAATATATCTGATGCAAATAGTAGATAAGAAAACAAACAAACCTTTTGGGATTTTAATGAATTTTGGGATACATCCGCATGCATTGGATGCAGAAAACACCCTTATAACATCAGACTTTTGCCATTATTGGCGAAAAGGAATTGAAAACGGTATTGTCTATAATAATAAACTAATCCGGGAAGGCATTGGGGCAACCGCAATTTTTGCAAATGGGGCCATGGGAGGTCATATTACAACTCATGGTAGTAATACGTATGATCCGTGGCTCGATACTAGTTTTACTAAATCGGGTTTTGAAAAATCGATGACGATTGGGAACAAACTGGCAGACATTGTTCTACAAGAGATTCAGGAGGGTAATTGGGCTATTGTAAATAATCCTGAGATAAGATTCCAGGAACGTAAATTTCTTTTGGAGATTCAGAATAAGCGAATGATAGGAATAGATACACTAGGAATTATCAATAGGAAATTTATTGATTCCAAATTTATTGAGACCGAGATTAGTTTATTAACAATTGGGCCGGCATGGATTTTAACTATACCTGGAGAAATTTATCCTGAAACATTAATAGGTGGTATAGAAAATCCAGATGGAGCCGATTTTACCGAAAATCCTGTTGAAGTTCCCCCAATCAGGCATCTAATGAGCGGTGAATATAATTTTGTAATAGGACTGGCTAATGATGCAATCGGATATATTATTCCTAAAACTTTATGGGATAAAGATGCGCCGTATGCATTTGGTAAACCTTTTCACGAGGAAGAGACATCAATAGGCCCGGATGCATCATCTAAAATATACTTAAAGATTAAAAAAATGATCGAAGAATATAACTATATTAATTCCGGTCGGTAATTATTTAACTTAGGTTATGGAAAAGATATTAATTCTGGGTGGCACAAACTTTATTGGCAGAAACCTGGTTGATAGATTATTAGGTCATAACCAATACAAAATAACCTTATTCAATAGAGGGATCACAAATCCTGGTTTATTTCCTGGGATCAGGAAAATGAAAGGAGACAGGAACATTTCAGATGTTAATTTAATTTCAAAAGAAAACTGGGATTACATAATTGACTTATCATGTTATTACCCGGACTCATTAATAAAAGTAATTAATTCATTAAAAAATGATGTTCAAAAATATATTTTTATATCAACCTGCTCTGTTTATGATCATGAGTTGAATAAAAAAATACTTCGCGGAGAGGATTCCCTGATTCGTGATTGTAATGATAAGGATAGAGTTGATTCTTCAATAAACACTTACGGTAAAAGAAAAGCAGAATGTGAAAGGTTATTACAAAAAAGTGGACTACGATATACTATTTTTAGACCTGCATTAGTTTATGGGGAGTACGACAATACTGATAGATTTTATTATTGGCTATATCAGATTAATAAGAGTAAAGAATTAATGATTCCGAATAATGGCGAAAATTTGTTTTCAGTGACGTATGTCAAAGATTTAATTCAGGTCATTATTAATTCAATAAATTCCGGTTCTAAATCAGATATTTACAATGTAACAACTTATCTAAAGCTCTCAATTTCCAGGATTACAGAAATGTCATCCAAACTATTAAATAGTTATCCAAAATTGTATAACGCTAATTCTGAATTTCTTAATGATAACAGGATTGCTCAATGGACTGATTTGCCGTTGTGGTTAGATTGTGATTACTTTACTTATGACAATGCAAAAATCATTAGCAATCTAAAAATGGAAATTACTGACTTTGAAATTTCTTTAAAAGAGACCATTGATTATTATAACAATATGAATTGGAAAGAACCAAAGTCCGGAATTTCCGATAAACTAAAGCATAAATTGATTGATAAATTAAAATAAAAATTAATAATGAAATATAAAATAGTAATCTTACTAATCTTGTTAACGAGTGCAATATCATGTGGCATACCTGATAAAGAAGTTGTTATTATAACATATAAAAAAACATTTCTAAACAGACTTGATGCACATATTTTCTTTCCCAATAATAATCAATCTGATACATTGAGATCAGTATTTATATTTTTCCATGGCGGTGGATGGGGACGAGGTGAACCCGAGTGGGAATACGGTATTTGTAGACACTTTGCATCAAAAGGAATGGTTGCAATGTCAATTGAATATAGATTAGCAAATAGATTATTAGGAATTACTCCTGTTGATTTAATCAAAGATGCAAAATCCTCTGTAAGATGGGTTCGCGAAAACTCAGAAGAATTGTCCATTGATACAAATATGATTGTGGTTGGAGGATTTTCTGCAGGTGGACATCTTGCTGCATGTACAGGAATTATTGACAAATTTTATGAACAAGATGAGAATTTAAGAATTAGTTCTATCCCCAATGCAACAATTTTATGGTCTGCATGCGTAAATCCTGTTGAGAAGGATTCTTGGTTTGAAAAGATTCTTGGTAATGAAGCTAAAATGGAGGATTGTTCACCAGTTCACAATTTAAAAACAAATGTTCCCCCAACTATAATATTTCATGGTGAAAGTGACAGTACAGTTAAAATTGAGACAATTTATGAGTTTACAAAAATAATGCAGGAATTTGGTAATAAATGTGAGTTAAATGTATACAAGAGCCAACAACATAAGCACTGGACAGAAAATTGGAAAGATGTTTATAATAAAATTGAGATATTTTTAGAGGAATTGGGATATATTGAAAGTGAAAATGAATAATAACTACCGCCAACACGCAATATACGTAAGCCGGGGGCTGTAGGTATTTTAAACTTTTGTACATTTATTAAAAATTGTAACGGTTTGATAAGTTGGAGCTTTGAAATCCCGGCCTCCGCATATTGCCATCCGTTGCCAGCAATTTAAAACGACATTCTGCTAACATGAAAATTGGATTTAAAATATTACTGACTTTCTTACCAAATTTGATACATGGACAGATAGATTTGATACCACCAGTTGATACTTCTTTGATTTTCTTACCAAATATTGTTTCGACAACTAACCTTGAACATAGCAGTCCTTCGATAAATATTGACAATAATTTGATTTGTTGGTCTTTGTGGGAAAGACCAAAACCTGAGAATCCAAGACAAATTATAAAGATTTTGAATTACACATCAGATACTGTTCCATTGACTATTGATTTTTCTGAAAAATATTCAGATGGCGGGCCGATTTGGATTGATCAAAATAAAATACTCTTCTATTCAAAGAGACCTGTAAATACTAATACATCTGATAAATTGATAAATGATTTATGGGTGTCTGAGAGAATTGGTGAAAATTGGGGGGAGCCTTATTGTTTAAATTTTTCAGAACATACAAGATTTGCAGTATCTCCATCCATGACAAATTCTGGAACAATATATTTTGTTGGGTATGCCGATAGTTTAGAAAACAACATGGGAATTTACTTTTCTAAACTTGGTGATTCGGGATACGAAAAACCCAAACTTCTTCCTTCATTAATTAATTCAAAGTATTTCGACTGGACTCCTTATATTGCGGATGATGAATCATATTTGATTTTTTCATCAAACAGACCTGGGAGTAAGGATAAGTATGGAGATTTATTTATCAGTTTCAGGGATAAAAACAATAACTGGACTGAACCAATTAGCTTAGGTGATAAGATAAACACTGACAAACAAGAAAGATTTCCAAATGTATCAAATGA
>Ga0307420_1000799_pt1 | contig 14193 bp, 12 predicted proteins | sample SalMarWE160240MG_2_FD_202167 | JGI IMG/M metagenome (GOLD analysis project Ga0307420, IMG submission 202167) | Salt marsh sediment microbial communities from the Plum Island Ecosystem LTER, Massachusetts, United States - WE1602-40 | ecosystem: Environmental > Aquatic > Marine > Intertidal zone >... | reverse complement strand
TTCAGTTCAACGTCTTTAAATTTTTGTTTGGGAAAAAGTAGATTGAGTATACTGGTGGGGATTTTGCCTATAAAGGCGCAGATCACAATGATTGGGCCGAACAAAACCAAGAGCGTGATTACTAGTATTGCGATCAGATATTCGCGGATTTCTTTCATGGTCGTCACCTGCCTTATATGTGATTAGTATCTCAACAATCAGTTGATAACAGTGATACAATATTCTCGCGCGTATGCATTTTCCCATTTTAGTACAATGCGGTTGACAGCTTGAGGTGCGGGCAGAATAACTCGAAACCACTGTGGCGGCCTGTCCAAAGTGCTCCAACGGCTGTTCATATCGCCATCTATTGCTTTGCTAGGAAAACATTCATAGCAGCCATAACTATTCTGCCAGGAAGAAGCTGTGGCTGTGGCTGTGGCTGTTGCGTCCCTGGCCAGATTGCCGGTGCCGGGCCCATAGACCTCTACTTCCCATAGCGAAAATCCGGCATATTCTGTTCGTGACCCCCGCCTTTTCAAATCAATGAGAATTTCCCTAGCAGGACGCTGTGGTTCCAGTGTAATGGTTTCTGTGCCGCCGCTCCCACTGGTCGTGCAGAAGAATGTGGTGGGTATAGGCGAGGGTGGCACCGCGGTGTTGGTTGGTATTCGCGTCGGCCTGTGGGTTGGTGTGGATGTCGGTGACGGTGTTGGCGTTGCCGTTGCCGTCGGCGTGGGAGATGGTGTGACCGTTGGTGTGCTCGTCGCCGTTGATGTGGGCGTAGGTGTGGGCGTTGCTGTGTTCGTAGGTGTAGTTGTAGGCGTGTTCGTAGGCGTTGGCGTGTCTGTTGGGGGCATTGTTGGTGTGGACGTTGGGGTGGCGGTTGGTGATAGCGGTGCACAAGATGCTAGCGCGATGGCATTCAGTAATAGGAGAACCAAGGACAGTTTTTTCACGTCCATTTTTCATCTCTCGTATGTGTGACTAACTCTTTGTCTCTTGCATCTCTTCCATCACCCGGCTCATCGACTTGTACTTTTCCACCCACAGCCCCAGCAGCCCCAGCCGCCAGCGGTACACCTGGCCCACGGTCGGATCGATCTCGCTATCGGCGAACAGGATATCGCGCAGGGCCAACTGGTGCAGCGCGTCGCTGATCGCCTGCCGCTCCAGGCTCACGCCCCGCTCCGCCAGGTAGTCGGCCACCTGCACCAGCGTGGCCCGCCCGGTCACCGGGATCATGCGGCTCAGCGCGGCCATCACCAGCCGTTCCGTAGGCTCTGCCGTGGCCCACAGGAACACAAAGTGCGCCTCGCCGGAGGCCAGGATCTCGTCCAGCGCGCCGTTGACGTCGGCCACGGTGACGTAATTGCGCTCCGTCTTGTTGTGCTGGTTGACCAGGCTGTGGCACAGTAGCTGCAAAAAGTAAGGGTGCCCCGCGGTCACTTGCCATATCTTATCCAGCGCCAGGTCGTCGTAGCGCATGCCGTACGCGGCTACCGGTTCCTGGATCAAGTGCAGGGCCTCCGCCTTGTCCAAAAACGCAATGTGGCGGTACAGGCTGATGTTGAACAGCACGTTCCAATAGTCGGAGGCCAGCTCCTCCAGCCGGTGCGTGCCGCAAAAGATCACGCTCAGCTTTTCCGAGTGCTGGATCAGGTGCCGCAGAAAGCCAAAGATCGACGCGTCGAGGCTGCCGCGTCCGACCGCGGCCTCCAGTTCCTCGAACTCGTCGAACATGATCAGCAGGTGCCGGTGCTCGATCGCCTTGCGCACGCGGGTCAAAAAGTCGCGCTCGAAGGTGACGGTCGGGCTGTCGACAAAATCCTCGTACTCTGGCGGATCGATGGCAAAGCCACGATCCTCCATGGCGAAAGCGACCTCGGTCGCCAGGGAGAGAAAAAAGTTGGGCAGGCCGGGGTCGAGCCCCAGCGCCTGGCCGTCCAGGTACACGGGCAGATAATCGTCCCCCAGCCGCACCGGCAGTTGCTTGAGCAGCGAGGTCTTGCCCGTGCGCCGCTGGCCGATCAGCACCATGTTGTTGCGGTGCTGGGCGGTCAGGTTCTCCTGGATAAAGGCCACCACGTCCTCTCGCCCGAAAAAGAGCGGCGAGTCTGCCTCCAGGGGCGTCCCCACCACGTAGGGGTTGGGGATGAACTGGAACTCGCCCTCGGGCGCCAGCAGTTGGACGACGTCGGCGAAATTCTCCACCTGATCGGGGCCGCGCGGGTCGGTGTACATGACGACAAAGCGGGCGCGGAACTGGTCGACGTTCTCCTTCAGGCGCGGGCGCACGCGCAGCTCCACCCGCCGCTCCTCGCCCGGCGCCAGCCGCTCGATGCGGGCCACCTCGTCCAGCAGGGTGTACTCCGGTGCGGGCGCCAGGGTGACTTTGAGGTTGAGCGCCGCGCCGCGCCCGTCGTTGCGCAGGCTCAGCACCAGCGGGATGACGTCCTTTTGCCAGGTGTGGCGGGTGAGCAGTTGGCAGGTGATCTGAGCGCGCGTCTGCAGCTCGCCCATGGCCCCGGTCACGACCGTCAGCCAGCTCTCGGCGATGGTGTGGAGCACGGGGCGGTCGGCGCTGCCCAGCTCGGTGTGCGACAGGTAGTCGATCCGCCGCAAGCGCTCGACGGCGCTGGCCAGGTAGGCCAGCTTGTCCTGCGACGTGTCCACGCGTTCGCAGGCGTGCAGCGCCTCGGCCACGGCGAACAACTTGTCCATGATGGGGCCAATGTCCTTGAAGAGGGTCAGCTTGTCGCGCTTGCCCGAGCGCTTGAGCGGATCCAGGAGCTGCGTGATCTGGGGAATGGTGTTGGCGTTCAAGGCCTCCAGGCACACCGTGTACACGTTCATCGCTTCCGTAGCGTGTTGCAGACTCTGGGCGGGAATGTCCTCGTGGTTCTTGTGCGGGTGATCGGGCTCCCAGAGGCACAGGTACTGCATCCCGTCGGCGGGGTAGTTCTCCAACTGCGCGATCAGTGTGCGCAGGCCGACGGGCAGCACCTCCGGCTCGTACTCGCTGTCGACCAGGTAGTTGAACCCCTGGGCCAGGTTGGCCAGGGGTTCGGTGCCCAGGTTATCGAGCACCCGCGGCAGGTTGTCGATCAGGCTGGCGGCGGCGGGGTCCTGCCCTGCCTCCTGGGCCAGCAGGTGCAGCTTGACCAGCGCGGTGGCGGGCTCAAAGAGCAGATTCTCGGCGAACGCCTCGGCCTTGCCGATGGGCGAGTTGCGGTGCGCCTCCAGGCGCCGTTCGACCTCCTCGCGCCGCCGCATCTCCTCGCGCCGCTCCTGGATCAGCCGGGCCACGTAGATGGCCGTACCAGCCTGGTCGGCCAGGCCGGTCAAGAGGGAGCGGTCCTCGCGCGAATAATCCTGCCCCGAGCGGCGCGGGCCAAGCGCCAGCACGCCGACCAGCTCGCTGCCCTCCGTGTGCAGCGCCGAAAGCGGCACCAGCAGCGGGAAAGCCTCGTGCTTGAGTGGAGATACAGCGTAGCCTCTCTCCAGGCGGCCGACTACACTGGTCTCCAGGGTGAGTTGCTCGAAATCTCCCGGCGGCAGATTGCGCGCCTCGGTCAGCTTGAAGGCGCCGTCGGCGTTGCGCAGGTAGACGGCGCTGTAGGTGATGTGCAACAGGTCGGTCGTGCGGCCGATGAGCACGCGCAGCAGCTCGGGCAGTTCGATGATGGTGCGGATCTCACGCGAAAAGTTGGTGAACGCACGCCGGAAATCGACCTTTTCCCGGTAGAACGCACGGTCGATGAAATTCTGCAGGCGGCGGCGGAAGGGCAGGAACAGGGCCGAGATGGCCAGCGTGGAGAGCACGATCGCCAGGTCGGATTCCTGGCCCGTGACGCCCTGAAAGACGCGCTGGAGGATAAAGACGCTGGCGACGTAGAAAACGGCCAGGCCGCTCGTCAGCCCGCCATAGACCAGCGTGCGTTGGATGATGGGGTCGATGTCCCACAGCCGGTAGCGCAGCAGGGAGAACATGATCGAAAGCGGCGCAAAGAGCAGCAGCAGCGTGGAGATCGGCTTGCCGACCATCTTGTAGAGCGTAGCGGCGTGGTCGAACTGGCGCAGTTGTGAAAAGAGAGCGGGCGGCAATTGAAATCCAATATATCCGATCACCGCCGCGGTCAGGCCGAACACGACCCACTTGGTCTGCTGTCTCTGCATCGGGGCGGAGACGCGGACGTAGCGGTAGATCTGGGCCAGCACGCCGCTCCCCAGCCAGCACAGGAGCATCAGGAGAAAGCTGCTCAGCCGTAGGTAGTATTGCGCCCGGCTAAAGATGTCCACGTTGGGCGCAAAGACAAAGGCCAGCACGCGTATCCATGTGGGCATGTTCTCCGGGTCGAGGGTAACGGCGGGGAGCAGGAACCACGCCAGCCCCCAGCCGGCCCAGACGAGGGACACGACGTTCGTCCAGCGGGGCACGAAGCGTCCGTCCGGGAACAGGTAAAAGACCAGCAGGATCAGTCCGTAGCCGGTAAATTGTACGATCTGAACGGGGATCAGCCAGCCGGGTTCGACCTCCACGAGTGTATCCAGGGTGGGGGAGATGGCGGCGCCCAGTGTCAACAGGGCGGTCGAGACCAGGATGGCCGTGCGGTCGTTCGATCCGCGCCAAAAGATAGCCGTGGCCGTGAAGGTGAACACGACCACCGCCAGGCAGTCGAAGGCGATCGCGTACCCCACGCGAAGCCGCGCCGGAGGGTGCATCTCCTGTGCCAGAAAGGCCCCCATGCTGTTGATCCTTCGGACTTGGTAGCCAAAGTGGGCCGGGACCGAGGCGACAAAGACGGCGACGACCAGGATGGCCAGTGCGCTCCAGATGATTCGAACGATCAGCAGGGGCCAGCCGCGCAGAGGAGGGCGTGGTGCTTGTTGGGTAGAGGATGCCGTTTCACTCATTATCGTTTATACGCAAGCACGTTCTGCAGATTGTACTCCAGAGCTCGCGAATCAGTATAGCTCAGGTCCTGGTTTAAGTCAAAGCAATTGCTTGACAAACCAATTGGATTCTAGTATACTTATAGTGGTTATTATGCTAACGTCTAAGTTATAAAGCTAACGTCTATTGGAGGCGAAATGGGCGACGAACCCGTGAATAGATTGGTCGAGATCGGTTTCTCGGAATACGAGGCCAAGGCTTACGTGGCCCTGTTGCGCGAGAATCCCGCAACGGGGTACCAGTTAGCCAAGCTTTCCGGCGTGCCCAGGTCGATGATCTACGAGGCGCTGGGCAAATTGGTCGTCCGCGGTGCGGCGATGACGTTGCGTAAAGGTGATACCACCCATTATGCGCCGGTGCCGCCGGAAGAGTTTCTCGATCAGCTTCACCGGGATCACGAAGAGCTGGTCGACGCGCTCAAGGGCGACCTGAGCGACCTGGCTTCGCCTTTGGACCTCGAGTACGTCTGGAATTTCGAGGGTAACGACAGCATTATGGCCAAAGCGGAGGAGATGATCCTCCAGGCGCAGGATACGATCTACCTGGCGTTGGTGCCGGCCACCTTTGTTGATCTTGAGCTGGCGTTGGTCGAGGCGATTGAGCGGGGTGTGCGCGTGGTGCTCTACACGACGGGCGATCTCGACCTAGCTGGTGCTCGCGTGGTAGTGGCTCACGTGTCGGAGGAGACGCTGGGGCAGGCACGAGGCCTGGGGCTGCTCCTATCCATCGACGGCGAGGAGGTGCTGATCGGCGAATGGATGGAAGAGACGCAGGCGCGGGCTTCCTGGACCAATAGCCCGTTTCTCGTCTTTATCACCGAGCACCATCTGCGGACTGACCTGTACCTTCCGCGGCTCCTGGCCTGTTTGGGGGATGATGCACTTGACCTTATCCAGGAGGAGGACCGGGAGTTGTTCAACCGTGCGCTGGAGAGTCGCATAGAGTGTTGATACCGTTTGCTAGGGAGGTGAGCGAATGTCAAACCCAGTTTCTTTGCAACCTGATCAGAAGCCGTCTCTTGAGCGTTCGGGGATCAGGCGCATCGTGCAGGTGCTTGTATCTATTCTACTTATCGGTGCACTGCTGTTTCTCTCCGCCGGTCGGCTCGACTGGCTGTGGGGATGGCTTTTCCTCGCTGCCTTTTTCCTTTTGATACTGGCGTCGGCGGTCGTGATGGGCAAGTCTCCGGACTTGATCAACGAGCGTGGCAGGCGGGCAGAGAACATCAAGGGTTGGGACAAGGTTCTGATGGGGATCTACTCGCTCGTGCTCTTTACCGTACCGGTGGTTGCCGGGTTGGATGCCGTGCGCTTTGGGTGGTCTGCGATGCCGCTTGCCTTACACTTGATTGGGGTAGTACTCTCTATTCCGGCGATGATCATGCCCCTGTGGGCGATGTCCGCTAACGCCTATCTCTCGACGATGGTGCGTATCCAGGACGACCGCGGTCAGCAGGTCGCCACGACCGGCCCATACCGATATGTGCGCCACCCTATGTACGTGGGCACGATCTTTTTTGGGCTGTGCATCCCACTGTTCCTCGGCTCGTGGTGGGCGTTCATTCCCTGTGGCCTGATCGTCGCCATGTTCATCATTCGCACTGCACTGGAGGACCGGACTCTGCGAGAAGAACTCCCGGGATACGCCGAGTATGCCCAGCGGGTGCGCTACCGCCTGCTGCCGGGTGTGTGGTAGGTTGGTAGCCGGTAAATTGGGAAACTGGTATTTGGTTGACTGACCGATCTACCAACTTGGCGTTTGCTTAGGAGATGCACGTGAAAAAACAACGACCGTCGTTGTCGGTACCAGCCATGTCCTACTTTGAACTGCAGGCCTATGTGGGTACAACCAAACACATGGGCGGCCTCGATGCCACGCAGGAGCTGATCGAGCTGTGCCGCATCGACAAAGACGCGTATGTTTTGGACGTGGGCTGTGGCGCCGGGGCGACGGCCGGCTATCTGGCCAAGATGGCCGGCTGTCACGTGGTCGGCGTGGACCTGCGCGAAAGCATGGTCGCGCTATCGATCGAGCGCGCACAGCGCGAGGGAGTGGAGGATCGGGTCGCGTTTCGTGTGGCCGACGTGCAGGACTTGGCGTTCGACGACGCCACGTTCGACGCCGTGCTGTGCGAGTCGGTCGCCACCTTCATCGAGGACAAGCAGCGGGTAGTGAACGAGCTCGCGCGTGTGGTCAAGGCGGGCGGGTACGTGGGGCTTAACGAAGAGACCTGGCTCAAGGAGCCGACGCCCGAGGTAATCGAACACGTGAAAACGATGTGGCCTGTCAAGTCGAACGTCCCGACGGTCGAGGGGTGGGAGGCGCTGCTAAAGGGCGCGGGGCTGCAGGGCGTGACCGTCCGGGTCTACCAAGTCGATGCGCGCCGCGAGGCTACCCAGGTCAAGCGGTATACCTTTGGAGACATGGTCAGGATGTTTTGGCGGACGCTGGTGTTGTACGTCAAGAGCGCCGAGTTTCGAGCGTACATGAAAAAGCAGCGCTTGCCCGAGGGCGTCTTTGAGTATCTTGGGTACGTTGTGTTGGCCGGCAGGAGATAAAAGATGACGGACAGGGAGCCTTCAGGTTTTGAGGATGTCTATTTCGCGATGCTGGCCGAGATGGATTTTACCAAGCATCTGGGCGGTCAGCAATCCACCGACGAGTTGATCGAGATGTGTCACGTCGATGCGAACACCTACGTCTTGGACGTGGGCTGTGGCGTGGGTATCACACCCTGCCACATCGCCAAGGCTTACGGCTCCCGCGTGGTCGGCGTGGACGTGCGCCGGGCGATGGCGCAGCGGGCGTGCGAGCGGGCGCAGCGCGCGGGCGTGAGTGACCTGACGGGGTTCGAGGTCGCTGACGCGCGCGATCTGCCTTTCGACGATGGGACTTTTGACGTGGTCATCTGCGAGTCGCTCCTGGCATTTTTGCCGCAGAGGCGGGAGGCGATGGGCGAGCTCGTGCGGGTGACCAAGCCGGGCGGATGCGTTGGGATCAGCGAGTCTACCTGGATCGAGGAGCCGCCTCCAGAGTTGCGTGCGCAGGTGACGCGATCCTTTGAGGGGCACCTGGACGTTCAGACGCCAGAGGAGTGGCTGGCACTGCTAGAGGCTGGTGGGTTGAGGGATATATCCACCCACGTCAGCGAGATTGCCGTTGGGAGCGAGATCTCGAACAGGCTCAAGCGACTGGGCGGCGTCAAGGGATTAGCGAGGGTGATGTCCAGGGTGCCATCTATTTTGATCAAGCGCCCTGTCTATAGGAGTTTTTTGAAGGATGCCTTTTCTATGCCCAAGGAGCTCTTCAGTTATTGGGGATACGGGGTGTATGTGGGAAAAAAGTCGGAGGAGTGAGTGCCATGTCGGTCTTGCGTGTGTATGGTAAGTGGATCGTCGTCACGGTACTGCTCGTCGTGGTGCTGTTTGTGTCGGCGGGGCGGGTGGATCTGCCCATGTTCTGGGTCTATCTAGTTATTCATTCCGGCGCACAGTTGGCGATGGCGCTTTTGGTCTTTCGGCAGAACCGCGATTTGTTGGAGGAGCGGCAAAAGCCGGGCGCGGGTGCAAAGGCGTGGGATCGGCGGCTGCTCCTGGTTTATACCCTGCTCACGATGTCGCTGTTTGTCGTGGCGGGCCTGGACGTGGGGCGTCTCCACTGGTCCGATACGGTACCGCTGTGGGGGCAGATCGTGGCGCTGGGTGGATTCACACTCTCGTTTGCGCTCATCCTCTGGGCCATGGCGGTGAACGATTTTTACTCGCGCATCGTGCGCATCCAGAGGGATCGAGGCCAGTACGTGGTCACTGCAGGCCCTTACCGGTTCGTGCGCCATCCGAGTTACATCGGCAGCATTCTTTCCTGGGTCTGCGCGGCACTGGCGCTTGGGTCGTGGCTTGCCTTGGTGTCCGTCGCCCTGGTCGCTGTGACGGTTGTGGTGCGCACTGCGCTGGAGGATAAGACGCTGCGAGAGGAATTATCCGGTTACGCTGAGTATGCGCGGCGGGTGCACTACCGCCTGCTGCCGGGCGTGTGGTAAGTTGGATGTTGGAGGGCAAAGGATGCAGGAAAGGGGACGTAGAAATGGCTAAACTGCTAGATGAAATCAGGTATGATTTGAGCTACTTAAGGTCACACACTTTGCAACCAAAGTGGTTCAAGAGCGTCAAAGTCCTTGTCCTTTTCGGCTTCTTGGTTGGTTACACTTGCCTGTTTGGATGGATGAAAACGTTACTTTTCTTTGCCGTCTTTATTTTCTCAAGCTTCATCGTGCATCTAGTGTATCGTGCCAAAACGAACAAGTGGAAGCAAAGCTGGCTCGATTTTGTGGTCGTTGAGGAGAACGGCGAGATGAAAACCAAGCGCATAGGGAAATTCTATTATTCAGCGGTTGCCTTCAACAGCATTCTCTCTCTGGTTATCAGCCAGGTGTTGCTTTGAAGTAGTGTGTTGGGCGTTTGCCGTACGCGTTGAGAAAGGATCAGATTTAACCAAATGGACATAGAACAAGTTGAGCAAAGGCGAGCTGGCAACGACGTGCAGATGGATAAGATCGTGAGGCGTTTTCTTCAGGTCGGCTTCCAGTTGCTGCTTCTGGCAGCGGCCCTGTTCCTCTCGTCGTGGCGCTGGGATTGGGGGATGGCCTGGGCCTTCCTGGGGGTCTCTGCTGCCGTCATAATCGTCGGCGGGATCGGGCTGCTCAAGATCAACCCGGCGTTGGTGGCCGAGCGCACGCGTGCGGGAGAGGGCACCAAGAGTTGGGACAAGGTGCTGACCGCGCTCTACGGCCTGATGGGGATCGCAACGCTTGTCGTGGCCGGGTTGGATGCGCGTTTTGAGTGGTCGGGAGGCGTCCCGCTGGAGGTGCAGTTCGTCGCACTGGCCCTCTTTGCCCTCGGCGATCTGTTCGCCTTTTGGGCGATGTGGTCGAATGCGTTCTTTGCCACGACAGTGCGCATTCAGGGCGAGCGGGGACACGCGGTCGCCACGAGCGGCCCGTACCGCACCGTGCGCCATCCGGGCTACAGTGGGTGGCTGGTCTGTAATATCGTCCCGCCGCTGATTCTCGATTCGCTGTGGGCCTTTATCCCGGCGGCGCTGACGGTGTCCATCATCCTCATCCGCACGGCGGCGGAGGACCGCACGCTGCGAGAGGAATTGCCCGGCTACGCCGAGTACGCGCGGCAGACGCGCTACCGCCTGCTTCCGGGCGTGTGGTGATGAGGTCGTTGGAGGTGCAATGTGGGCAGTGAGCTTTTATTCCGGATCGTGTTGGCGGTGAAAGGTATTGCGTACATCCTGCCGCGCTTCTACTACCGCCGCCAGGCCGTGCGGGCCAATCCGTCGGGGGAATCAGAGCTGCGGAATGTGAGCGAGAGCAAGCTGCGCCTGGCCCTGATGGGCGTCAGTGGGCTGGGGGCGAACTTGCTGACCCTGCTGTGGATCATCCAGCCGGCGTGGCTGAGTTGGTCTCGCCTGCCGCTGCCCGATTGGCTGCGCTGGGTGGGGGTCGTCACGGGCGTGGTAGCCGTGTGGTTGGGGTACCTGGCCCATCGCACCCTGGGCATCAACTACACGGCCACGCTCAAGAGGATGGAGGAGCAGCGCTTGGTCATTCGAGGCGTCTATCGTTGGATACGCCACCCGATGTACACGTCGTTCTTTGCCGTCCTGGCGGCCGATTTCCTGCTCACCGCCAACTGGCTCATCGGCTTGCTAGGGGTGGTTTACTCGCTGGTGATCGTCGAGCGGGCCGGGCACGAGGAGCGCATATTGCTCGAATCGTTTGGCGAGGAGTACCGCCAGTATATGCGGTGCGTGGGGCGGTTCTTCCCCCGTCTGGTTCGCAGATAGGTGCTTTTGGTCTTCTGATAGGTCGTGGAGATGATATTCAAAAACCTCTTCCGTCGCAAAGGCCGCACGATTCTCACGCTGGTGGGCATCTCCATTGGCGTGGCGGCCATCGTCGCGCTGGGGGCAATAAGCAAGGGGTTGAAGGCCGGCTTTGCCGCGATGACCCAGGGCAGCCAGGCCGACCTGGTGATCAGCCAGGCTGAATCGATGAGCGCGTTGGTCAGCAGCGTCGACGAGACGGTGGCCGACGAGGTACGCAACCTGCCGGGGGTGGCCGACGTGAACGGCATGCTCTATACCAATGCGCTGCTCGATAATACCACCTACCTCATCGTCTTTGGTTACGACCCCGATGGTTTTGCTATCGATCATTTCCGCATCGTCGAGGGGCAGGCCTTGGCCGAAGTGCGAGGCGTGCGGGGCAGACCCGTCATCCTGGGGCGGCAGGCGGCCGAGAGTATGGACGTGGGGGTGGGCGACGTCCTGCGCATCACCGGCAGCGCTTTCCGCGTCGTCGGCATCTACGAGACGGGGAGCGGGTTTGAGGATGCCGCGGCCGTCGTCCCGCTGGAGGAGGCTCAGACGCTGGCCCTGCAGCCGCACCGGGCCTCGGTGCTCTACGTCAAGCTGGACGATCCCGGCCAGGCCGACCCGTTGCGGGCGCGGATAGAGCGGCATTTCAAGGATTTGAGCGTTGCCACGTCGGCGGGATTTGCGAGCCAAGAGGAGTTGTTCGATCTGTTGGATGGGATCGCGATGGCGGTCGCGGGCCTGGCCGTCGTCATCGGCGGCATCATCATGACCAACACGCTGTGGATGTCGGTCTTTGAGCGCACGCGCGAGATCGGCGTGCTGCGCTCCTTGGGCTGGCGGCGGCGGCGGGTGCTGGGGATGGTCCTGGGCGAATCCGTCATCCTGGCCCTGCTGGGCGGGTTGTTGGGCAGCGGCCTGGGATTGCTATCGCTCGTGGCGATCCGCGAGTCGGGGTCTGTGTTGGGGATACTGGGGAGTCAGTTGACGCCCGATATCTTTGTCCGTGCCTTGGTCACCGTGCTTGCCCTGGGGTTGGTGGGCGGGGTGTATCCGGCTTGGTGGGCCAGCCGCCTGCTGCCGGTGGAGGCGCTGCAATACGAGGGCGGCGGCAAGGCGCGTGAGGTGCACATACCCGGTGGCATGACGGTGCGCAATCTCTGGCGGCGGCGGACGCGTACGGCGCTGACTCTGTTGAGCATCGGCGTAGGCGTCGCCGCCGTCGTCGCCCTGGGAGGGGTTGTCGGGGGCATGCTGGGGGCATTCAACGTGATGATGAGAGACAGTCAGACCGATCTGTTCGTCGCCGAGGCGGGCGTCGACATGGACTTTAGCGCCATCGACGAACGGGTGGGCGCGCGTCTCGCCGCCCGGCCCGAGGTGGATGGTGTCTCCGGCATGTTCTGGACCGGCGCCAGCACCGAGGAGATGCCCATGCTGATCGTGTACGGCTATCACCCGCGTGAGTTCGCCATCCGCCGCTACCGCATCATCGAGGGCGAACCGCTTTCGGGACGCCGCCAGATCATCGTCGGCCGGATGGCGGCGGAAAAACTAGGGGTGGAAGTAGGCGATACGTTCCGGCTGCTCAATAGCAACTTTCATGTGGTGGGCATCTACGAGACGGGCATGGCCTTTGAGGATGCCGGGGTGGTCATCGGCCTACGTGAGGCACAGTCCATCACCGGCAAGCTGCGCCAGGTGCAGTTCTACCTGGTCAGCCTGCGAGATCCAGATCAGGTCGATGCGGTGCAGGCAAATTTGGAGGCGACCTTCCCCGACCTCGATTTCTCGCTCACCTCCGAGCTGACTGAGAACACGAGCGACTTTCGCGTGATGCAGGAGATGGCCGATCAGCTCTCGCTCGCGGCGGTGTTCATCGGCGCGCTGGGCATGCTGAACACCATGCTGATGAGCGTGTTGGAGCGCACGCACGAGATCGGCGTGCTGCGTTCCCTGGGCTGGAGGCGGCGCCAGGTGCTGTGGATGATCCTGAAAGAGTCGCTGGCACTGGGGGTGGTGGGTGGCGTCCTTGGCATTCCCTTGGGGATGGGATTGGGTCTGTTGGTTGGTACGGCAGGCATATGGGGTGGGGCGATCGAGCCGACCTACACACCGCGGTTGTTTGTGCAGGCGGTGGTGGTGGCGGCGGTCTCCGGCGTGGTCGGCGGGCTGTACCCCGCCTGGCGCGCGACGCGCATGCGGCCAGTGGAGGCGCTGCGGTACGAATGATTTATTGTCTCCTTGACAATTTCTGGAATGTGCATATAATTCCCGACCGACTAGTCAGTCTATTATTCGGCCTGGGAGGTCAACCAATGATGTGCTACGATGAGTTTCCGGTTTCGACAGTGGTTTATAATTTGGTCGCGGCGGGCGGCGTGATGGCCCTCGGTGCGGCGGTGGCGGCGCAGTTCGGGGTGGGGGTGCTGGTCGGCTATGGGCTGCTCCTGGCGGTCGCCGTGGTTGGCACTATGGCTACGGTCTGCGCGCGCTGCGAGAGCTATTACGGTCATCGTTGCGGACTGGGGCTGGGCAAGGTCGTTTCCAGGCTTTTCCAACGGAGACAAACGGACCTATATCTGCGTACCCCGATGCAGTTCGTCTACGTGGGGCTGCTGCTGGTGGCGTTGGCTTGGCCCGTCGTCGGGAGCGCCGTCTTGCTGGTGCGGGGTTTCAGCGCGTGGCGGCTGGTGCAGTTGGCGGCGGCTGTGATTCTGTCCCTGGCTTTTGGAGTGCCGCATCCCAAGCTCGTTTGCAGTCACTGCCGGCAGGGGGAGTGCGGGGCCTGCCCGGTGGGCAACGTATTCCAGAGGAGGTGAGGTATGACGCCTCGACCAGATGTATCCGAGGAACGACGCGCACAGATCATCGAGGCTGCCCTGGCCTGCTTTACCCGCAAAGGGTATGTCAACACGACCATGGACGACATCGCTGTCGAGAGCGGTTTGAGCAAAGGGGCCCTCTACTGGTATTTCAAGAGCAAGGATGATCTGTTCGAAGCGGCGGCGAACTCGGTGATGAAACGGGCAGTTGAGAAGTCGCTCTCGGCCATTCAGACGTGCGAGACAGCTACCGAGAGGCTCCGCGTTGGGGCACAGAGCTTGGTCGAGATATGTCGCGAGATCGAGGGGTATTTCGGCCTGGTCATCGAATTCTGGACTCAGAGCGAGCGCCACGATGAGGTGATGGGGTTCTGGACCGAGATGATTGCCCAGTATCGCCAGGCGATCAAGGCGCTCTTCGAAGAGGGGGTCCGGACGGGCGAGTTCAAGCCGGTGGACACGGACGCGTTGGCGTGGATGATGATGGCTGCCTATGACGGTCTGGCTGCCTATCACATGATGATGCCGGACATCGAGATAGAGCAGGTC
>Ga0307420_1000794_pt1 | contig 14284 bp, 13 predicted proteins | sample SalMarWE160240MG_2_FD_202167 | JGI IMG/M metagenome (GOLD analysis project Ga0307420, IMG submission 202167) | Salt marsh sediment microbial communities from the Plum Island Ecosystem LTER, Massachusetts, United States - WE1602-40 | ecosystem: Environmental > Aquatic > Marine > Intertidal zone >... | reverse complement strand
CCATATGCAAACGCCCAGTTAGTCAAGGCACTTGAATACCGACCGGAAAAGATCGATGAGCAATGTGTACAGAGCTTGAGTAAAATGGGTATTAACGGTCTCTCTTATGAGTCATTAATGTCTACTGTTAATAAAGTTTTTGAATCACCAAAAGGGACATTAGAGATTATGAGTGTTGGCAAGTATGCATACCTTATCTTAACGACAATCACCATTTTACGTGAGGAAAAACAGGAGGAGGTTGTTCTGATAGGTATCAGAGGGGCAAGGAGATAGGCCTCACAGCGTTTCGGACGCAATAGAAAGGCAATAAACATAATGGACCCAAGAACTGTTCTTATTGTTGATGATGATAAGCTCATTCGGGAACAATTGAGGAAGGAACTAAAAAGAGAGTTCTTCGAGGTATTTCTGGCGGCTGATGGTCAAACGGCCCTGGAAGTTTTCAACCGGGAAGGGATAGATATTGTCATTCTTGATGTAAAACTACCGGATATCGATGGTCTTGAGATTCTTAAAGAGATTAAAGAGAAAAGGCCGGATTGTGAAGTGATCGTCATCACCGGGTTGGGAAGCCAGGAGATCGCAATCAAGTCTTTAAGAATGGGTGCGATTGACTATATTGAAAAACCCATAGAAATGGATGAGCTTTCAGCAGCCTTGGGAAGGGCTCAAGAGAAATTAGCCGAAAAAGAAGAACTCTCTTATAGGAATAGGCTACTGTTGATCGATGATGACGAGGAAATTGTTAAACGATTAAAAAAATTCTTGGAGAAGGAGGGCTATGAGGTCCTCTGCGCCTATAGCGGTAATGAAGGGCTGAATATCATTGAGAATCATAAGATTGATGTCGTTATAACCGATATCCAAATGGATGATATGAATGGAATTGAGGTGCTTCAGAGGGCAAAAAAACTTTATCGCGATATTGAGGGGATTGTAGTTACCGGTTTTAAAGATCAGGAATTGGCGATAAAATCTCTTCGCGCCGGGGCTATCGATTATATCACCAAACCGGTTAATCTGGATGAGATCCTCTTTTCAATAAAGAATGCCATTGAGAGAATCAACCTTAACCGGGATCGGCTATATCGAAATCGAGAGCTGAAGATCTCATCAGAAATCATTTCCAAGATGAATGAGGAACTGGAGAGAAGAATTGAAGAGAGGTCAAAGGAGTTGGATCAAACCCAGGCACAGCTTTTCCAGACCTCAAAACTTGCCACTCTTGGTGAAATGTCGGCCGGACTCGCCCATGAGATGAATCAGCCATTGGGAGGAATCTCGTTAGTCTCCAGATATATGAGAAAACTGATGGAGAGGGATAAGTTATCAAATGAGGAAATTGATTCGTGTCTGGGGGATATTGAAGCTTCAGTCAAAAGAATGGCCAAAATAATTCAGCACATTCGCACCTTTGCCCGGCAGGAAGCCTTACAGTTTATCGAAGTAGATGTTAATGAGACGATTGATTCCGCCTTGAGTCTTCTGGGTGAACAGTTGCGGTTACATGACATTGAAATATCGCTGGAGCTTGGCCCTGAATTGCCTAAAATATCGGGGGAGCCTTATCAAATCGAACAGGTGTGGATCAATCTCATCTCTAATGCCCGGGATGCTTTGGATGAGAGAGAAAAACAGATTTCAGAGGGCGAATCGCATAGTACAAATTACAAAAAAAGTCTCAATATTTCTACGGTCTATGATCCGGAATCTGAAATGCCCTCTGTGGAAGTCCGTTTCACCGACAATGGAATCGGGTTGAAGGAAGAGCAAAGGGAGAAGATCTTTGAGCCTTTTTTCACCACCAAAGAAGTGGGCAAAGGCATGGGGTTAGGATTATCGATATGCCACGGGATAATCGAGACCCATAAAGGTGAAATATTAATTGACAGTAAGGCAGGCGAAGGGGAAACGGCTGTCCGAGTCATATTACCGATTGGAGATTGATAATGGCCAAGGTTCTTGTGATTGACGATGAAAAGATTATCAGGGAAAGGATGAAGAAACTCCTGGAGCTTGATGGTTATGAGACTGTTTCTGCCGAGAATGGTCAAAAAGGTCTCGAGATTTTGAAAAAAGAGAAACCGGATATCGTCCTCCTTGACATAAAGATGCCGGGAATGGATGGTATTGAGGTACTGAAGAAGATCAAAGCGGAACCGGAGGATACACAGGTCATCCTTATCACCGGACACGGGGGAGTAGAGACAGCCATACAGGCCTTAAAGGAAGGTGCCTTTGGCTACGTTCAAAAACCAATTGAATATGATGAATTGGAAATTGAAATCAAGAAGGCCTTGGAAAAACAGGAAATGCAAAAGAGGTTGGATCAATATTTACATCGCCTGGAGATTGCCCACGCAGAACTCGATCAGATATTCAACGCCGCAGCTGATGGTTTACTTGTGATTGATAGAGACTTCAATATTCTTCGAAGCAGTGAGTCATTTTTTACTCTGGCGGGCACCAGTAAGGATAAAGCGGTAGGCAAAAAGTGCTATGATGTGTTTCCCGGTCCCCCATGTCATACCCCCGATTGTACCCTGGCTCAGATTCTCAGCGGTATGGAAGTTGTTGAAGACGAGGTTGAAAAAAGACGGTTCAATGGCACAAGTATCCACTGTATTGTAACGGCACGACCATTTCGAGGGCCTGATGGCCAACCGAGTGGCGTTGTTACGGATTTCAAGGACGTGACCAATCGAAAACGGACCGAGGATGCGCTACAGGAAGCCCACACCGAGCTTGAAAGAGTATTTCAACAGGTGCGCCGGGATTACGAAATCGCACAAAAGGTGTTCGCCAATGTGGTCCGCACCGATTACATTGAATTCTCAAACGTGAAGTATCTTTTATCTCCCATGAATATCGTGGGAGGAGATCTCTTTCTCACAGAGGCAGGTCCATCGGGCAGCCAGTACGTTTTCCTTGGGGATTTTACCGGTCATGGACTCTCTGCCGCCATAGGCGCCATTCCTGTTTCTGACATCTTTTATACGATGGCAGGTAAAGGTCATTCCATTGAAAAGATCGTTATGGAGACTAACCAGAAGCTCAAGAACGTGCTTCCCACAGGCCTGTTCTTGTGCGCATGTTTCATCGAACTGGATTACACTCGTGGCATACTCACCGTGTGGAATGGCGGCCTCCCCGATGCCCTGATCATCGGAAGCCAGGAGGGCATGAAGAGGCGCCTGCCCTCCATGCACCTGCCGCTGGGTGTGGTAAGCAATGACAAATTGGACACAACCGTGGAGGTCGTGGAACTTGCTCAGGGGGATCGCGTGTATCTTTACACCGACGGGGTAATAGAGGCATCGAACAAAGACGGTGAGATGTTCGGCCAACAGAGGCTCGAGGAGCACTTTGCCCATATACAGGAGCCTGAAGGTCTCTTCGATGAGATCTCCGGCAGCCTTGCTGCTTTTTACTCGGGTAAGGCCCAGGAAGATGATATCGCCATGGTGGAAATTCACTATGATGCAAGGGATGTTAGACGTTTCAAAAGGAAAACCAGTAGCGAGCCTGAGGAGGTCTCTACGGGTTGGAGGTTGGCCTTGGTCCTGGGGCCTGACAGCCTGCGCACAAATGAGTCCCTTCCCAACCTGATGGAGATGCTTATGGGGTCCCACAGGGGGCTTCGCGATCACAAGGAAAATATATACCTTGTGATGTCGGAACTATTTTCCAATGCCATGGACTGGGGTGTTCTCGGTCTGGATTCCAAGATGAAAAAAGACTCGGAAGGCTTTGAGGAGTACTATGACGCTCGGGAAAGGGCGCTTGCGGCACTTAAGAATGGCCAGATCAAGATCGATCTTGAGCTTTTTGAGCAGGGCAAGGGGGGAAAGCTTGTGCTGGGCATTGAGGACAGCGGACCCGGCTTCGATTACTCCAGGGAATTTCCACAGCTTTCTGATAACATAACCCCTGGCGGTCGTGGTATACCTCTTCTTCAATCTTTATGTAGAGAAGTTACATACATGGGAAGAGGAAATAAAGTACAGGCTGTTTACTCATGGGAAGAATAATGATAGATATTCAGGACGTGCTGGAGAGACTTGCGGGATAAACACCGGGTTTCAGTGGGCGATGCCTCAAGGGTTATAGGGCTGACAGGAGACAGTAAAGGGACGGTTGCGGTAAGCTTTGCCAAAAAGAACCTTGAAACTCATTGAAGATGTAATTGACCAAAAGATAAAAAGCAAATTCCTTTCAACCGTAAGCGTGAGGACAAACATGGCTCTTGATTACAGAAACCAGATGACGTATTATGACGACAATGAGGCGATATTGGGTGGACGACATTATGGAGGCTGAACAGAGGAATAATTCGATTCTTATTTCACTTATATCCAATCTTTTTCTTGTGTTTGTCAAAGGTATCACGGGCTTGCTGGCAAACAGCAATGCCCTTGTGGCTGATGCAATTCATTCCATGACCGATGTCACCGCTTTTTTCATAAATTATCGTGCATGCAGAAATTGTGAATTGTGTGGCAGGACCGACGAGAAGGGAACAAATGAAAAAAACAGCCAACGGATTGTTGAGATCGAGATAAAGGCAACATATTACACAGGTGTTTTTCTTCTGACAGTTGGCATGGCCGTTTACTTTTACAATTCTGCGATTCTTCTGCTTGGCAGATCAGAAAGACCGGAGCCAATAGCTGTTGTCGTTGCTTTTTTCGTATTGGCTGTCTATGCCGGATTATGTAAATATTTAGGAAGTGCCGATAATGAAGCTGCCACTCCTTGCGTGCTTACAAGCAGGAATACAAACTGGCAAAATAAGTTGAACCTGGTCTCCGGAAGCGTGGTTTTAGTTGGACTGATCGGATCTATGTTGGGCTTTTATTTCATGGACGAATTAGCTGCTATTGTTGTGGGGAGTATATTGGTAGGGATCGGGGCCAAGTGGATTATAGAAACCAAGGAAGAGCTCGGCCCAACAATCAACCGGCATTTTAAGTCTATGATTATTAGTTGCACCTTAGTGTCAGTGGTTTTAGCGGCTATTTCCCTTTCCATTCGATTATAGAGGCAAATCATGTTTGACAAGATAAAACTGTCAAAAGCAACCATATTCATACTAATTATTATAGCCTTTTTGAGTTCAACATCTGAAGGCTCTGATAAATTAGTAACTAAAGAAGACCTGGCAGATGTTTTGCCTGGTGCTACTATGTTTGTAAGAAAAACAGAACCCTTTGGATATTATCTCGGATACACTACTGAAGGTGGACACTTTGTGGGAGCGGCCTTTTTGACAACAGAGGTTGTGCCTGATAAGAGCTGGGGCTACCAAGACCAGATAGCAACCCTGGTTGGCGTGGATCTAAAAGGGAAGATTACCGGCGTTAACGTGCTGAGCGAATTTGAGAGCCCAAGATATACAAAAGGGCTTCTCAGCGATGGAAGCTGGTTCTTGGAACAATTCAAACAAAAGGATGCGGGTGCTGCCTTTATGCTCAATGATGATATAGATGCTATATCAGGAGCTACGATATCGTCGAGCGCGATTACTCGCTCAATAGAGGCCGGTCTAAGGCTGATTACAGAAGACTTGTTATACCAACAGGTAGATAAAGTCAGCCCTTTCAGACACTTATTCTTGCAAGAACTGTTCTGGCAGATAGATATACTATTCTTATGGATCATGGTTGGTTTAGCATTTTTGTCGTTTTTTAAAAAGAATGAATTCTTACGCTATCTTACATTGGGTATGTCTGTTGCCTATTTGGGTATTTTCAAGGGAGGCGGGTTTTCCTTAACTGATGTTTTAAGGCTTCTATCTTTTCACAACCCGGTATTCTGGAATGACCTATATTGGTACAGCCTTGTTGTTGTCGCGATAGGTCTGACAATTATAGCCGGAAGATTCTATTGCGGGTGGCTTTGTCCGTTCGGGGCTATTATCGAAGTCCTGTTCCGCCTGGTACCAGTAGAGTGGAGGGTTACCGGAAACGCCGATAGGCTTTTGAGACTTGTCAAATACGTCAATCTCTTAATTTTACTTATAATTGCCTTTTTGTTTGCAAACCAGATCCTTGCAATTTATTTAGTCGGCATTATAGAGCCATTTGCCACACTTTTCCGTCTGAGCGGCGGTTTAATAGCCTGGCTATGGCTTATATTAATGTTGGTTTTTTCGTCTGTCATATCGAGGTTTTATTGCAGATATTTCTGTCCACTGGGCGCTTTTTTTGCTGTGCTAAGTGGAGTTTCCTCTTTCTTAAAACTAAGACGATTAAACATTAATTTGCCGCAGGAGAACTGTAAAGGTTGCATGTCGGCCCAAAAAACATGTCAAATGGGCGCTGTCAGTTATGATGAGGAATTAAAAAAGCCAAGTATAGATGGAAATGAGTGCATTATGTGTAATGCCTGCGTTTGCCCGGTAAAATCCAAAAACTTATGACAGGATCAGAAAATGACACATTTCATAGAAAAAAAATGGTTAATCGCTATAACAATTATATCGCTGACTCTAAACGTTATTGCGGCATTTCTTCTTTATCAAGGTTCAAAAACAACACTTGATATCCACGAAAAGACTCTGGCTAAGCAGCTGCCCTTGAATTATGAAACTTTCAATGCCCGGTGGGGTAAGGCATGGCTTGGCTTGGAGGTTAGTGATGTTACCCCGGAGATGGCTGCAAGAGCGGAGCTTGACAGGGTCGAAGGGGCATACGTGAACAGTGTTGCAGCCGGTTCTCCCGCTCACAAGGCAGACATTGTGCCGGGAGATATAATAATCTCTTTTAACGGCAGAAAAATAAGAACCCCTAAACAGTTCCAAAACGACCTGGCAGGAAGCAGGGTAGGCAGTGAAGTTTATATGTGTGTCGCAAAAGATGATTACAGGGTTACGGCGTACGCAGTGCCTGAAGAAAGACCGCCGTATCTTCCTGCTATAACTAAAACATATCCTTTTCTTGGTATTAATGTAAGTGAGGTCATCTTTGACAGCAATGAGGCAGAAAGGCTTGAAAAAGCGGGCAAGACCGGCGGCGTTTTGGTGGAGAAGGTTATTCCTGACTCGCCGGCAGAAAAAGCGGGCCTTCAGGAAGGTGATCTTATAATGTCCTTTAATTCCCGAAAAACAACGACTCTAAGAGAGTTTTTTTCTGATCTTGCCGGGGCCCAGGCTGGTGAAAGGGTCCGCATGTGCATAATGAGGGGTGATTACCGCAAAACAATATATGTTACTCTATGGCCAAATGTAATGAAAAACGTAATTGTTCTGCTTCACAGGGAACTGGAGTTTTCCTCAGAAGGTGTTAGTTAGTGCCCATCCAGAAATAGGCGATTTTTAAATCCTTATCCCTCTATTAGAACGGAGTAAATGATGGAACAGCTTATAGAAGCTATGATAGGGCGCCTGGTAAGGAAGGGGGGTGGAAACTACATCCATTCCCGCCTTTATCAGAGACTTGGCCAATAGCATTGTGGCTAATCCGTCTATGGGCCTTGAGGATCTAAACAACCATCTGCACTTGTTGGGCTGGGGTAATTTTGAACTGGATGATTACACCCTCCAACTGATTATAGCAACCCTTGAAGTGGATCCTGCGTATAAATCATCCTACTGGTTTGATCGAACCAACTACAAGATAGACCTCCATAAACTCGCTGATAAGAAAGAGAAGTTGTCTATATAACCCCTTGAAATATTTGTTCCGATGCCGCTTTGAGTTTTTCTTAGGCGCGAGTCTGGGATCTATTCTGCCCGCCCTGGCGCGACATCGCTGGAATATAGGATAGTCATCGAAGTATTTCGCAAGTAAGGGCCTTTCTTGGCATTTTTCCTCTGGATAAAATTGTGAATTACTTTTAGTGGTTAAAAGATAGAGTGTAACGGGGATTATAATGATCAGGACCAGCTGTTTTAAAGTATCGAAGGACAGTGCTCATACAGTAAGCATTGCGAGGAACGATTTCCCCTGGACTATGAAAGGGTACAGATTTGAGAAATACCCTGATCTGATGCCATCTTTAAGCCTTCTTAGAGATTGGAGGGCAGGAAAGATAACAGAAGAGGCCTACACACAAAGATATTATGAGGAAACATTGAGTAAGCTTGATCCAAAAAAGGTCTATCATGATCTGGATGGCAAGGTATTGCTTTGCCATGAGCCACCAGGAGCATTTTGTCATAGAAGGTTAGTTGCGAGATGGCTTGAGAGCTCGTTGAATGTTGAAGTAGTTGAGCTATAACCCTTCCAGTCCACTCGATTTATCGAAAGGTAAATCCTGGAAAATCCCCCCGAGATATTATTTGCCTTTTATCTGTATTATATGTATCTCTTTTTAAGGGTTGCGTAATCGTTCATCAGTGATTTTCCAAGGAGGCTGGGTCAGTTTTCTCAATGCGACTCCGTTTGACATACGCCCGAGGTGAAGGGTTCAAAAAGTGGCATAATGTAAATTGTAACGGATGGAAATTGAGTGATCACACCCATTAAAACAATAGCAGTGATTGGTGCTGGGGCCATGGGTGCCTCCTATGCGAGCAAATTTTATGAAATTGACAAAAATTGTATATCCCTTGTGGCTAAAGGCGATCGCTATGACAGGCTTAGAGAAAAAGGGCTGATTGTAAATGAAAAGCATTATTTTTTCAATGTTATCAGGCCGGAAGAAAAGGCGCCACCATCTGATCTTATCATGGTAGCTGTCAAACATCATCACCTCGAAGAAGCAATCAGGGATATATTAAACAGGGTGGGTGAAAATACATTAATTTTATCCATTATGAATGGCATCGAAAGTGAAGAACAGATCGCTGCTGCCTATGGGGCAGACAAAATGCTGTATGCTGTTGCAGTCGGTATTGATGCGGTGAGGCAAGAAGACAGCATCAGCTTTTCCCAACAGGGGAAGTTATTTTTTGGAGAGGCTAAAAATTTACATCTTACCGAGCGGGTCTTGAGGGTTCAATCCCTTTTCAATCAGGCTGGGATTATATACGAAACACCTGAGGACATGATTCGAATACTTTGGTGGAAATTCATGATTAATGTGGGAATCAATCAGGCCTCGGCCGCATTAGGTGCACCCTATTCGGTTTTTCATAATTCTCAAGATGCCAGGGAGCTCATGGAATCGGCAATGAGGGAAGCCATAACCATTGCTAAAGCAGAAGGGATCCATTTATTTGAAGAAGACATCGAAAATTGGAATTCATTTCTCTTTACCCTGTCCCCACAAGGTAAAACCTCCATGCTTCAAGATGTCGAGGCTAAAAGGAAGACGGAGGTTGAAATGTTTGCAGGAAAGGTGATTGAGCTCGGGAAAAGGCATGGAATTCCGACGCCAATAAATCAGACCCTTTATAGATTAATAAAGGGCATAGAATTTAAATACAAAGAGACATAATTGGTAACAATCAAAGGTAAAAATCCTGGTGATCTGTCCGATGTTCAGGTGAACGCTCTGAGGAAGACTCACATTAGATGAGAAAAATGAATGAAAAAAGAAAATTACAGAAACAGGGTAACGCAAATAATCGATATCCTGGAAAAGGAATATCCTGACGCTAGAACTGCCCTTACCTTTAAGAGCCCGCTGGAGCTCTTAGTATCGACAGTCCTTTCGGCCCAGTGCACCGATGTAAGAGTAAATATGGTGACCAGGGAGCTATTTAAGAAATACAGATCTGCAAAAGACTATGCTCAGGCAAATCTGGCTGAACTGGAAGAAGATATTCGACCTACTGGGTTTTTTCGAAATAAGGCCAAAGCTATCAAGGCCTTCTGCACCACTCTGTTAGAGAAATTCAACGGGCAAGTCCCTGGCAACCTTGAGGATCTGGTATCTCTCCCGGGGATTGGGAGAAAGACCGCAAATGTCGTACTTACCGAGGTATATGGAATCCCAGGCATAGTAGTTGACACCCATGTTCTGAGGTTGAGTAAACTCATCGGGCTGAGTAACAACAAAGACGCCACCAAGGTAGAATTTGATCTTATGGAGATTGTTCCTAAAGAAAAATGGAGGCTCTTTTCAAACCTCCTCATATTACATGGGCGGGCCATCTGTGTTGCAAGAAGGCCAAGGCATCAGGAATGTAAGATCATTGATCTCTGTGAAGAGGGAATCCGGTGGAAAAATGGCGATAGTTCACCGCAACGGCACAGAGATCGCTGAGAAATGTATTTTTTCATTTGTCCCGTTATGGGCGAGACAAAAATTGCACGAAGGGCTGAAGTGGTTTCCCCTTGCTGGCCTCTCAACGGAAAGGGGAGAAATTTTACTCTCTGTGACCTTTGCGACTCTGCGTTGAATAGGTCTAAAAAAGGAACTCTATTGTTAGATATAGTAAGGTTATCAGAAAACGTGGACTAAAAAAATATGATCCAGTTTAATGTATTGCTTATCGCATTCCTTGTAGTTTTTGTCTTTCAATCGCTGTTTCAACTTGCCTTAAACGTGATTAATATCGCCCATTTGCGCCGGCACAAAAATCATGTTCCCCGCGTCTTTCAAGATACAGTCGATAAAGAAAAATTCTCTACAATTATAGCCTATACAGCAGATTCTACCAGATTTGGCATTGTTGAAAAATTATTTGATCAGGCGTTATTACTTGTCATTTTATTGACTGGTTTGTTGCCCTGGTTCGTTGAAATAATAACTACCTGGCACATAGGCTTTGTAGGCGGGGGGCTGGTCTTTTTTGCCATTTTTGCAGCGATTTCCAATCTGTTTAATATTCCATTTGAACTTTACAGTACCTTTGTGATCGAAGATAGGTACGGATTCAATACCAAAACCCTTAAATTATGGGCCATAGATTGGGTTAAGGGTATGGCAATATCATTTATTCTGGGTGGTATTGTTATCCTTTTTCTGTTGACATTAGTGCTCTATATCAAAAATGCATGGTGGTTTTTCGCATGGATAGTCATTTCTATGTTTGAGTTATTGATTATGTGGCTATATCCGGTGTTGATTGCCCCACTGTTTAATAAATTTGAACCAATTACCAATAAAGAACTCGAAAATAAGATCACTTCCCTTATGGGTAAGGCGGGACTGGCAGTAAAAGGGGTGTTTCAGATGGACGCAGGTAAAAGGAGCAAACATACCAATGCATATTTTACAGGAATTGGCAAGACCAAAAGGATTGTTCTGTTCGATACCTTGCTTGCATCCCATGGTGATGAGGAAATTCTATCAGTCCTTGCACATGAAACGGGCCACTGGATGAAGAAACACATTATCAAGCAACTCGTTTTGTTGGAAGTACTATCCTTGGCCGGGCTGTTTATTATAGCAAAATTACTTAACTGGCAGTTAATTTATCAGACATTCGGTTTCCCGGAACAGATTAGATATGTTGGCCTGTTTCTTGTGCCTGTCCTTTTAAGCCCCCTTGGCTATTTTATGAGACCTATAGGCTCTGCTATCTCCAGGAGGTATGAAAGGGAAGCCGATGATGTCGCTGTTAACTTGATGAAAACATCCGGACCGATGAAAGATGCCCTGATAAAGCTTAGCGCCGACAACCTGGCAAATTTGGTACCGCATCCAGTCTTTTCCTGGTTCAACTATTCACACCCACCACCGGTGGAAAGGATAGAACGGCTTGAAAATATGATGGAAGATGGTTCTATAGCTTCCCTTTAGCACGGTCCGCTAAAACAAATTTTGGCAAAGCATCATCTTGTTTTTACCTTCTATTTTGTAACGACGCGCCTTTCTCTATAGGTGCCGGTGTAATAGACAGAAGGCGCATTGACTGGTTCGCACATCATGGGATTGCATGATTTCTTACGAGATAGAGATCACTAACTTTCCGTTATGTAAAATGGAACTGTACGGTGATTTTGCATTCTTTCCCCTTAAACTTGAGACAGCGACTGAGATCTGGAGTTCGGGTATATGTAAGCCCCATCGCGTCAAACCATCCCTCTATCCTCTCAAAGATCCCGCATTCGTAATCTGGAAGGAGTCCCAGTTTTTCCATACCTCTGTGGGCAAAGCAGTCTAAGAAGTGAAAAACTTGCGAGTTATTACCAGGATAATCGATTTGAACGGAGATAAAGTCTGGAACAAAGACCTGTTTTCCTAACTCAAACAATTCCTGGTATTCCTCAATATCTTTCGGGGGTGGCGCTTCGACCATTTTCATCAATCGCCCGAACTCAATCTGTCCCAACTTTCTGCATACCCGAAGATTCATTGGGCTTGCCTCAGCCATGCCAAACTTAGCTGCCACCTCGCCATACCATAGGGCGTCGTGTGTCATCCAGTTTCTTATCAGGATGTCTCTTAATCGGTCATTATTTATTTTGCGTGATACCATCATCGTTCCTATCTGCGCCCGAAGGCGTTCTTAACGAGTGGCGTGCAAGCGGTGGCCCTTTCTACCAAATGTATTGCCGCCACCTGAGCATTTCAAAACTCATCGGCCTGGCCGTCCACTTCAAACACTGATTATGTGGCAATTTCCTCAACAGCGTATACGTGTTGTGAGTGCGCGGGCAAATCGCATTGGCGATTCTGCATCCATTCGGAAATAGAGCGCAGGCTCAATCAACTCCAATTCCATTAAGGCAAATGTGCTTTGTTCGGTGCGCACAAAGTCTGCTCTCGCATAGAGCGGCCTCTGAGGGAGAGAGTCAATGACGTGTTGACCGCTATGTAGCAACTCTGGCTCAGCAATTACAGGGCGTATATTGCCACCATGCTCCTCTTGAACGCGAAAATCATTTATCTTTGGGGTTTTTAAAATTGTATGACTATGCATACCTTCAAAATAGATCAGGGAAAATTCACCCTCCTCTATAATTTTTGGCATGAAAGGTTGTACCATATACGCACGCCTACCAAATATTTCCTCAAGCACAGCTATCTTTGCGTTGCTTTGACTTCGAGGAAGACGAAATGCATGACCTGCACTCGCGCCTATGACCGGCTTGATGATAATCTCTTCTGTGTCGAGTCGATCAAAGAAAGAATCTATTTTTTTCGTATCCACTGCTTCATCTTGCCAGAGAGTCGGAACTATGGCAGTGCCTTTCGATGCGATGTCGAGCAGGTAGGTTTTTTGCATATTCCATCGCACTAACTCCAATGAGTTTTCCAGCCGAGCATTAGAGCGATCGATAGATTCGAGCACGGCAAAAAAAGCGTCAGGATCATTCTGGTAATCCCACGTCGTGCGAATTACCACCACATCGAATTGGCTCCAGTTATAATCCTTACGCCACGATACCATTTCAACTGTCCAGCCCATATCCTGAAGGTGCGTAATAGTCAGTTCATCGTCGCTGACGTATCCTGTTAAATCGTCCATTGTAAGGAAAGCGCATCGGCACATAACATACCCGTTTATTCTGTTGAGAATTTTATCTGAAGCTCTTGTATTGTCAAGATTCAGATTGTTTACCTGTCATGCTCTCTATCTCGACTTTGATCCCTATAATTCCTTTTAAAGTGGCATCATTAAACTGGAATGTTCGATCAGAATATTGACTCATGATGATGTTGAGACCATTTCGTTTTTCATCCAAACCTTCAAGAAGAACAGCTTTTCCAAAGCCGATAACGCTCTGGTAGTTCATGCTCCAATGACATGCATCTTCAGCTTTTACAATTTCGGTGTTTATATCAAACTCAAAGCAAACCCTTTGATTCCTTCTGATGATATCAATCTTTTTTCCTTTTGGAGAGCCATGAAAATACAAAACCTTATCTCTATAGCCGAAACACAACGGGACAATGTAGGGAGAATTGTCATCAGACAAGGCAAGACGGCACACAAGTGATTTCTTAATAATGGCTTCTATGGCTGACGCTTCGGTGATTTCTTTTTCTTTTCTTCTCATGACCGTTTATTCCTTTCTTTCGAATAAGGATTGGCCATAGCCTGCTGAAAAAGCAGCATTTTTTTCAGGCAGGGTTTATGGCCGGGTTAGCTTTCTATAGATATTTTTTCATTTCAGTAAAAGACGTTCTTTGTTTTAACATGCCCGGTTTTGTTGAAATCAATGCCCTCCATTTCAAGTAAGGATCGTTTCATTCCTATACCGCCCTGATACCCTCCGATAGTGAGGTCCGTATGAATAGAACGGTGACAGGGGATTATTATTGGGAATGGATTCGTTGCCAGGGCGTTTCCAACTGCGCGAGCTCCATTCGGTTTACCCACGTGCCCGGCAATGCGCTGATAGGTACTGACAGCGCCACGAGGAATCCCGTGTTCGGCAAGCAAAACCCCCTGCTGAAATTCAGAGCACAGGTCCATACGAACTATTTCGAGTGAAAACCG
>Ga0307420_1000789_pt1 | contig 14341 bp, 15 predicted proteins | sample SalMarWE160240MG_2_FD_202167 | JGI IMG/M metagenome (GOLD analysis project Ga0307420, IMG submission 202167) | Salt marsh sediment microbial communities from the Plum Island Ecosystem LTER, Massachusetts, United States - WE1602-40 | ecosystem: Environmental > Aquatic > Marine > Intertidal zone >... | reverse complement strand
GATAACACTCTCCGAATCGACAGGAACCTCAAGGACATCGTCGGGGTGGTTTTTGATTATCTCCCTGCCCCCGATATCGCCCTCCATCTCCAGCAGTTTCGCTTTATATTTAATGTCAAAGATAATGGGGTGGCCTCTTTTGCCCCGGTGGGTGGGGACGGCAATGCCTTTATCGTGGCTGTTAAATGCGTCTATCAGCTGGTTGATAGTCCGGCTTTCCACCAGAGGCTGGTCGCCCAGAGCCAGCATAACCGCCTGTGATTGTAGGTCAACCAGAATGAGTCCAGCAATTATGGAGGTGCTCATCCCCTGGCGGTAGTTGTGGTTAAACATTATTTTTACCGGCTTGGCGGCTATAGCCTCGGTTATTTCCTCAGCCCTGTGCCCCACTACCACGATAGTCTCGTCAACCGAGGAATTTAGCAGGTTATCAATAGCCTGCTCCAGCAGGGTGCTTTTGCCCAGGGGCATCAGTTGCTTGAGTGCGCCCATACGCTTTGATTCGCCGGCGGCCAAAAGTATTGCTGATAGCATTGGCTGCATTCTATCAGGATGGCTCTTTTTTGCCACTGTTCTGGGCAATGCTCTTAAGGATGCTCAAGATGCCGATGATAGCGCGCTGAGTTTCTATCGGCTCCCTTGACAGCATCTTGGCCACGTAAGGGTCCAGCCCCTCGTGGCTTTCGGCTCCGATAGGTGTACCGGGGGAGAGATAGCCGGCCAGCATAAACAGCTCATCCTCGTCAAAACCGAGTGGCCTGGCTATCTTGCGCAGAATATTGGCCGAAGGGAAACGCTCGCCTCTTTCGATTCTGCCCAGATGTGATGCTGATACGCCAGCCTTGGCGGCGAGCTCCCGCAGGGTCAACGGCACCATAACCCTCTGCCGCTTAATTATGGTGCTCAGGTTAGTTTCAGTATGTGTATTCATTGCTTAGATTGTTATTTACTTGGTGACAAAAGTCAAGCCCTTTTTGCTGGTTTTGCCCACAATTAATCTATTTTTAAGACGGCCGCACCCTGGATTTTGCCCTTTTTCAGCAAAACCAGGGCCTCATTGGCCTCTTCCAGCTTGAACTCCTGCACCTCGGGGATGATGGGAATCTCGGCGGCCAGGGGTAAGAACTCTTGGGCATCCTGCCGGGTGATGTTGGCCACGCTCTTTATTTCCTTCTCGCACCAGAGGTGGCCCGAGTAATCTAATTCCAGAAGGGAATCTTTATCTGTTTCTTCCTTGCGGATGGCGTTTATGACCAGTCTGCCCCCGTTTTCCAGAGCCCTTAAGGCGGCTACTATCGGCCGCCAGGCCGGGGTAAAGTCAATGGCGCAGTTAAGTTTTTCGGGTGGGGTCTCCCCGGTGGCCCCGGCCCAGTCCGCTCCCAGTTTTCTAGCCAGCTCCTGGTGCTCTTTCTGCCCCGGCCGGGTAAAGACAAAGACCCTGCCCTTGGGATATTTATATTTAGCCACCTGGATAACGATGTGGGCCGAAGCCCCGAAACCGAACAGCCCCAGCACCTGCCCGTCCTCAAGAGTGCTCAGCCTTAACGCCCGGTAGCCGATGGCCCCGGCGCAGAGGAGGGGGGCCGCCTGGGAATCGGTGAAGCGAGCGGGAACCGGATAGGCAAAATCCTCCGGCACCACCGTGTACTGGGCATAGCCGCCGTCAGCCTGACAGCCGGTGCCCTGAAAATCGGGGCACAGGTTTTCCCGTCCGCTCCGGCAAAAATTGCACTTACCGCAGGCGGAGTTAATCCAGGCGATGCCCACCCGGTCTCCAATGTTGAACCTGGTCGCCCCCGCCCCCGGCTTTTCCACCCGTCCCACGATTTCGTGGCCTAAAATTACCGGCAGCTTAGGCTGGAGCCTGCCTTCGATTTCGTCCAGCTCGGTGTGGCAAACCCCGCAGGCGGCCACTTTTACCAGTATTTCCCCCGGTTTAGGCTGCGGGGTGGGCATCTCTACCAGCTCCAGGGGCTGGCTGTCGATGGGGGCAATGCTCTTTAAAATTTGCGCTTTCATGTTAGCTTTTTCTCCACCGCATTATACAGGTTGCGGCGTATCAATGCGAGGGTGAATTGATGGTTTTTTGATGTAAATTTGATGCTTTGCTGATGCCGTGTCTAGTCTTTTTTGATTACTATGGTGTTATTTTATCAGTAAGCGCGAATGTGCTTAAGATAAGCATGACAGGAGGTGCAAAGTGAGAAGGAAGATTCTGGGTATGATAATCATTGTGGCCCTGGTGCTGGGGGTGGGGGTAGCCCTCCCGGCGGCGGCGGCCGAAGTTACGGTGAGCGCGGACGCCCCGGCTTTAGTTTCCCCCGACAGCGACTTTACCGTTAATCTCAACATCACCGAGGTGACCGACTTCGACGCCTGCAACTATGATTTCTCCTACGACAGCGCGGTGCTGCGGCTGGATAATGTCACCTCCGGGCTGATAGGGGCGACCACGATACCGGTTGACGTCTACAACGAGATTAGCCCGGGTACCTACCGGGTTATTCAGAATGTCCCCGGTATAATGGGGGTAACCGGCTCCGGTTACCTGGCGGTGCTGAGTTTTCACGTACTCGGTGCTGAGGGTGACAGCAGTGCTATAACTTTCTCCAACGGCGTGATTGCCAGCAGCCTGGCCGAGGAGATAACGGCCACCTGGGCAGGCGGTTCGGTGGAGGTAGCGGTGACGCCGGTGGCGGTCAGCCTGGATGCGCCCGATGAGGCCGCTCCCAATAGTGACTTTACCGTTAATGTCGATATCGGCGATGTTGCCGATTTCGATGCCGCCGGCTATGACGTCTCCTTCGATACCATGGTGCTGCGGCTGGATGATGTAACCGCCGGGCTGATAGTGGCAACCGAGATTCCGGTGGATGTCTATAGTGAGATTGAGTCGGGGACATGGCGGGTTGTCCAGAACGTACCCGGTGTCACCGGCGTGACCGGCTCCGGCTACCTGGCGGTGCTGCACTTCCATGTAGTTGGCGCTGATGGCGACAGCAGCGCTCTAAGCCTGTCCAACGGCGTACTGTCCAACAACCTGGCCGAGGAGATAACGGCCACCTGGGCCGGTGACTCGGTAGCTGTTACCGATAACACCGGGCCGGTGGTAACCATAACGCCATTATCCCCCGACCCCACCGAGAACACCACCCCAACGTTAACCGGCACCGCCACCGATGACTCCGATATAAGCACGGTGGAGTACCGGGTTGACGAAGGCAGCTGGACGGCGGCCACCGCCAGTGACGGCGCCTTTGACAGCCCCAGCGAAGACTACACCTTTACCACTGCCACCCTTTCCGAGGCGGAGCACACCGTTTACGTAAGGGCTACCGATTCGGCCAGTAATACTACCGCCGAGGTAGACTACGCCAGTGACAGCTTTACCGTGCAGGCGGTAGCACCGGGAGACGCCAATGGTGACGGCACCGTTAATGTCCTCGATATCACCAGGGTGGAGAGGGTGATAACCGCCCTTGACCCTGAAACCCCCGGCTCTGACGCTAATGGTGACGGCATGATTAATGTTCTTGACATTACCCGGATAGAGAGGGTGATTGCCGGCCTGGCCTGATTAAACCGGGTTCAGTCTTCACCCTCCCCCAGCTGCCTTAGCCGGGCGTCGCTGATGCCGAAGTGGTGGGCTATCTCGTGCTTGACCACCCGCTGGATTTCGGCGCTGATACTGCCGCCGTAGCGGCATTTAGCCTCGATTGACCGCTGGAATATGGTTATCTTGTCCGGCGGCACCAGCCCGTAGTGTCCGCCCCGCCTGGTCTGAGGTACGCCTTCGTAGAGGCCGAGCAGTGTTTCACCCCTCCCCAGTCCCAGATGGCGCATCTGGTCGGGGGTGGGCTGGTCCTCCACGACGATATCTATGTTCTCCAGCCTGAGGAGAAACTCCTCGGGCAAATCATCCGCCGCTTGAGCCACCAGCCGTTCGAAGCTTTCTCTATCCATAGTCCAAACCGGTTTAGCTTCATTATATCATTGTGGTATAATTTTGAGCAGCATTAGCTAGGTCGCATTGTGCTAGAGGTAGAGAATGAGCGCTGAACTGAGCCGAATGGTCGTTCTGATAAAGGGGGGTGGGGAGGTGGCCAGCGGGGTGGCCCACAAGCTGGCCCGCTCCCGTTTCCGCGTTTGTCTTACCGAGACCTCCCGGCCCCTGGCCGTCAGCCGGGGGGTTGCCTTCTGCGAGGCGGTCTATGACGGGGAAAAAGAGGTGGAGGGTATAACCGCCCGGCGGGTCGAATCGGCCAGTGAGATCCTGAAGTTATGGCGGGACGGCCGCATAGCCATCGTTGTTGACCCCAAAACATCGGTCAGGAAGGCAATTAAACCAGAGGTGCTGGTTGACGCGATAATGGCTAAAAAGAACCTGGGTACAGGGATTGGCCATGCCCCCCTGGTCATCGGGCTGGGACCCGGCTTCCGGGCGGGTAAGGATGTCCACTTGGTGGTGGAGACCAACAACAGCGAGAGGCTGGGCCGGGTAATCCTTGAGGGTGAGGCCGAGAAAGACACCGGGATACCCGTCGCTATCGGCGGCCTGACCCATGAGCGGGCGCTGCATGCTGCCGTAGACGGCCTTTTCCTGACCGACCGGGATATAGGTGACCCGGCCAGCGCCGGCGATGTGATAGCTACGGTGGCCGGAAAGCCGGTCAGGGCGGAGATAGACGGTATAGTCCGGGCCATGCTGCGGCACGGGACAGAGGTTGAAAAGGGAACCAAGCTGGGCGAGATTGACCCTTCCGGGAATAAAGAGGACTGCTATACCATCCGCCCCAGGGTTAGGGCGATTGCCGGCGGGGTCTTAGAAGCAATAATGATGCGCTACAATGTTTAGGGGTTAGAGAGATGAATGATATATACCAGGAAATAGTCAGGGTTAAGACCGAGGGTGAGGAGGCGGCGCTGGTCACGGTGGTTTCGGCCACCGGCTCCACTCCCAGCGAAGAGGGAGCCAAGATGCTGGTAAGGCCCGACGGCAGTATCATCGGGACGATAGGCGGCGGCAGCCTGGAAGCCCAGGTAATCGAGGAATCGGTCAGGGTGATAAAGCAGGCTAAGCCCAAGCGTCTCCACATGAGCCTGACCGCTAAAGAGGCCGGAGAGGTGGGGATGATGTGCGGGGGAGATCTGGAGGTATTTATCGAGCCTATCCTGAACCCGCCTGCATTATATATATTCGGCGGCGGCCATATCGCGCTGGCGCTGACCAAGATGGGTAAGCTCTGCGGTTTTAATATTACCGTCATCGACGACCGGGCTGAATTCGCTCACGCCGAGAGGTTCCCCGAAGCCGAGGTTATCCTGGCTGAGGATTTCACCAAATCATTCCCCCAGGTGAAGATAGATAAATCGAGCTATATCGTGATTGTTACCCATGGTCACCAGCATGACGAGGTGGTGCTGGAGTGGGCGGTGGGCACCCCGGCCAGATATATCGGCATGATAGGCAGCAAAACCAAAAACGAGACTATATATTCCCACCTGCTGGCTAAGGGGATAACCCGGGAGCAACTGGACAGGGTCCATGCCCCGATTGGCCCGGAGATAGGGGCGCAGACACCGGAGGAGATAGCCGTCAGTATCCTGGCGGAGGTCATCAAGGTTAGACGGTCTGGTTAGCGCTAGAGCAGGGGTTTACAGAGGATTTTCTTAACCTTGAGGTCGAAAAAGTCCTCGGAGTTGACCGGCCTCAGCACCACCGCCGTATCCGCCCCCTGGCCGGTGCCGCCGATAACGATGATATCCTCGTCGGTGCGCACCAGGCCGGCGTCAGCCGCCATAAGGGTGATTTCACAGACTACCTTCATGCCCTGCCCGAACATACGCAGTGTGTTGGCCACCACCTCCTCAAAGAGGTACATCTTGAACTTCTTGCGCATCGCTCTGCCTAAGCCGGAAAAGGTATGGGTTGCGGTAAGCACGGCGCCGCCGGCGCTGGTTACCTTCCGGCGGTTCTCCTCGGTGAACTCCTGGGTATTGGGCCCCATCATGCCGGTAAAGTGGCTGACCACCACTATTTTAGCCCCTTTAAAGACCTCCATAGCCTTGAGGGCGGTATCTCCGGTGTTGGAGGCTACCAGTATGGTTTTTATGCCCAGCTCTTCCGCCCTGAGCCTGGCCAGGCGCAGCACTTCATCGGTGTTCCGCTTGCCGGGTTCGGCAAAATAGACTATCTTGGCTTCCATTATTTTTGTCTCCTCCCTGTGATCTACCCCTCTTACCCCTGGCCTTTTTAAGCTTTTCCCGCTCGTCTTCGGTGAGCATTTTGCGCTCCACAATAGTAACTAACTCCTATGGGTAAAGCAAGTCTTAAGGGCGGATTTTACCTCTTTATCCTCCACTCGTTGGCGTAGAGGTTCATCTTTCTATCGTGGGCAAAGCCGATTAGGGTTACTCCCAGGTCCCGGGCCAGCCTCCAGTTTACTACAGGGCGCTGCAGCCACCATCGGTTACGTAGGTGGCACCGGTGACGTAGCTGGAGGCATCCGATGCCAGGAAAACTGCCAGTCCCTTTAGTTCTTCAGGTTTAGCAAATCTCCCCAAGGGAATTATCTTTATTGTCTTCTCGGCCCAGGCCTGAGCCTCCTCCTCGCTTCTTGCCTCCTCGTTGCCAAGCTTGGTTTCGGCGTAGAAGCCGGGAGCAATGGCATTTACTCTGATATTATCCGGCCCGTATTGTACCGCCGCTGTTTTGGCAAGCCCGATTACCCCGTGTTTGGAGGCGGTATAGTGTTCAATGGTCAGAATATCCGGGCTAATGGCTTTAAATCCCGCTAACGAACTTATATTAATGATTGAGCCACTCCTCTGCCGGAGCATCAGTTTTATACCTTCCTGCATGCACAGAAAAGTGCCGGTCAGGTTGACAGCAATTACTCTGTTCCAGTCCTCCAGCCGTCTTTCGTGAAGTTTGGCTCCTTTGGTGGCGATCCCGGCATTATTAAACAGGACATCAAGCTTGCCGAACTCCTGGTCAACCTTGCCGAACAAAGCTTTTACTTCGTCTTGCTTTGACACGTCGGCTTTGACAGCCAGCGTCTTTACCCCGTATTTAGCAATAATGCCTGCCGTCTCTTTTGCCCAGGCCTCATTTATATCCGAGCAGACAACATCACTGCCGTATTCCGCCAGGACCTCACAAAAAGCCCGGCCCAGCCCACTTCCGGCACCGGTAACCAGGGATACTTTTCCTGCCAGGTTGAACAGATTTTTTTCGGACATTATCTTACTCCCTTCTAGAATTCCCTCTATATCATTATAAAGGTTTTTACCGATTGCGCCTATCCCGTCGGCTTTCGTCTTGGCGTGCTGCCTGATTTAATGTTACAATATTGGCTGTTGTAGTCTATGTCTTCAAGCCGTGTCTATTTAAAATAGGGGATTTGACAAAGAGTATTGTTTTTGATATGATATGGCATGCGGCAACCGTTTACCGCATATAAGGAGTAAAGGTGAGAAAGGTCTACGTTAAGGAAGAGGTCTGCATCGGCTGTCGCCTCTGCGAGGTGTACTGCCAGCTGCAACACGCTCACACCAAAGACTTGGTCAAGGCGTTCAAACGTGAATCGCCGCCGCCTCTGCCCCGGTTACGGGTGGATGAGCGGGGGGTGGTATCGCTTTCGGTGCGCTGCCAGCAGTGTGAAGATGCTCCCTGTGTTCAGGCCTGCCTTACCGGCGCTCTTGAGCGGAACCCAGAGAGCCGGCTGGTTGAGGTGGACGAGGATAAGTGCATCGGCTGCTGGACCTGCCTGCTGGTCTGTCCGCTGGCGGCGATAAAGCCGGATACCGAGCAAAAGAAGGCACTGAAATGCGACCTCTGCCAGGGGGAGGAAATCCCGGTCTGCGTGGCTAATTGCCCCAATGAGGCGCTGGTCTATGTTGAGGTGCCGGAGGGAAGTTCCGTGACGGAAAGCCGGGTAACCCAATAAAATAGGGAGGTGCTTTGATGTCACATAACTGGGGACCACACTATATCGTTCCTTCAGAGGTGTTGAAGAAGTATTCGGGGAATGTTCTGTTGCGGGAGGAGCTTGACGAAGAGCTGCTGGGCAAGGAGCTAGCGGAGCTGGAGCTCGCCGGATCTATCCTGCGGATAACCAACCCCTGGTACTACCGCCAGAAGAATGAGACCACCTGGATAAAAATTGGCGAGTCCAGGGATAAGCAGGCCAACTTCTCGGTGAGGTGGGACACCACCGGCCTGAAAAACGGGCAGTACGAGATACTGGGGTTAATGCACGTCTTTGTTAAGAAGAACGGTGAGGAAACCGCTATCGCCCGGGAAAACGTGGTGGAAATTACCGTAGAGAATTGAACCTGGGTGGACAGTGGGAAGGATTTTAGATGATTGCCATAATCGATTATGGCGCTGGAAATTTGCGCAGCGTGGTTAACGCTATCAACCGTCTGGGCTATGAGGCCAGGGTAGTCAACAGCCCCGACGAGGTGCTCAGCGCCAGGGCGGTTATCCTGCCCGGGGTGGGCGCCGCCGCCGATACCATGGCCAGTTTGCAGAAATCGGGGCTGGACAGTGCGGTTAAGCGCTATGTCGCTGAGGGGAAACCCTTTTTGGGGGTCTGCATCGGGATGCAGGTGCTGTTCGGCGGCACCGAAGAGGGCGGCTGGCAGGAGTGCCTGGGCATAATCCCCGGTGCGGTGCGCCGGTTCGCCCCGGGCTTAAAGATTCCCCACATGGGCTGGAACCAGGTAAGGCAAAAGATTGCTCACCCCATCTTCGAGGGCATACCCGACGAGGCCAACTTTTATTTTGTCCACAGCTACTATGGTAAGCCGGAGGACGGGTCGCTGGTGGCCGGTGAGACCGAGTACGGCATCCCGTTCTGCAGCGTTGTAGCTAAAGATAACCTGGTGGCCACCCAGTTCCACCCGGAAAAGAGCGGGGAGGTGGGGCTAAAGATTTACGATAATTTCATCAGGATTGCCCTGAGAGAAAAAGCGGGCAGGCGGTAACAAATGGCGAGGACAGAGAAAATAAAGTATTTGATTATCGGCAACTCGGCGGGCGGCATCGGTGCCGCCGAAGCCATCCGGGAGGTGGATAAGGTGGGGACGGTGGCTATCGTCTCCGACGAGCCCTATCCGGCCTACTCGCGGCCGCTTATCTCGGAGCACCTGTCCGCGGGGCGTCCTTTAGAGAAGATACTCTACCGCCCCCCCGATTTCTACGAGAAGAATAAAATCAAAACCGTCTTCGGCGACAAGGTTAAGCGTATTAATTTCAATGAGCATAATATTGAGCTGGAAAGCGGGCGAACCATAAGCTGGCAGAAGCTGCTGCTGGCTACCGGCGGCTCACCCATTGTGCCTAAGATGGAGGGCAAAGATTTAAAGAGGGTCTTCACCTTTACCATCCTTAACGATGCTAAAGCAATCGATGATTTCCTGAAGCGGCGCCAGGGCAGGATAAAGGCGGTGGTCATCGGTGGGGGGCTTATCGGGGTGAGCGCCACCGAAGCCCTGCTGAAGAGGGGGGTGGAGGTCAGCATCGTCGAGATGAAGGACTTTATTCTGAACACCATCCTCGACGAGGAGGCGGCTGGCTTTGAGGCCGAGGCTCTAAACGCGGCTGGTGTTGACATAATAACCGGGCATACCGTGGCTAAAATAAACGGCAGTCGGCTCGGTGAGGTCAACGGCGTCAGCCTCGATGACGGGCGGTCTATACGCTGCGATATGGTCGTCATAGCCATCGGCGTTATACCGCGCCTTGACCTGGTAGCTGGTAACGGGGTTAAGACCAGCCGGGGCATAATCGTCGACCGCCGTATGGCTACGTCTGTAGCCGGTGTCTACGCCTGCGGGGATGTGGTTGAGGCCTATGATTTCGTCTACGGGGAGAACCGGGTGACCCCGGTCTGGCCCAACGCCTATACCGGGGGTAGAGTTGCCGGGCTGAATATGGCCGGTAAGAAAGCGGAATATGAGGGCGGGACGGCCATGAACGCACTTAAGTACTTCGGGGTGAATATACTTTCGGCGGGGATGGTGAACCCGCCCGATGACAGCTATGAGGTTATCAGCCAGAGAAGCGATGGTATCTATAAAAAAGTGATAATTAAAGGTGGCAAGATAACGGGCCTGGTCTTTGCCGGCGATATTGAGAAAGCGGGCATAATCTATAATCTAATGAAGGACAGGGTAAACGTGGAGGCTTTTAAAGAAACGCTGGTTGCCGACGATTTCGGCCTTGCCTCCCTGCCGGAGGAAATCTGGCGGGCCCGGCTGGATATACCGGTTTCCGAGGAGGCTTCTGTAGTGCCCCCGGTTGAGCCGCCGGAAGAAGTGGTCGTTGATGAATAGCCTTTATTTCAGGAGAAACTGACGTGAGAGATATCGGTCAGATAAATAACCCTAACCGGGATAACAAGGTAATCGACGCCTGCTCCATATTCGGGGCCATGGATACCACCGGCCGGCGGTTTTCCGGTGAGGGCGTCATCAGGGCTATTGCCAACATGCACGACCGCGGCAACGGGCTGGGCGGCGGCTTTGCCGTCTACGGCCTCTACCCTGAATACGCCGACCAGTACGCCTTTCATATCATGTTTTTAAGCCGGCAGGGACGGCAGGAGACGGAGGCGTTTCTAAAGGAGAATTTTAAAATCATAGAGCAGCAGGAGGTGCCCACCCGGCCAACGCCGCCGATTAAGGACCCGCCGCTGGTCCGGCGCTACTTTCTTGACATAAAAAATAAGCCCGGCAAGCAATCCGGGGATGACTATGTTTTGGCCAGGGTTATGGAGATAAACACCAGGCTGTCCGACAGCTTTGTCTTTTCCAGCGGTAAGAACATGGGGGTCTTTAAGGGGGTGGGCTACCCCGAGGAGATAGCCGATTACTTCTGCCTGGAGCAGTATAAAGGCTACCTGTGGACGGCTCACGGGCGGTTCCCCACCAATTCTCCGGGATGGTGGGGCGGGGCTCACCCGTTCTGCATACTTGACTGGACGGTTATCCACAACGGCGAGATTTCGTCCTACGGAATAAATAAGCGATATTTAGAGCAGTTCGGCTACCAGTGCACCATGCAGACCGATACCGAGGTGGTGGCCTACGCCGTTGACCTGCTCATGCGCCAGCACCACCTGCCTCTGGAGATAGTGGCCAAGGTACTGGCCCCGCCTTTCTGGGACGCTATCGGGCGTATGCCGCCGGAAGAGCAGAAGCTGATGCGGGCTTTGCGCCAGGTGTACGGCAGCCTGCTCCTGAACGGGCCCTTCGCCGTAATTATCGCCCACCACGGCGAGATGATAGGACTGACCGACCGCATCCGACTGCGGCCCCTCACTGTTGGGGAAAAGGGTGATATGCTCTATCTTTCCTCCGAGGAATCGGCAATACGGCTGATAGCCCCCGACCTGGATAAAGCCTGGATACCGATGGGCGGCCAGCCTGTCGTCGGCAGGCTCAAGACGGGGGCTAAAAATAGAGTGCCCGCCGGGGAGGCCAAGTAAAATGCTGACCAAAAGAATCATACCCTGCCTGGATGTGAAGGGGGGGCGGGTGGTCAAGGGCAAGAGCTTCGTCCAGCTTAGAGACGCCGGCGACCCGGTGGAGCGGGCCGATTTTTACTATAAAGAGGGCGCCGACGAGCTGGTCTTCCTGGACATTACGGCTACACCGGAGGGGCGCGACACCATGATCGATGTCGTGGAGCGTATTTCGGAGAAGATATTTATGCCGCTTGCCGTGGGTGGGGGGCTGCGCACTATCGCCAATATGAGGCGCATGCTGCTGGCCGGTGCCGATAAGGTCTCTATAAATACGGAGGCGGTGCTAAAGCCCAATTTAATTAAAGAGGGCGCCGAAAAGTTCGGCAGCCAGTGCATCGTGGTGGCTATTGACGCCAAGAGGGTGAACGGGGGTAAGCAGCCTAGGTGGGAGGTCTATATTAACAGCGGCCAGAAGCCGGCCGGGCTTGATGCCATTGAGTGGGCTAAGAAGGCAGTTGAGCTGGGGGCAGGAGAGATACTGCTTACCAGCATGGACGCCGACGGGCACCAGACGGGCTATGACAACGAGCTTACCCGTGCCATCTCTGGGGCGGTGAGCGTGCCGGTGATTGCCAGCGGCGGCGGCGGCAGCCCGGAAGACCTGTATCAGGCGTTAGTCACTGGCAAGGCCGATGCCGTGCTGGCGGCCAGCATATTTCACTATGGGACTTATTCCATAAATGATATAAAGCAATACCTGGCGGAGCGGGGAGTGCCGGTGCGGATGCAGGGAGGACGAGAAAATGAAAACCTATATAGCACCTAAATTTATCATAAAGCGGGACCCGGAGCGCTGTATCCAGTGCCAGGTCTGTGTCAACCAGTGCTCTTTTGACGCTAATTATTATGATGCCGAAGATAACGAGGTGAGGAGCCGCGAGGAGAACTGCGTCGGCTGTCACCGCTGTGAGGTATTTTGCCCCACCCAGGCGCTGACTATCAGCCGCAACCCGCAGGAGTACCGCGAGAACTATAACTGGCGCCCCGAGGTTATCGAGGATATCAACAAGCAGGCCGAGACCGGCGGGGTACTGCTCACCGGCATGGGTGACGACAAGGGGCAGAGAATCTACTGGGACCACCTGTTGCTCAACGCCAGCCAGGTGACCAATCCTTCTATTGACCCCCTCCGTGAGCCTATGGAGCTTACCACCTGGCTGGGGCGGAAACCCGACCGGCTGGAGTTTGACGGTAAGTCTCAAAAGCTAAAAACAAAAATAGCCCCCCAGGTGAGGCTGGAGGTGCCGGTAATGTTCGCCGCCATGTCCTACGGGGCGGTGAGCCTTAATGTGCACCGGTCTCTGGCCAGGGCGGCTACCGAGATGGGTACCCTCTGGAACACCGGCGAGGGCGGGCTGCACCCCAGCCTCTATAAATACGGCGATAACACCATCGTTCAGGTGGCTTCGGGACGCTTCGGCGTCCAGGCCGACTACCTGAACGCTGGAAGGGTGGTCGAGATTAAAATCGGCCAGGGAGCCAAGCCGGGAATCGGCGGACATTTACCGGGAGAGAAGGTAAGCGCCGAGGTATCGTTAACCAGAATGATTCCCCAGGGGACAGACGCCCTGTCTCCGGCGCCCCAGCACGATATTTACTCTATCGAGGACCTAGCGCAGCTTATCTACGCCCTGAAAGAGGCGACCAACTACACCAAGCCGATATCGGTCAAGATTGCCGCCGTCCATAATGCGGCGGCTATTGCCAGCGGTATGGTGCGGGGCGGCGCCGATATTATCGTCCTTGACGGGCTGAGGGGCTCTACCGGGGCGGCGCCTAAAGTCATCCGCGACAACGTGGGCATTCCCATCGAGCTGGCGCTGGCATCAGTAGATAGCCGCCTGCGTCAGGAGGGCATACGCAACCAGGCCTCTATTGTGGTTTCCGGCGGCATCAGGAACAGCGGCGACGTGGCCAAGGCCATCGCCCTGGGGGCCGACGCCGTCTATATCGGCACGGCGGCGCTTATCGCCCTGGGCTGCCATGTCTGCCAGCAGTGCCATACAGGCAAGTGCGCCTGGGGTCTCTGTACCACCGACCTCCGCCTGACCAAGCGGGTCAACCCCGATATCGGCGCTCGAAGGCTGGCCAATTTACTGCGGGGCTGGAGCATCGAGCTTAAAGATATACTGGGTGGGCTGGGGGTCAACGCCATCGAGAGCCTGAGGGGCAACCGCCTGCACCTGAGAGGTGTTGGCTTAAGCGATACCGAGCTGGAAATTCTGGGAGTAGGGATGGCCGGGAGCTAGCAATGGCAAGCAGAAAGAACTCAGTGGTTAAGATGGATGCCGGCGGCGTTTACTACCGGGAGCTTAACGCTAATCTAAGAAAGGCCATCACCGACAGCGTGCGCCGCATCGAGCTCCGCAACGTCCACGGGCAGCGCTATATCGGCACCGACCTGGATAAGCCGGTGGAGATCGAGATATTCGGTACCCCCGGCAACGACCTGGGTGCCTTTATTAACGGGCCCAGGATTATCGTGCGGGGCAACGCCCAGGACGGCTGCGGCAATACCATGAATGATGGCGAGATAATAATCCACGGGCACGCCGGTGATATTATCGGCTTATCTGCCCGGGGCGGTAAAATCTTCGTCCGCGAGGACGTGGGCTACCGGGCGGGCATCCACATGAAGGAGTACCGGGACCGGAAGCCGGCGCTGGTTATCGGGGGCACCGCCCAGGACTTCGTCGGCGAGTATATGGCCGGCGGCGTGCTGATTTTATTGGGCCTGAATTTGAAAAAAGGCGAGAACCATAAAGCTAATTTTATCGGCACCGGCATGCACGGCGGCGAAAAAATTA
>Ga0307420_1000788_pt1 | contig 14364 bp, 2 predicted proteins | sample SalMarWE160240MG_2_FD_202167 | JGI IMG/M metagenome (GOLD analysis project Ga0307420, IMG submission 202167) | Salt marsh sediment microbial communities from the Plum Island Ecosystem LTER, Massachusetts, United States - WE1602-40 | ecosystem: Environmental > Aquatic > Marine > Intertidal zone >... | reverse complement strand
ATAAAAGCCTAATTCAGTCCAGTCTTTATATGTTACTATGTCATCAGGATAATAACCTGTAAATTTATAACTGCCTGTTGTTTTATATGATGCTTTTTGCGGAACAGATATCTTAATCCCGCTTTCTGCAAAAAATCCAAACTTTCCGGGTTTACCACTTGTATAATTAACAAGAAGAGGAAGTGTCAGATAATTTATATTGACAAGAGAATCATAATCAGCGGTAATAGTTTTATAATAAGTTATACTGTTGGCATCTGCAGAAAGGACATCATCTGTAAATTCTCCGTTAAGGTTGAAGTTTGCCGAATATTTATTAAACTCCAGTCCGCTTCGTACGGCAATGTTGTCAGTAAAATAGTAACTTACTCCAATAGCACTGATAAAGCCGTAAAGCGGAGAAACACTCCAGGAATGGCTATTTTGTGCAAGAGAGAGGGTTTCAATATCTTTATCGTTAATACTGGTAATTCCGAATGAACCGATCAGCGACATACCAAATCCCTTTCTGGTTACCGGTTTGATAATTATCTGGGGAAGCTGATCTGCCTCTTCTCCGGCAGCCGCTTCATAGAAATCAACAGCAGAGATATCAACGCTGTTGATTCGAAAGTCGGAGAATGTTTTGCCTGCTGCTGTAAATGATATCTTGAATATCAGGGGGAACATTTTTCTGAAAGCATCCTTACCCTTGAAGCTTCCTGAAAAGAACTTATTGGCATCGGTATAGGTTTCGTAGCTCCCATCTTCAGCCTTCATGACCTGGCCGAATTTTGCCGAGTCAATATTAATGGACAGGTTCTTTATCCCGTTCGGATAATCGGTTACGTAATTTGCTAAATATTCTGAAACAGAAATGAGGCTTGTCTCCGGTTCAGGTGAAATATCATTATAGACCCTGGTATCGCTTTCGGGAAAAAGATTCAGGAAACTCTCCTTATAGAATTCCTTGTCTTCAACTGACTCCTGGGGGTCGCCGAGAAGCGACAGGAAGTTGGTATAATCCTGAAGCAGTGTCTTGACCGCACTCTGGATCTTTGTAAGATCCTCCTCATCAAATTCTTCAGCGTTAACCTCCCTGAGCGCCTGGGAGTAGTCAATCACATAGTTTGATAACGCACTTCGTACGCCGACTATTTTAAAGTTACTTAAAGATTTGTTTTCGAGGCTGAAAGCAATACGGAATGTAAGATCCTCCATATTCTGATTAAGGGTCTGGTTCAGATAGTTCCCGTCTATTGCTTTTTTGACAAGAATGTCGATAGAATATATATTACCCTCGTGCGACATTATTTCGCTCACCCTGGCGTTTGCAAGATCGAGGTTAATGGTAATGCCATCGGGATACCAGAGGATAATATTGTTCGTGTAAGTCTCTGCTTCATAAAATTCACTTAGCTTATGGGCAGGATCGAGGTCGTTATATATGAGGACCTGCCTGTTTACAAAAAGCTCCAGAAAACCCTCTGCATTGCTCCTGGCTTTTTCGATATCACTGACAACATTTTCACCCATCTGGTTAATTACAATCTGATAATCCTCAAGCACCTTGATGGCATTTGTATAGATTATTGATTTTTCCTTAACCGAAAAATCAACTCCAGCTTTTAATCCTGGTCGCAGAACAAAAAACAGAAAAAGGATTAGAAGTACTGATCGTTTCATCTTTCAAAAAAATTAATCGATTATAATTCTCCTGACCGTAAAATGTTTATTTAAATCAAAGATAATCAAATAATAACCTTCAGGTTGTTCGCTTATGTTTAACTCAGCTATAAAGTGAACTGAGGTTTTCTCAAACATAAAGTTATACAATTCTTTTCCATCCTGACTAATAATTTTGATTAAAAGATCACCAAAAATCTCATTCTCAATCTCAGCAATGAAGTGACCATTACTCGGGTTGGGATATATCTTCAGTCCTTCAAAAGGATCAACATCATAAATCCCGACATTGCCTGTTGGTATGGTAACAATGTCACTACGTGTTAAGCATCCCAGTTCATTACCTATACTTAACTGGTAATCACCCATTTTGCGTCCGGCGATATAGTAATAATCATCGGCACTCTCTATAAGTTTATCATTGCAATACCACCTGTAGGTTGCTGCAGAATCATTGCTGCATGCAAGATACCACACTATTGGTCCCTGTGCATAGATAAATGGTTTATCGGGAGCATCCTCAAAGTAAACGCTTACAACATCTGACACTGCAGTGCATCCGTCGAGGTCGACTTCAAGGGAATAGTCTCCTTCGGTAAGGAAATCTTCAATATATGATAATGTTTCACCTGCAACAGGGATCCCATTTCGGTACCATTGATAACTGTATCCCGGGACCTCCTGTTCCATATAAAGCATTATTGGAGTTTCACCCATACACTCACCGGCCTTGTAATTATCGGAAGTGATAACAGGTTCATAGGGCATTGGTTTAACAGTTACATCAACGGGTGATGACATTGTTTTACAATTACCTAGAGTATTTGTTGCTTCAACAGAGTAACTGCCTGACAGTTTTGAAACATATTTGTTTGAGTCTGCTCCTGTGATACCTGTACCCTCCGATTTCCACTGGTAGACAAAGTTGTTATTATAAGATACAGAAAGTGTTACACTATCTCCTGAACAGAAAGTCATAGGAGAATTGGCAGTAATCTCTGCAACAGGATAAGCACCGACAGAAACAACCTTTGTGACAGAATCGGTACATCCGTTAGAAGCCCAGGCTTTCAGTTGTGTTGAATAATCTCCGGGATTAAGATATCCATGAGGCGGAGGTTGTGACATTATTGATGTTTGTCCATCACCGAAATCCCAATACCAGGAACTTATTGTTGTACCGTTGAGAACAGAAGTATTGGTAAAAGTTGTTGTTGCTCCGTCACAAACATCATCGGCATTAAAATCAGTATCAGGAAGAGGTTTGACATAAACATTTTTTATAACCGAGTCGACAGATGTACCTGATACAACTACCAGTTTTACACTGTTATCTCCAGACTGCGAAAAAATGTGAGAAGGATTTTGCAATGAGGAATAATTGCCATTTCCAAAGTCCCAATGCCATGAGTCAATAGCATCTGTTGAAACGCTCCGGTCAGTAAAATGAGTATAAAAACCAAGGCAGACAGTATCGTTTTCAAAATCCACTGTAAGTGCACTTATCTCGAATGAACTGACAGGAGCCCATTCACTTCCCTGGAGGGAATTGTCAATAGTCTGAACGCTCCAGTAATACTTGCCAAGAGGAAGATTTTCAATGACCCGTGACAGGTTTGTACCGGCATTGCCAATATCTTCAATATAACGATAGCCTGTATTTAGATCTGAAAGAGGTGATATAATATCAGGGATTATTTCTGTGGCCCCTACCCAGATGTTATATGTATTGCCTTCATAAGCAGTAAGATCGTCAAGTCCCTTATCCCAGCTCAGGATCACCGTGAAGCTGTCGATCTCATGCGAAATTGAAGCAGGTGGAGAAGGAGGATAATTAGTGAAATTATAATTGTTGGTATATATTTTTGTTCCGGGTTTATATGTAAATGCACCTGTAGGGATCTTGTAAGTGCAGATAATATCCTTATCATAATCATTATCAACATCAATTGCATCTATATACATAGCAGTGGTCAGGCTGTCTGCCAAATTGGGGAATCCATTATAACCATTGTTATTGTCATTAAGGTAAATCATATTTTCAACTGTCCAGCCCATTTTAGGCATAATGATATCGAGGTATCCATCGGTGTTGAAGTCGATCCATGATGTGCTGAATTTATTAGCTGGCCGGGGACTTATATCAGTTAAAACAAGAATACCTGTGCCATCATTCAGATATATCAGGTTATTTGTATTTTGATAAGCATCATTACCTGTAATAATCAGATCCGGATATCCGTCAAAATTAAAGTCATTCCAGGTTACAACGGGAGCGATAGTTACCATGATTTCCGCTGTAGGCATAAATCTCGTAGGTCCCAGACCGGGGAAGAGTTCCTGGGAAAGTGTGAAATCCATGTCTCCTAAATTTTTATAAACATAAGTATGACAAATTCCGGTATGGCCGGTTTCATCACCGGAAATAATGAAATCCATATCATTATCTCTGTCAATATCTATAGCCGAGAGGGTGGAATTCGAAGTAAGGATTTCTGATAATGGCAGTTGGATTCTGTTATATTGAAGAGAATCGACATTCTCAAAAAGGAAATATCCTTCCTCATGGATGATTATATCTATATCTCCGTCATTGTCAAAATCGGCTGCTGCAGCTGAGGTGAAGGTGAGTGTATCAAGGTTTATAAGGTCGAAAGTAAAATCACCCTTATTTATGTACAGTACAAGAGAATCGTATTGTTCTTGAACCGGAATCTTGTTGTGTCTTGCTATAAGATCAGGAAGATTATCGTTGTTCAGGTCTTTGATATCGATTAAATAGGCTCTTGTATCCACTTTATGATAGTTGTAAACATAGGGTGAGACCTGTTCATGTATGGAAAGTAAGGAATCGTAGACAATAAGGTCAATGTCATTGTCAGCATCGAAGTCAACTCCCGATCCGGCAGCGCTGATTTTCCCTTCGATATCAAAAACAGAGACAGTAAGCGGTGCCAGGATCTCAAACTGCTGTTCATCGGAGAATGGTGATGTGAGCCCTGAATTATCAACAGATTGAATGCTCCAGTAATAGGTTCCGGGACTCAGGTTCTTCAGGAACCATGAATTGTTACTGTACACATTTCCGGGACCAGGCTTCAACAAAGAATAATCTGAGGGGCTGGTCATTGAAGAAACAATATCATTTCCTCCGGATGTTGTTCCTACCCTGAGATTATATGTAAGACCTTCGGCAGGAGTATAGTCATCCTGCCCGTCATTCCAGTAAAGGTTTACTGAATAATAGCCTGAGTCACCTATGGATGAATAAAGGTTTGTTGGTGCCTCAGGTACTAAATTGGTAAAAGAGGATTGATTTTTAAAAAAGGATATTTCTACATAATGATTAATGGCAATATCCTGCCTTTTGTCAGCATTATAATCACCTATACTCATAAATGAACCATCGGCATACAATCTTTCATCAAGAAGGAAAGAATCAACACCGTTATATTTAAAAATGAGCGGACCATAACTATCCATGCTTATCATTTCAGGGTAGCCGTCTCCATCCATATCACCCCAGTGGCACGGGCTATAAAGAAAATCCTCCAGTTCAAGATATATTTCCGAAAATGTATCATCCCCGTTATTCCTGTAGATCTGGTCACCAACAACAATATCTGGCAGACCATCGTTGTTGAAATCCCCGAATTCCGCCCTGTCTGTCCAGCTTATCTTTTTAAGGTCCGCCATTATGTTGGTAAACTTCCAGTTATTGTCGTTCCTGTAAATTATTGCATTTGAATTTCCATACGTGTCATCGCCGCTTATGAAAATATCAATATCCATATCCCCGTCATAATCAACTGTTTGGATATCGCCGCGGATTCCTTTTAGTTTATTATTTACCAGGACAAAGCCACCTGGTGTGTTCTCATAGATATAAGTGTGCTTAACATCATCAATATCCTGACCGCAGAGTATAACATCCTGTCTTCCGTCATTATTCAAATCTGCTGCCTTGATACTGCCGCGCATCAGGTCAGGGAAACCCGAACTCATAAGCGTTAGTAAAGAACCCTGTTTTTCAAAATGCCGGGTTGCCGGGTAATCATCATCATAACGGTATGTAAAAAGTACATCAAGTTGATTGTCGTTATTCAGATCGCAAAATGAAGATGAAATATTTACTATATCCAATTCCGGCAGATCCCCGTTTACATAATCAAAAAGAGTGAAACTCCCCGCAGTGTTAAAATAGAATGTTATAGGATCCTCACCAAAAGTAATCTCATCCACCAGCATAAGATCATAATCGGCATCTGTATTGTAATTGAAAAATGATATATCACCATAAGTACCCGGAATTCCTGTCCCAACCTTCAGAAAATCTGAAATTGATACTGTATAATCCTCTGTCTCTCCATAATAGTAGGTGATACAGGGGTCCATTATAAAAGAAGTACCGGAATTATATGTGCAACGCACCCTGAGACGGGTTGTTAATATTGGAGCATCTGCAGGAACGGTAAAGGATATTGTAAACACCTCGTTGAGAGCAACAGTTTTATACTGGCCAAGTTTTTCATCAGCTGTAAACACCTCATCATTATTATAATCGATCCATGCTGCATAATGCATGTAGTTAAAGTATGTAGTAGGCCCGGCTTTTATGGTCATACTATAATTCTGACCGCGGGTAAGAGTAGTTTGATGGAATTGAGTATAATCATTATAGCATGTATCAGTAGGAGAGTATGAATCCTGGTTATTAATATCACCCAGACTCACACTATCGATATACATATTATAGGCTGAAGGAGCATAGGTTGTCGTTGGAATGCAGTATTGGGCTTTAAGGGTGTTGAATCCTGAAAGCAATAACAAGAGAATAATAGCTGACAGATAGTAACTTTTTTGCATACACCGGGTTTTTTTCAGGATCATAAATCTTTCTCAATAATAATGGACATCAGGTAATGAACCTATGGTGACAATATAATACAAAAAATAGTAAAAAAGATATTTTTAAGAGGTTGTTTGATGAATACATATAATGATGGGACGAAGCAATCTCCGTCAATGTAATCAGACTATAATAAGAAGTAATACTCCCTGATTAATTATCAGTTTATTCCAGGATGAGTTTCCTCGTTGCAAAATATCTGTCAATCAGCATATTAATAATGTATAATCCCTGCGATTGCCCGCTAAGATCGACTTCATATAAGAAGTGTTCAGTTGCTTTATCCAGCTTCAGGGAGATAAGCTCTTTCCCGTTTTCTGCAATAACTCTTAACATTAATTCACCAAAGATGTTATTATCCATCTCAATAGTGAACGATCCTGTTGTAGGGTTAGGATAGATCTTCAATCCTTCGAACGGATCAGCATCATCTATTCCCACATCTCCTGGCGGAATTGATAAAACATCACTTATTGTATAGCATCCGAGGCTGTTCCCTATACTAACCTGGTAATCACCCATTTTACGTCCTGCGATATAATAGTAATTATTTGCACCTGGAATCAGTTTCCCGTTGCAATACCACCTGTATTTGTACACAGAAGTATCCCTGATACTGCATGTAAGGTACCAGACTGTAGGCCCCTGTGCAGCCAGGGAAGGTTTGTCGGGGGCATGCTCGAAGAAGACATTTATAACATCAGATTCTGCAGTACAGCCGTTGAGATCAGCTTCAAGGGAATAGTCACCTTCTGTAAGAAAATCTTCGAGGGTTGATGATGTTCCACCCGGTACAGGGATACCATTACGGTACCATTGATAACTGTATTCCGGAACTACCTGGTCAGCATCAAGCCTTAAAGGTGTTTCGCCCATACACTCACCGGGCTGATAATTATCTGATTTGACCAAAGGTTTATAAGGCATTGGCTTGACGGTTACATTCACAGGTAATGTTCTGGAGGTACACCCGTAGGTGTTAGTAATTTCAAGCTGAAAAATTCCTTCAGTGCCGGTAGTATAGCTTGTGGCAGTAGCGTTAGGAATAAAACCATTCTCATTTCGCCAGTGATAAGTATAACCTGCGCTTGAAGATACGCTAAGCGTTACTGAACCTCCCTCGCAAAAAGTACTTGACCCACTGAGATTAACTGTTTCTGCTGCCGGAAGCTGATTGACAACAACATTGACTGAATTTGATGAGACTGCTGAGCAAAGGTTGGAATTAGTAACAACAAGGTTATATTCTCCGGGATTTTTCGCAACCATGCTGTATGAATCTGTTCCCACGGCACCACCGTTAAGTTTCCACTGGTATGTATATCCTGCTGTATTGGTTACGCTAAGAATCACTGAGTCGCCCTGACAGAATTCCAGGTCTCCGTCAGCAGATATCAATGGCGCCACAGGAGCATCAATAGAAGTCACGGTAACCATGGATGATGTATCCCTGCAATCACCGACAGGATTAATAACCTCGACATTGTAATTTCCAGATAGCCGGGCGACATATTTGCTGTTATCACCTCCCGTGATACTTGTTCCTCCGGCCATCCAGTTATAAGTGTAACTATTGTTATGTGGTACGGAAAGAGTTACACTGTCACCTTTACAGAAAGTAAGAAGTGCATCGGCAGAGATCAGTGTTACAGGATAACTCGATACAGTAACTGTTTTTGTAATAAGATCCACACAACCGTTATCGGCTGTAGCAACCAGGTCGACCTCATAATCTCCTGAATTAATATAACCATGTGTTCCTGGTTCCTCGAGTGTTGAAGGTTCACTGTCGTCACCAAAGTTCCAGAGCCAGCTTAGAATTGTTGTTCCGTTGGCATTTGTGTTGTTTATGAATGTTGTAGGTGTCCCCTGGCAGGTAATATCGGCTGTAAAATCTGCATCAGGGACAGCTTTTACCATGACATCATACTCCTGGTAAGCGCTGTCGCCTGATTCAGAATATGCCCACAAACCTGCAGTAAATGTTCCGGCATTGGCATACAGGTGTTTCAGTTTCTGGAGATTGCTTGAGTATCCGTCACCGAAATTCCATTTCCATCCTGTGATTGCCTCGGTTGATACTGACAGGTCAGTAAATTCAGTTGAGTCGCCCCGGCATATTGTGGTGAATGAAAAATCTGCATCTATAAGGCTTACCGTAAATGAATCTTCCGGAGCCCACGGGCCCCCGGTATTTGCAGGGTCAACTGCCTGAACACTCCAGTAATATTTTCCTACAGGGAGGTCACATAGTTTCCAGCTGTCATTTAAATAGGCATTACCCGGCTGGACAACATACCTGTAGCCTGTGCTAAGATCCGACATCGGTGACATTATATTAACATTGTCGGGTTGAGTTCCTACCCGTATATTATATGTGCATGCAGGGCAGCTTGTTAATTTATCCCATTTCAATATTATATCAAGCTGATCCTGATCGAAATGTGTATTGGCTGGAGCTGTATTAATTCGTCCGTCAGAGCCCCAATTATCAAAATATTGGTTATAGATCCCACCAGGATTCTTTACAACAAAGTCCAGCCCGTTTTTGTTATCGAGATTAACCGCAGTGAATGGCAAATCGACTATATATGAAGCCCCCAGGTCTGTTATGGTTTCATTTAGGGTACAATTGTTATTAAGATATAACCTTACTTTATTATCAGGAGTACCGTATGTATTGACTGAGTAAATATCGAGATCACCATCATAATCATAATCTGCCCAAAAATTTGACATTGTTCCGGAACTTCTGACAGGCAGATTAGCATCAGTAAAATTCATATCATTATTCAGCAGTACTCTGGCATATTTATCATTGGTAACAGTGATCCCTGCCATATATATATCGAGCTCTCCGTTGAGATCGAAATCACCTGTATAGATTTGATATTCCAGATTGTTTCTGTAAAGCTCATTGTTGAGTATCAGGTTTTCCGAAAAACTGAAATTCCCGTTATTGATATATAAATATGTATTGGCAACGCCCAGCGAATCTAATCCATAAATAATGATGTCAACATCCAGATCATTATCGAAATCACCTGAAACCGCTCCTGTTTTTTCAAAACCACGTATTGAGTGGTAGATCTTTTGAAAATTTCCGTCTCCCAGGTTTTTCAAAATATAAGTAACTGGTTTGTTGTTTATGCCGAGATTCAGTGTTTTCCCGGATGTGATAAGATCCTGTCGTCCGTCGTTATTTAAATCAACCCATAAGGCATACTCAAAACTCACGTCCTTAACAAGGGCACTGTCAATTATTTCATAACTGAAAGGATTGTTATATTCAATAAGTGCAATGGTTGAATCCAATAAACCATCGACCGGATAATCTCCTGAAATCGTTAAATCCATTAAATTGTCATTGTTATAATCATTGGGAGTTATAGTATAGATATAATAGCATCCGTTTTCAAAGATTGTACGGTAATTGGCCTGACTGAAAGATGTAAGTGTATTTTCAACAATTAATAATGAATTACTGTAATTGAGGACCATATCCAGGTCATTATCATGGTCACAGTCGAAATAAATCGCAGGAGAAGTTGACATATCAGTTTCGGTGTACTGGACATCGGTAAACCGGTTTTTGATTTCAAAGGTAGCTTCGTCAGAGAACAGTGAAGCTCCAAGAGCATTATCGATTGCCTGAACTCCCCAGTAATATGTTCCAACCGGCAGGTTCTTTATTATCCAGGCCGTATCCTGTATATATCCCTGCCTGGAAATTCTGCGAAATCCTGTTGAGATGTCGGCAATTGGAGATACAATATCTATACCTTCGCTTGAAGTACCCACATAAATATTATAGGTAAGTGCTTTTTGTTCCGTGTTATAATCTGTTGACGGGTCCCATTTAAGGATTACGCTTGTACCTTCGATTAAGGCTTCAAGGTTTTGCGGCTTTGAAGGCTTTGAGTTTGCTACAGCGGTTGTGTTATCTGCAATATAAGTGCGTCCTTTCCAGTCTTCGTCCATTCCGTTTGTAACGAAATCCAGTTTATTATCACCATTGTAATCACCAAATTGTATGAAGCTTCTCGAGACATAGTCTGAAGTAAAAGCCATTGGGATGAGCGAGTCGGTACTGTTATTCTCAAAAATATACCTGGTTTTCAACACTTCTGATGCCTTATATCCTGATATAAATGCATCAAGGTCACCGTCATTATCGACATCCCCGAATGCAGAGCTTCCATACCGGGCACCTGGTACTTTCATATTGGACTGAGTAAAGCTCGTTCCTGCGTTATTCAGGTAAATAAATCCCCTGGGGATTGAATTATTCAAACCACCGAGAATAAGATCAGGATAGCCGTCGTTATTAAAATCGCCCCAGTCAAACTGACTGAAATCCAGGTTAATAAAAATATCGTTTGTAACCTGGAAGGAGCCTCCCGTATTCTTCCAGAGCCGTGTATATTTATTTATGTTAACATCTCTTCCGGAAATGAAAATATCAAGATCCATATCAAGATCATAATCAACAAATGCCACTTTCCCGACAATAACACCGGGTAATCCTGCATTAACATTTATAAAAACGCCGTTATCATTTTTATATAGATCTGTCCTGATCAGCCCTGATGCATCTTGTCCGGCGATCAGAACATCATAATCACCGTCGTTATCGTAATCGCCCCAGTCCACCGAAGCGTCGGTCACAACTGTAAATCCCGTGTATTTATTATAATAATTAAGTGAAACATCAAAAGTATCGATCCCGGCTGTTTTCCCGTCAGCATCACCTGCATACAGGAGATCGGGATAACCGTCGTTATTAAAATCACTCCATTTCTGGTCGCCGTCTTCAGTAGCCCGGATATCTCTGTTGAATGTAATGATCCCAATGTTGTTTAAGTATAATTTGCCACGTCCTGTATCTATATCCAGGCTATCGCCGGAAACAGACAGATCAAGATCCCCATCAATATCAATATCGACCCAGTTCACACCTGAATTATGTGTCCCGACCAAAACAACAGGTGATTTTACAAATTGCGCAGATGCTTCAGGGAAAACCAGAAGCAGCATGAGCAGCGGGACCGATAAAATTTTGATATATCCTGAAATATTTCCCAATTTGTTAGATGCTAAACTATTTTAACAATAGATTGATTTTTCTCTATTTTTATTTTTTCACGGAAAAATAGGTTAAGACTGAAGCTATGCAAATACCTCCTGTGTATATCCACCATGGGACTCGGGATTTAAGACGCTTTACCCCTTCCTGATCATAAATCCTCATTGTAACTTTAACATCTGAAGGCTTAATATTTTCGGGAATCGATATCATCTGGGTGAATGAACCATCAGGATTAGCCATAACAGCTCCTATCATTCTGCCTTTATCATAACTTAAGTTAACATCACCCAGTGAATATGGTGAAGGAATATTGCCATGACGATCCTTAAGCCTTAAATACAGATTGTAAACTTTTTCTCCAGCAATGGTTGTATCTGCGCGCACAATCTTTTTTACAAATCGCTGTGGTCTTACTTTTACCTTAATATATTTCTGTACCTGAGTTTCTCTTCTGATGGTTTTGGATTGATCAGTATCAATTGCAGTAATGTTGAATATGTAAGTCCCTTCTTTTGTAATTTTTTCTACAATTGTAGTATACAAACCGTCTCCGGCAATTTCATCCCCGAAGGTACCGTTGTCATAGAATTGTAAATTATTAATTTTATTTCTTCGGCTGAGAATACCCTTGTTTTCCATTTCAATCAGCTTTGCTTTCAATGAATTTTGTGATATATTGTCCAGCAGGCTGTTGGTATTTATCTTAAGTAATTCCTTTTTCTGTTTCTCATTCAGATTATCCCGGACTGCCAGTTCATTAGTAACTTTTGTTAGATTTTCCAGCTCGGTCTTTTTTAATTCGTTAAGCTGATTTATTGTTACATGTTTATGTGCCATGACATTACCCAGCCCTTCCGCAGGCATGGACCCATTGATTAAAACCTTGTCCAGATCAGTGAGACGTTTGTTATCTTCTAATATTTCAAGAAAGATTTTCATTTTATCCCCTGTATAGTACCAGTCCCTGTCAAACCATGTTTTAAACCGGAGTTTGCTTGATTTGTTGAAAACCAGATACTGGAATTTCTCTGATTCAGTATTAATGCCGGATCCGTCCAGTTCCAGACTCCATGGATTTGTTCCCACAATTCCCGGACGGTTGAGATAGTTATCTGCTACTGTTATAATAGTATAATTATTTCGATGAATAAAAGTAACATCAGGATTATTGACAGGCAATTCAGTCCCATCAGAAGCTTTGATTTTAACCCGGAGGTAATCCGGTTGCGATGTTACCCAGGTGATGAAGAAAGTTAATCGTGTTTCAAGACCAGATACTGGAACATCAAATTGTCCAACTGCATTCTTATTAATAATGCCCATCGGATCTGCAGTATAATCTATATCAAGACCGTCGTCAAGCACATGTGAATACGCTATATCAAGAGCATGGCCGGCATCCCATGCACTTGCCGGGGTAACACTTGGATCAAGTACAACTTTTATATTTGGATCTGAATTACTTGTTACATCATAAAATTCCCCTCCTGTTTTTGTAGCAATATCTGATAATAAAACAGGATTCACTTCCCCTGCCTGTCCAAATGCAATTGTGTACACTTTTATTTTTTTCGTAATTAACTGATTCATTAAATCAATGTAGATGCTGTTACTCGTTATATTTGATAAACTCGGGCAATTATGTGCACCATCACTTAACAGTATAATTGCTTTATTCTCATTTAAATCAACTGTCTGGAACATTTTTCTTGCAGAATCGAGACCGGCAAGTAAAGGTGTTCCTCCCCCTGGTGTTAATCCATTTATCACAGGTTCTATTTCAGAGGAATAAATAAACGAAGTGATTATATTATCTGTCGGATAATTTATATATGCCCGGCATGGTTCCACAGATGATGGATGTTTAAAACTGGCTAAGCCGTAATGAGCATCTGAAGAATTTGAATATAATATTTCAGCAAAAGCTTTAAGCGCCGTTTTGGCATAAGTGATCCTCCATTGTTCTTCCGGCATATTATAATCACCATTAAAATCCCTTTTCATACTTCCTGATATGTCCATTACACAAACAACCTCCGGGGGACAATCGACTAATGTAACATTAACAGGGATTCTGGATGAACCTGGACAATTGCCTGATGAAGTTACAGATTCTGCATAATATATCCCTGAGGTCAAAGCATTTGTTTCTGAAAGCGCTGTCCCTCCGGATTCTGCTGTGTACCACTTAACAACCGATCCGGACGGTGGAGTTGCAGACAGGTCAGCCACAGTTTTTCCACTGCAGACAGTTTGCGGGTCAGGAGCTGAGGGTGCAGATGGTAAAGCATTTACAGTAACGGTAACAGTTTGCATTTTGGTACACTGGTATGCATTCCGCGTGGTTAAAGTACCATTATATGTTCCGACAGGCGTACTTGCCGTGATAACTATTGTATTTAAATCTCCTCCGCCAGATAAAAACGTAAATGTTGTATTACCCTGGTCAGCCAGCCCTGCAGCATTGGCTGTTGCGTCCCAGTCAATACTGTAAGAATCTGGAGCGTTTGTTGTTGCTGAATAAACAAGTGTTGCATTCTGTGCTTCAGTATTGTAACATAATGCATCAATTGTTCCTGAAGTTGTTATAGCAGGTAGCGGGCTTACAGGTTCGGTGGTCACGAGTAGTGAATCAAGAACAAGAAGAGGATCATCAACCGTTATAGTGCTGTTATAATTACAAGTAATTACTACACTGTCA
>Ga0307420_1000787_pt1 | contig 14367 bp, 20 predicted proteins | sample SalMarWE160240MG_2_FD_202167 | JGI IMG/M metagenome (GOLD analysis project Ga0307420, IMG submission 202167) | Salt marsh sediment microbial communities from the Plum Island Ecosystem LTER, Massachusetts, United States - WE1602-40 | ecosystem: Environmental > Aquatic > Marine > Intertidal zone >... | reverse complement strand
AGGGGGAGTACGGGGAACGGGCCGTCGTGGGTCTGGTCCGCTCCAGTATAGCCACAAAGGATTCCCGGTTGTTGCTCGAAGTCCTGCCCTCGCTGTTCAGCCTCGAATCCGCGCAGATCGAGGGTGAGCTGCTCGAGGTCGCCCGCTTTCAGACAGAGGACGGCCGCTTCTCGGTCGCCATTCAAGCCCTGGACCAGTACGTCGGCCGCTACCCCGACGGTGGGAGTCTGGATGAGGTGTACTTTCGCCTGGCCCGTATCTACGAGGTGGACTCCCCGTATCGCGACCTCGAATCGGCCCGGCACTACTACAGCCTGCTCTACGAGTTGTTTCCGGAAAGCCGCTATTCCGATCCGGCCGCCAAACGGCTCGACTACCTGAACCGGCATTTTTTTCTGGTGCAGTAAGGGGTACGTCCCGGAACAAACCCCGACCCGGCCCAGCCCCGCCCTCTTGAGCCGCCTGCGCCGCCTCGAGCCGCGATAGTCGTTGACAAGGGCTCGGAATAACAGTATATATTCAGGGACATTTATGCTGGAACGAATTTCGGACAAACTTACGGATATTGTACGCCAAATCTCCGGCAAAGCGCATATCTCGGAGAAGAACATCCAGGATGCTATCGGCGAGATCAAGCTGGCCTTGCTGGAGGCGGATGTCTCCCTCCGGGTGGTACGGCGCTTCGTCAACCAGACCACCGAGGAGGCCTCCGGAGAGAAGGTGCTGCGTTCCGTATCCCCCGGGCAGCAGTTCGTCAAGATCGTACATGGCAAGCTGGTTCAGCTGCTCGGCGACAGCCGGCAGGAGCTGAAGCTGAAAGGCCCGGATACGCTGTCCACCGTCCTTCTGCTGGGATTGCAGGGTTCGGGAAAGACGACCACGGCGGCGAAACTGGCCGTGGCCCTGAAAAAAGAGGGCAGGAAACCCCTGCTGGTGGCCGCGGATCTGGTTCGACCCGCCGCGGTGGAGCAGCTGTCGATCCTGGCGGAGCAGGGCGGGGTGGAGATCTACAAAGAGACGGAGAAAAACCCCGTCAAGGTGGTGAGCCGGGGTCTGCAGTTCGCCTCCCGCCACCAGTATGACACGGCGATCATCGATACGTCGGGACGGCTTCAGATCGACGCCGAGATGATGCGGGAGATCCGGGCCGTCAAGAAGGCGGCGGCTGCTGATGAGGTTCTCCTGGTGGCGGATGCGATGACCGGCCAATCGGCCGTGGATATCGCGAAGACCTTCGACGAGCAGCTCGAGCTGACCGGAGTCATCCTGAGCAAGTTCGACTCGGATACCAGGGGCGGGGCCGCCCTCTCGGTGAAGAGCATCACCGGCAAACCGATCAAGTTCATCGGGATCGGGGAGAAGCTGGCGGATCTGGAACCGTTCTATCCCGAGCGCATCGCCACCCGGATTTTGGGCATGGGAGACGTGGTGAGCCTGGTCGAAAAGGCTCAGGAGACGATCGATATCCGGGAGGCGGAGCAGCTGCAGGAGAAGCTCGCCAGGGCGAGCTTCACCCTGGAGGACTACCTGGATCAGTTCCGGCGTGTCCGTAAAATGGGAAGCCTGCAGTCCCTGATCGAGATGATCCCCGGCGCGCGAGGTGCGATAGACGAAAGCCGGATCGACGAGGGGGAGATGAAGCGGGAAGAGGCGATCATCCTCTCGATGACCCGGGCCGAACGCCGGAATCACCGCATCATAGGCCCGAGCAGAAGGAAGAGGATCGCCAGGGGCAGCGGCACCGCGGTGTACGATGTAAACAAACTCTTGAAGAATTTCGAGAAAGCACGATTGATGATGAAAAAAATGACCAAGAACAAGAAAGCCCAGTCCGCTTTCCTGGCGCAACTTGGTCAGAGCACATAACCCAGAGAGCACATAAGCCAGAGCACTTATAGGAGGCAGATGTTGAGCGTACGGATTAGATTGAAGCGGTTTGGAACCAAACGCAGACCCTATTACCGGATCGTGGTCATGGATTCTCGAAGTCCCAGAGACGGGAGAACGATCGAGGAGGTGGGATTCTACCACCCGATCGAGATCGGAGAAAAACAGATCCAGGTCAAGGAAGAGCGTGTTCGAGACTGGCTGAACAAGGGAGCACAACCCAGCGACACCGTCAGGAAACTGCTGAACAACATCAATTTCCGGATCAAGTAGCTGCCGGAGGTTGCAGCTGCTGAAAGCATGAGGAGGCGCCCGGTGGAAAAGGAACTTGTGGAGTACATCGCCAAGTCACTTGTTGATGATCCCGGCGGGGTAGTGGTGAATATGATCGAGGGTGAGAAATCCACGATCCTCGAGTTGAAGGTTTCGCAAGGGGATATCGGAAAAGTCATCGGAAAGCACGGTCGGATTGCCAAGGCGATACGAACCATCTTGAGTGCTTCTTCCACGAAAACGGGGAAAAGGGTAGTGCTGGAAATACTCGACTGAAAGCTTAAGATGGGAGATGAAGGCCGTGCCCAGCTGCTCGCCGTCGGCAGGGTCCAAACGAGTCATGGGCTAAAGGGGTACCTCAAGGTTAAGAGTCTGTCGGGAGAGATCGAGCATTTGCTGCGATTGAAGAACGTCCTTCTGGGCGCAGCGGGCAAACTGTCGCTTTTCGAAGTGCAGGATGTACGGCGGGGTGCGGGAGCGGTGCTTCTGAAACTCGCGGGAATCGATGACCGCGAGAGAGGAGACGGGTATCGCGGGCAGTTCATCTGGGTCGATCGCCAGTTTGCCAGCGTGCTCGGGGAAGAGGAATACTACATCGCCGACCTTCAGGGCTGCCGCCTGTATCAGGGGAAAATCCTGATCGGCATCGTGGCGGCCGTTCCCGAGGGCGGCGGCGGGGATTTCCTGGAGGTGGAGTCGCCGGAGGGGAAGAGATTGATCGTTCCCTTCTCCAAACATTTTGTGGGCAAAGTCGATATAGCCGATCGACGTATCGAGCTCACCGAGGCGTACGAGCAGCCGTGATCTTTCACATTTTGACCTTGTTCCCGGAGATCTTCGAGGGATATCGAAGCTCTTCCATCCTGGCCAGGGCGGTGGAGCAGCATCAGGTTGAGCTTGATTTGATCAACATCCGGGATTTTGCCACGGACAAGCACAAGAGCTGCGATGACGCCACCTACGGCGGCGGGCCCGGCATGGTACTCAAACCGGAACCCCTTGCCGGGGCGCTGGAGTCGGTGCCCGGGGTGAAGCGCAGGCGCACCCGGGTCGTCTACCTGACACCCTCGGGAAGACTGTGGTCTCAAGCGCTGGCCCGGGAGTTTGCCGCAGAGAGCAGGGTGGCGATGATCTGTGGTCGTTACGAGGGGATCGACCAGAGGATCATCGATCTGTTCGTGACGGATGAGATTTCCGTTGGAAATTACGTCCTGAGCGGCGGAGAAGTTGCCGCCATGGTCGTAATCGATACGATCGTGCGCCTCGTCAAAGGAGTCATTGCGGTCGATTCCCTGGCCGAGGAGAGCTTCTCTGCGGGGTTGCTGGAATATCCCCAGTACACCCGTCCGGCCGTTTTTCGCGGCTGCGAGGTGCCGGAAGTTCTTCTGTCCGGGAACCACGCGGAGATCGAGCGCTGGAGACGGGAGAAGAGCGTGGAAAAAACGCATAAGTTCCGGCCGGAGCTCAAGCATGATGATGAAAAAAGCGAGAACCAAGGATAATAGGAGAGCAAGATGAACAAGATACGCATCGTTGAAGCGGAACAAATTCGCAGCGATCTGCCTGATTTCTCAATCGGCGATACGTTGAAAATCCACTACAAGATCATCGAAGGAAAAACCGAGCGTGTTCAGGTCTTCGAGGGGCTGTGCATCGCCATCAAGCGAGCCGGAATCCGCAAGACCTTCAAGGTGCGCAAGATCTCCTACGGAGTGGGGGTCGAGCGAACGTTCCCCCTGAACTCACCCCGAATCCAGAAGATCGAAATAAGCCGACGGGGACGGGTGCGCAGAGCCAAATTGTACTACATCCGCGATCGCGTCGGAAAGCAGGCCAAGGTAGCTGAGCTCATTACCAAGAAACCGAGGGCAGAGCAGGGAGGGGGCGGAAGCCGCGCTGAACGGCCTTCCGCTGAACGGCCATCCGGGAGACGGCCTGCGGACAGCCGCACCTCCGGTTCTCAGCAGAAGGCAGCCCAGCCGGCGGGAAGCCGCACCTCCGGCGCCGACACCCCCGCCGAACAAATAACCGAGGATAAAGACTGATTTCGGTAGGATGAAGCCGATTCCCGTTGACCTCAAGCTCAACCTGAACGCCAGATCCGAGCTTTCCTTGCGATCTGGCGATTCTGTTCTAGTGACTGTCATCAAGCGCCTCACCGGTAACAAGTGGGCGGTGGGAATAAGAGGCAGGGTCTTGCCGGCTCGTTCCGAGGTGGAACTGTCTCCCGGTCAGCGGTTGAGGGCCGTGGTGGGGATTCAGCACGGCCGCATTACCCTGAAAATCTCCGGGCAGCCGGCGGATCCGATACAGGATCTGATCGTGCGCCAGGGATTCCAACCGAGCCAACTGCTGGAGAGCATCGTGACGGCGTTCCTGCGCAGCGGCCTGGCCATTACACCGGATCGCCTGCTGCAGGTGCGCCAGCTGTTGGAGAAGCTGAAGTTGGATCCGAAGAAGTTCGCCCGCATAATCGCGGTAATCCTGGAAAAAGGGATCGATCCGCGTTCACGGGGGCTGGAACAGCTGCTGCTCCTTCTCGGGTACGGGGAACAGGAATCCGGGGGAGAGGAGGGCAGGCGGAGACGCAAACCTCCGGATCCCGAACAGCTGGTGCAGCAGCTGCGCAGCGATATAGAGCGACCCGAGAGCGGGGAAGGCAGCAGCCTGCAGGTCTTCAACCATCTGCAGGGCCCCGAGCACACCTGGGTCGTCATACCCATCAGCTACAGCCTCGAAGGTTCGGGACCCATTTGGGGAACGATCCGCCTGCGCTACAATGTCCGGCAGCAGCAGACCGACCGCCTGATCGTGGTGGTTCGCAGCAGCAAGGGCGGCAAGTGGTCCTTCGTGCTGAAAAACGGCACCGCCCGGAGTGAGGCTTCCCGGGCGTCTGAGTTGTTCATCTTCGGCGACCCGGGTGACAAAAGGCGAAGCGCTGAACTCGACGTTTTGCTGCTAAAATTACAAAACCTCGGCGTGAAAATTGACGATACTATACGTGAAGACCAAAACTTCGACGGCTTTGATTTGCCCTGGGAGGAGCTTTCCTATCATAACGTCGATACGGTACACTAACTCGAAAGCGAATGGAAAAAGCGGCTGCGATACAGTATAGCGAAGAATATCCGGCTCCGATTATTCTGGCCGCGGGCAAAGGGTTGCTGGCCAAGCGGATCAAGCAGATCGCTGCGGAGCAGGGAATTCAGATCGTGGACGAGCCGGGGCTGGCGGATGCTCTGGTCGAGCTTCCCCTGGGAAGCCTGATTCCCGAGCATTTTTACAGAATCGTTGCCGAGATCCTGGTATTCGTAGGCAAGGTTGCATAGAGGTTTTGAGATGAAAACGATAAAGGTTAGCGCTTTGCGCCCCGGCATGAAGTTCGACCAACCTGTTTTTATAGAAGGTGACAATATCCTGGTGCCTGCCGGGGTTGCAATCAAAGGCAAGGACATCGAGCGCCTCAGCCGCTGGGATATCGAGGATGTGTTCACCGAAGGTAAGGAGATCGAGGAGGCTGCCGCGGATGCGGCCGTCAAGCTCAAAGAGACCCCGGCCTGGCTTCCCAAAAAGGAGGAGAAATCCCGCCGGATCTACCGCAGCGCCGTGGACAAGGTGGATGCCATCTTTCAGGACGTGGCCGACGGGACGTATCTCAATCACGAACCCATAGACTCCGTGGTCAAAGATATGCTGGATGTGCTGCGCCAGAGCAAGAATGAGATGATCCAGCTGATCCTGCTGGGAGAGTGGATCGAGCGGAGGCTATCCGTCAGCGCGATCAACTGCATGATCATTTCCGGGGTTATAGGGAGCACCATGCGCCTGGCCTCCCACAGGCTGCTGCAGCTTGCCACCGGCGGGCTGCTTCATGACATAGGGATGCTCAAGGTGGAGAAGGAAATCCTGGAGAAGCAGGGCCGGCTGGCTTCCGATGAGCTGAACAGAATGAGGGCTCATGCGGTGATGGGCTATCAGATCATCTCCAAAGAGATGAAGTATCCCGAAGAAATCGCAATGGTGGCTCTGCAGCACCACGAACATTGGGACGGCCGGGGATATCCCCGCAGCCTGAAGGGGGAGGACATCACCCTGTTTGCCAGAATCGTGGCGGTGGCCGACGCCTATGAAGCCATGGTCAGCGAGCGTCCCTACAGAAACTCCATAATCGGATACAACGCCATGAAGACCGTGCTCAGCGACAACGGCAAGCACTTCGATCCCCAGGTATTGAAGGCTTTTCTGGAAAGCATGGGGATCTTTCCGATCGGAAGTGTGGTGCAGCTGAACAATTCGAGCATCGGAAGGGTCATTGAGAACCACACGGACGCGCCCCTGCGCCCCAAGATCGAGCTGCTCATCGATGAGTTCGGGAACCAGAACGAGGAAAGCGAGACCGTGGATCTGCTAGCCAAGAAGAGTTTCTTCATCGTCAAGGCGATCGATCCCAAGTTGATCGGGGAAGGGGAGGAATGAACCGATGGCGGAAGGGTCGCGAGGGCGAGAGGCGGGCCGAGCAATACTTGAGCGAAAGGGGATACACGGTAGTAGAGCGGAATTTCCGAAGCCGGAGAGGTGAGATCGACCTGATTGCCGAGAAGGGAGATCGGATTGTTTTTGTGGAAGTGAAAAATTGGGCTTATCTGGACAGCGGGGATCTGGAATATGCGATTGATCGACGCAAGCAGGAGAGGATAGTGGCTACTTCCCGCCAGTTTCTTCACGTCCATCCGGAGTTCCGTCGCATGCATTTCGGATTTGATGTCATTCTGGTATCGCCGAATACGCCGGAGGTCATCCATTACGAGGACGCGTTTTGGTTAGGATAGCAAAAAAGACAGATCCGCGGCGGCTGGCCGAGTTGAAGAAGAAGATCAACGACGAAAAGTACCTGGCCATTGCCATCAGCAAAATCGCCCAGGATCTGACCCAAAATATCCACAGGGAGGAGTGAGACCGTTGAGTCGTCACGGCAAATACAGCTCGAGACATCGAAGAGATCTACGGCAGAGCAAACCCGAGGTCGAGTTTCCCCTTTGCCCGGTCTGCCAAAAAGCGGTTCGCGATCTGACATCGGCCATCACCCACAAGGATAGCGGACAACCCGCACATTTCGACTGCATCCTGAAGGCTCTGCGCAGCGACAACGCCGTTCAGCAGCATGAGAAGATCTGCTATCTGGGCAAGGGCAGCTTCGGAATCGTGCAGTTCCGGGAGCACTCCGGTCGTCCGAGCTTTTTCATCCGAAAGCGCATCCAGTACGAAGAAACCGAATCGATACCGGAGTGGCGGCAGAAACCGGCCGTCAATCTTTCCGTACAATAAGAGATTACGACTCGTTCCATTGTCAGCAGTGTAGCAATGGGATACAATAGAACCCGCTATGTCGCTCAAATACGCCCTCCTGGGACTGCTTTCCGAAAGACCGAAGTACGGCTACGAAATCAAACAACAGTTCGAAGGAGCCCTCGGCAATGTGTGGTCGGTTTCCTACGGTCAGCTCTACCCCACGCTGCGCCGCTTATCCGAGGTCGGTTGGGTCACAAAAGAAACCGCTCCGGGGAAAAAAGCGGCAGAGAAGAATATCTATTCGATTACGGAGAAGGGCAAGAAGCGGCTGGACGATTGGCTGCTGCGGCCGCTGCGCAGCAACTACCGGGTCAAGGACGAGTTCACCCTGAAGTTCCTGTTTTTCGACAAGATTCCGAAGGACAAGGTGCTGAACTACCTGCGTTCGCAGCAGAAGAAAATCATCATGCAGAAGGAGAATTTCCAGCGGACCCTGGTCGCCATAGCGGACGAGATAAATTTCTTCCTCCAGGCTATCATCAGAAAGGGAATCATCCATCTGGAGGCGGAGAATCAGTGGCTGGAAGAGGTAATCAACGATCTGGAGGCGAGCTAAAAGGGTCTAAGACTGGTATTCCTTCAGCACTTCGAGGGTCTGCAAGGCCTTCCGTCGGACCGTCTTGATATAGTTGCCCTGGGCGATGCGCACCAGGGTTCGAGCCAAATCGGCATAGGCGGCCGAGTCCAAATCCCCGTCAGTAGCTTCGACAATTTTTTCCACGGCCAGACAAACGGCATAGGCCAGGTTGTTGTCGGGCATCTGGGGGTCTTCATTCTCCAAGGTGTAGAGCAGGGCCCGGATCACCTCGTTGCCGTCGTTCATTCCGACTACGCCCAGCGCATAGGCGGCTTCCGCCTTGACCATGGGCTCATCGTCGATCAGCAGGATCGATACCAGGGCGTTCTTCGCTCTCTCACCCCCCAGACGGCCCAGCAAATTCGCCGAGCGGCGGCGCACTTCGGGGTAGTAGTTGACCAAACGGGCCGACTCGCGGACGCGTCGGGCCGTACCCTCCATACCCAGATACTCGAGAACAAACTCGACCTTATCCGGATCGTCGACCGTCCCCCCCTCGATCATAGCCTCGATCTCATCCAGAACGTCAAGCTTGATTTCCCGACTGTCCGAGAAGGCTTTCTCACTGAGTATCTGGAACTCGATATCCCGCAGGTACAGTTCCTCGACGGTGAGCTCCCGCTCCGTACTCTGAGCGCCCAGTGCAACCGCCGCGGCCAAGCCCACTATTACCAAAACCAATCGAATTGATGATCCCTTCATCCTCGTCTCCAATCCCTCACTAATTATACACTACTACACCCCAATTTTCCACTTGTCGTTTTCCCGGACAAGCAGATAGAGAAGCGCCTTGGTATTCTTGATCATTGCGTACGCCTTCACCTGATTCTCGCCTATGAACTCGATTTCGTCCAGCTGAGCCTGAACCCGGCTGGGTACGACGACATATATGAAATAGTCCCACAAGCTGTTCAAGCTGATCTTGTTCTTTTTGAGCATGGGTTGTTCGGACTGCTCTTTCAGGTAGGCCGGATCGCTGGTTCGTTCTATGTACTCTTCACTCAGGTAGGTCAGCCAGGTATCGTAATCCTCTCTTCGGATGATTTCATTCAGATTGCGGATGAACACCTCGATTTCGTCGAAGGTCTTGGTATAGACCTCCTCGCTGACCACGAACTCTTCGGCCTTCGGCTCGACGGGGGGCACGGCCGGCTCCGGGGCTTCCTCCTGCTGTGCCTGGACCTGTTCTTCCTGAGGCGGCGAGGTACAACAGGCGCATGCGTAAAACAGAAGGGGGGCGAGGAGAAGGGGCAGCAGGGAATGCATCGATACCCGCATTCTATTATTTTCGTCCGCTGCGCTCATAATCTTTCACATTTATTGACCCGCATCGACCATTGGGACTACAATTTAGCCATGAAAGTGATTTATCCGGGCTCATTTGATCCACCGACGAACGGGCACTTCGATATCATGAACCGGGCGGCGGCGATTTTCGAACAGCTGGAAATCGTGATCGCCGACAACCCGCAGAAGAAGTACCTGTTCAACGCGGACGAGCGTTTCGAGATGATCACGACCATGGTGGCGGAGTACCCCAACGTCCAAGTGACGATCTGGCGCGGACTCATCGTGGATTTTGCCGAGAAGATCGGTGCCAAAGTCATTCTGCGCGGCGTACGGGCGCTTTCCGATTTCGACTACGAATTCGAGCTGTCCATGATGAACCGAGCCTTGAATCCCAATATCGAGACTCTATTCATGCCGACGGACCAGAAGTACTTCGTGCTCCGGTCCTCGGGTATCAAGGAAGTGGCTATCTTCGGCGGGGATATCTCCGAGATGGTGCCGCCGATTGTCGAAGAAAAGCTGCTGGCCCGGGTCCGTCAGCGGAACAAGCAGTCCGGTTCCCAGGCTTGACACAGCGATCCTAATGCGTTATTTTTCATTCACTTCAGCGCAAAAATTTTATAGGTAGTTATTCATGGCAGTACCAAAGAAGAAAATCTCGAAAACTCGATCCAGAAAGCGGAAAGCCCAGACCATGCGTTTGAACGTTCCGACGCTGATCGAATGCAGCAACTGCGGAAACAGGGTGCTACGCCATAGAGTCTGTCCGAAATGCGGATTCTATCGGGGCAAACAAATACTTGAGCCGGAAGAACTGGCTTAAACCAGCAACCTTTAGGAGGGAGAAACATGGCTGACGATCTTTTCGAAAAAATGAAGAAGCTGATCGCCGATCGTTTGGAAATTGAGGAATCAAAGATCACCCTCGATTCCTCTTTCCGCCAAGATCTGGGCGCCGACAGCCTGGACACCTACGAGCTCGTGTACGCTATTGAAGAGGAACTCGGCATTACCATTCCGGATGAAAAGGCGAACGAGTTCAACACTGTACGGGATGCGCTCGATTTCATAAAATCAGAACTGGACAAAAAATAATCCGGTGACTTCGTCCCTGAAGGGATTACCCTTCACAGCTCCTGTGCCCGGGGGAGAACGTAAAAAGGAGCTGCAGCTTTTTCAAAAACACGCACAGATAAGGTTCAAGAGCCTTGCGCTCTTGAACCTTGCTTTTTCTCACCGTTCCTTCGCCAACGAAAGCGCCGGGGAGGTAGACAACAACGAAAAACTCGAGTTTTTCGGCGACTCGGTACTGGGACTGGTTGTGAGCGAGTACCTGGTGACCGCCCTTCCGGACAAGAGCGAAGGGGACATGGCCAAGATCAAGTCCCACGTGGTAAGCGAGGAAAGCCTGGCGGAGATCGGCAGAACCCTGCGGGTGGACAACTTCATCCTGATCGGCAAGGGAGAGGAGTACTCCGGCGGGAGATCCAAGAAGGCCCTGATCGCCGATGCCGTGGAGGCCATCATCGGCGCCTACTATCTGGATTCGGGATTCAAGGCGGTGCGGACCTTCATCCGCAATCTGCTCATTCCCCAGATCAACGAGGTCCTTGAGGATCGGCACAGGAAGGACTACAAGACCCTGCTGCAGGAATACGTGCAGAAGCGCTTCAAGAGTTATCCCCGCTACCGTATCATCCACCGAAAAGGTCCGGATCACAACCGCACCTTCTGGATCGAAGTCACGATCGGGAAGAGGACCTACGGACCGGGTACGGGGAAGAACAAGAAAGAGGCGGAACAGCAGGCCGCCGAGGTAGCCTTCAAGGCGCTCACCGAGAGGCAGAAGGGACGTCAATCTTCCCGCAGCCGGGCTTCATAGAATCGTTTGGCAATCTTCAACAACCGTCCCCGCTCATTCTGCTCGGGATCGTCCAGCACGCTCTCCAAGAGGGCCTCCAGAACGATCCCGATTTTCGGTCCCCGAGGGATCCCGAGCTCAAGCTTGAGATCATCCCCGTTGACAGCCAGATCCTTGAGACTCAAGGCACCGTCTTCGGCCAGAACCTCCTCGATTCGCTTCTCCAGGGCGATCAGGGAGGTGGAAACGAAACGCTCCCCGATCATGGCGAGCTGATCCGCCCGGCGAAGGGCCAGGATATCCGTGATATTGTCCGTCCCAACCCTGGCTACGAAGCGGCGCACCGCCGCATCGCTCCAGCTGTCCTCGTAGTGGAACATGTGCTGGGCTACCAGGTGGCTGACCCGCTTCACCACGTGGTTCGGGAAGCGCAGGCGGCGAAGCACCCGCTCGGCCAGCCGGGCTGAAAGCTCCTCGTGCCGGTGAAAGTGGATTGCTCCTTCCGGGGTGCGGGTCATGGTCCGGGGCTTACCCAGATCGTGCAGCAGGGCTGCCAGCCGAACCACCAGGTTGTCCCGGGGTGCGGCATCGCAGGCATAAAGCAGATGATGGTACAGGTCGTAGCGGTGCAGCTCCCCCTGGCTCACCTCCTGACAGGCGATGAGCTCGGGCATGAAGAGTAGGAGCAGGCCGCAGTCGTTCAGTCGTTCTAAGCCGATCGAGGGGGTCGGAGCCTCCAGGATGCGAATAAACTCGTCCCGGATGCGCTCCGCGGAAACCTGCTTCACGGTATCGATGCTGCGGGGAATGCAGGCAAAGGTGTGCTCTTCAATTCTGAAACCCAGCTGGGCGGCGAATCGACAGGCGCGGATCGGCCGCAGGCCGTCCTCCTGAAAGCGCTCCAGTGGATCGCCGATTGCCCGGATGATTCCCGCTTTCAAATCCGCACGGCCCGCATGGGGATCCAGCAGACGGCGTTCCCGCAGGTCGTAAGCCATGGCGTTGATCGTGAAGTCCCGGCGTTTGAGGTCTTCCTGGATAGAAGGAGTGAAGGTCACCGAGTCGGGTCGGCGGCCGTCTAGGTAATCCCGGTCGATGCGGAAGGTTGTCACCTCGAAGCGGGTGCCTTTGAACAGGACGGTAACGGTGCCGTGCTTGATTCCGGTGGGAATCACGCGGCGGAAAAACTTCGTCACCTCATCGGGAAGCGCGTCGGTAGCGATGTCATAATCCTGGACTTCGCGCCCCATCAGCATGTCTCGGACGGCTCCCCCGACCAGGTAGCACTGATGACCGGCTCGGATAAAAAAAGTGGAAAAATCGTTTACGACCCGCGGGATTCTCAAGCTGTAGTCCCCCATAGATGGTTGTCCGAAGCCCTCTAAGCTGTCAAGAAGCACGAAAAAAAGAGCCGTCCCTGATGAGGGAACGGCCCTTTTGGTACCTGCGCCAGAGGAGGGCGCGTTGCCCGCTGCCTTACCGCAGCAGTTCGAGTACCGTCTGCGGCTTGACGTTGGCTTGAGCGAGCATAGCCATGGAGGACTGGATCAGTATCTGGTTCTTTACGAAACTGACCATCTGCTCTGCCATGTCCGTGTCCCGGATGCGGGATTCGGAAGCCTGCAGGTTCTCGGCGCCCACGGCCAGTCCCTTCATGGCGTATTCCAGACGGTTCTGGTACGCCCCCATGTCGGCCCGCTGCTTGTTTACGAGCATGAGGGCCTCGTCCACCAGCCCGATGGCCTGGTTGGCCCGATCGGGGCTGGAGATGGAGATGAAGGTCGCCGTGTGCGGGGGTCCGTTGGGATTCTGCAATCCCAACCCTTGAGCGGTCATGGTACCGATGTACATCCGCTCGCGCTGGTCCATGTTCGCCCCGATATGCAGCCACATGCTGGCTGTAACGACGTTCTCCCCGTTGAAGCGGGCGAAGCGTCCCGTCAGAAGGTTCATGCCGTTGAACTGGGCGTGGGAGGCGATTCGGTTCACCTCATCGATCAGGGCGGAGACCTCCACCTGGATTTGCATCCGGTCCTCGTCGGAGTAGATGCCGTTGGCGGCCTGGACAGCCAGCTCGCGTATGCGCTGCAGGATGTCCGATGACTCCTGGAGATAGCCCTCGGCGGTCTGGATGAAGGAAATGCCGTCCAAGGCATTCTTCTCAGCCCGCTGGAGCCCCCGTACCTGGGCGCGCATCTTTTCAGACACGGCCAGGCCGGAGGCGTCGTCCCCGGCGCGATTGATCCGCATTCCGGAGGACAGCTTCTCCATGTCCTTGTCGATTGCCCAAGAGTTCCATTTCTCCTGACGGTGGGCAAAGATGGCACTCATGTTGTGGTTGATGATCATTCAATCCTCCTTGATTGAATCGGTATTGCCTGGACATCCATGTCCAGGTTCCCGGGCGTGCCGACCCGGTAGGAAGCGTCCGCTTCCTCTATTACTAGTCGGAACAATTTAAAAATTTCAAAGCAGTTTCTTTACGATATCCACGAAAGTGGATAAGATTTGAATCGGTATGAGAGAGGGTGTCGGCTTACTGCTGCTCGGAGGGGAAGGGCCGCCGAGGGATCTGCTGGAACCGGTTCTATCAAGCGTGGTCTTCACGATTGCCGCCGATTCCGGTTTCGATTTGGCCAGAAAATTGAAAATCCTGCCGGATCTGCTGGTGGGGGATTTCGACTCTTTGGAGCCCTCGAAGGAACTGGAGGATTATCCGGAAAAACGAATCCGGCGTTATCCGCGGGACAAAGATGAGACCGATGCGGAGCTGGGCCTCCAGGCTCTGTGGGACATGGGTATACAGCGAACCGTCGTAGCCGGAGGCGGCGGCGGCAGGGTGGATCATCTTTTGGCACTGGTTTCCCTGTTCGAGCGGGAAAAAACTCCAACCCTGTGGTACACTGCAAAAGAACTTATCCAAGTGGTGGAGGGGGCGCACGTCGTAACCGACTGCAAAGGTCAGACAGTTTCATTTTTCCCTCTTGGCGGGAGCGTTGCCGGCATGAGGTCCAGTGGTTTGAAATGGCCTCTGGACGGACTGGAGTGGAATCGGGGCGACATAGGGGTGAGCAATGTGTTCACGGAGGACCGAAGCACGATCTCAGTGACCCAAGGCCGGCTGCTCATG
>Ga0307420_1000785_pt1 | contig 14386 bp, 20 predicted proteins | sample SalMarWE160240MG_2_FD_202167 | JGI IMG/M metagenome (GOLD analysis project Ga0307420, IMG submission 202167) | Salt marsh sediment microbial communities from the Plum Island Ecosystem LTER, Massachusetts, United States - WE1602-40 | ecosystem: Environmental > Aquatic > Marine > Intertidal zone >... | reverse complement strand
AAAAGATAATTTCAGGGGAATTCGGAATTAAGATCAAGTCGTTGCTTGACAGCCTTAAAATTCAAATGATCGTTTTAAAAGAACCTGAAAAAAATTTGGAAGAGATAATAAATATGTTAAACCAATAAAACTTAAATGTTATGCCAAAAATGAATGGAACAGGCCCTGAAGGAAAAGGTTCAAGAACAGGCCGCGGACTGGGACACTGCAAGGAAAATACTACTAAAGAAGATATCAGCAAACTTGGCAAAGGCCAGGGAAAGCGTCGTAAATCGGGTGGAGGAACAGGAAAAGGGAAACGTTTGCAAAGCGGAGTTAAAAAATAACAATATGTAAAGACAGACCTGAGCAATTGAAACGTAAAGACAGGTCTCAGAAGTTACAACGTACAGACAGGTCTGAGACCTGTCTGTACAATGATAAGACTTAGTATAAATTAATACTGATATCTATAACATGAAAAAATGTATTGCCATTCCGTTGGAAAACGGGATATTATGTTCACATTTCGGCCATTGTCAGCAATTTGCAATAATTGAAACCGATAACAAGAAAGTAACCAGTGAAATACAGGTAACCCCTCCCCTGCATGAACCAGGTATATTACCGGGCTGGCTGGCCGAAAAAGGAGTTACTGATGTAATTGCCGGAGGTATGGGCCAGCGTGCGATCGGATTATTTAACCAGCAGAAAATAAATGTATTCGTCGGGGCTCCGCTTAAAAATGCTGCAGAGCTGGCTAATGACCTTATAAACAATACTCTGGCAGCCGGAGCAAATTACTGTGACCATTAATACATCGCACTGATGATCTCTGACTATCGCTGCTTTTACTGCTTTGCAAGGGCATTTGAAAGATTACTTGAGAAAGAGAATATCTCAAATGAAGCAAAAAACAGCTTTACTCATGATATGATCAGTTTATACCAAAATAACAGTAATAGTTTTTCCGGTCCTCTTTTTTCAAGGGAGCTTTATAGTATTCTTAGGGGCTATACTTCAAATCCTGATCCCTACAAGGATGTAAAAAGGAAAAACAATGATCAGGCTTTATCTATGGCTCCTCAAATTGAAAAGATCATCAGTGAGTCGGAAGATCCGTTCAACACTGCATTGCGACTCTCTATCGCGGGAAATATTATAGATTTTGCTGCCAGCGATAGTTTTGATCTTCAATCGACTATTGATAAAGTCCTCTCTTCTGAATTTGCAATTGATCATTCGGGACAATTAAAAGACAAAACAGCAGCTTCTGAAAATATTCTCTTCCTGGGAGATAATGCGGGAGAAATTGTATTTGACAAATTTTTTATCAGGACGATTGATCATAAGAACCTCACTTATGTTGTACGGGGAGGCCCGGTATTAAATGATGCTACAATAGAAGATGCCGAATATACCGGCATTAACAGGATTGTAAACGTTATTTCAAACGGTTATGATGCTCCTTCAACAATACCATCGGAATCGAGTGGTGAGTTTCAGCATTATTTCAATAAAGCCGATATTATTATCTCGAAAGGGCAGGGTAATCTTGAAGGATTAATTCCTTTAAATGATGAAAGGATCTTTTATCTTCTGATGGTTAAATGCGACGTAATGGCGGAATTCCTTAATGTTGAAAAAGGCAGTTTTGTTGTATTCAACAGCTTCATACGTAATAGTCTGAAACAATAATTAACGGGCAAAAAGATGATAACCTTTGGTCCTGTACCATCAAGAAGACTTGGGATGAGCCTTGGAATAAACAATATTGTTTCTCCCAAGACCTGTTCTTATAGTTGTATTTACTGCCAGGTAGGGATAACTTTTTTGCTCTTGCCGACTGGATATCATTAAAAATGGATGCTGCAGACAACTTCACCTGGCAGAAACTTATCAAGGCAACATTATACAAGAAAAGAGGTTTTATATCAGATAATATCATTAAAACCGGAATATTATGCCGACATTATATGAAGAACTGGAAAAAGATGTCCGCTACAAAGAGGGATTGAATGCATGTATAAATTGCGGCATCTGTACTGCCATCTGCCCTGCTGCCGCGGTAAGTGATTACGATCCCCGCCAGATTGTAAACACTGTACAGGAAAGAGATGAAGCAGAATTGGAGAAGCTTTTAAAAGGCGACAGTATATGGAGGTGCGGGGAATGTTTATCATGTAAAACAAGATGTCCTAGAGGAAATGTTCCATGTTATATTATACAGGCGTTAAGGGGATTATCAATTGAAAAAGGTTTTTTTATTGAAAGTGAGCAGGGAAGAAAACAGCTTGCCATAAAACGGACTGTCGGTGACCATATTCTGCAATATGGCTATTGCGTTTATATTGATGAAGTAGATCTTGAAACGTATCCGGAGCAAGGACCGGTATGGAAGTGGCTGAGAGAGAACAGGGAATCAATGTTGCAAAGACTGAACACAAGCTATAATAAAGATCAGGCCGGAACTCTTCGCAATACCGCTAAGGAATCACTTGATGACCTGAAAAAAATATTTGATGAAACAGGCGGAACAACGCGGTTCGAAAAGATCGAAAAATATTCATCTGCCAAGGCTAAAGAACTTAAAAAAGATTTTAAGGGCGGTAAAGATGAATACTGGCAGTTCCTTTATAATGAATAAATGTTGATGATCTTGAATATCCCATCCTGGGAGAGCCTGCTCCGCGATAGCGGAGGGGCTGGGGTGGGTTCTTAAGGAGTTGAAGGGAGTTGAAAATAGACGATTGCACGATCGCATAATCCTATTAAAAATAACCATCATATAGAAAACTAATACATAATATAAGTGAAACCAAGAAAGAATGAGATATGGGCAGCATACCAGAAAGAGATTGCTGATGACCATTATTATTTTGCACGCAGCTGCATAAGGCAAAATATCTTCCCTGCTGCAGAAAATCTGTTTATGAATATCCTAACAGATGTTCTTGGTAAAGACATCTATGATGATGCCAGGCAGACAACCTGCACGGGTATTGCGTATCATTCGGGATTAATACCGATGGAAACCATAATGACAGTGGTTGCCAGGCAGTTTGCACTGATGAACGAAGCCGGATATGAGAACTTTGTTGTCTCCTGTGTCACTTCATTTGGCATTTATGTTGAAATGCTGGAGACATGGAAGCATTTCCCTGAAACAGAACAAAAGACCCGGGAAGCACTTAAGCGGGCAACAGGCAAGGATTTTACCATACCTGAAAATCTTGTTCATGCCAGTGATGTTATTTATAAGTTCCGGAAGGAGATAGCAGCAAAATCGAAATTTAAACTGGTAAATAAAAAAACAGGTGAACCTCTTAAAGTGGTTGATCACATTGGCTGCCATTATGCAAAGATCTTTCCGGCACATGGTATTGGAGGAGCTGAGTATCCTTACGTGCTTGCAGGCATGATTGATGACTGGGGAGGCAGCCAGGTTGATTATCCGGAAAGACGTCATTGCTGCGGCTTTGGCTTCAGGCAATACTTGCTGAAATCGAACAGAGGTTATTCAGTCACAAATTCAAAAATTAAGTTTGATTCAATGCTGCCCTATAAACCTGATCTGATTATTGCCAATTGCCCGGGGTGTACTTTTTTCCTCGACCGCTGGCAATATGTAATTGCAGAACAGGAGGGCAAAACTTATGGTGAAGACGGGTATGGAATACCGGTACTGACCTATGAAGAGATTGCAGGACTTCTGTTAGGATATGATCCCTGGGATATAGGCCTGCAAGTCCACCAGGTAACGGTTGAACCTTTACTTGATAAGCTGGGAATAAAATATGATCCTGAAAATAAATATAAGGGTGTGAATGGAGAAAATTTGGGTATTCCGGAATACCCGCAGGTATTGAAATGTTGTTGAAAAATGTTTCATAACCATTTCCAGTGAACTGAAATGGGATGAAATATATAAAACTAATTTAAGATTATAACTATAAATTATTGATAATATGAGAACTATAGATGTTTTAATTATTGGAGGAAGCGCGGCGGGAATGGTTGCTGCATTAACAGGTAAATCATCATGGTCTGAGAAGAAATTTATTTTAGTCAAGAAACAGAAGGAAATGATGGTGCCCTGTGGAATACCATACATTTTCGGAACACTTGAAAATATTGATCATAATACAATGCCGGTTGATGCTATGATGGAAAAAGCCGGGATAGAATCGATTGTTGATGAGGCAACTTTTATAAACACTGAAAATAAAAGTGTTGATTTTGCCAGCGGAGAGACAATAAAATATGATAAGCTTGTCCTGGCAACAGGATCAATACCTGTGAAGCCTAAATGGCTTCTTGGAGGAGATAAGGAAAATGTCTTTGTCATCCCAAAAGACAAAATCTACCTTGAAGAGATGAAAAACAGAATCGATTCGCTTAAGAGTGTTGTGGTAATCGGGGCCGGATTCATTGGTGTTGAATTTTCTGATGAACTTGCAAAAGGCGGACATGAAGTAGTTCTGATAGAAAAACTGCCGGAAATTCTGTCACTGGCTTTCGATGTTGAACTATCACAAAAAATTGAAGATATTCTGGTTGACAGAGGAGTAAAAATCATAACAGGAAACGGAATAAAAGAGATAAAAGGAGACAAAAAAGTTGAAAGAGTGGAGCTTGAAAATGGTGATTCTTTTGAAACAGATGCAGTCATACTTACGATAGGGTACAAACCAAATGTAGAGTTAGCACGTAAATCGGGTATTTATATTGATGAAAGTAGTTTTATTGCGGTTGATGAATATATGCGTACGCATATCAAGGATATTTTTGCCGTTGGTGATTGTGCACAAAAACGTGATTTTGTAACCCGTGCACGAGTCCCGACCATGCTCGCCTCAACAGCCTGTGCTGAAGCACGGATAGCAGGGATGAATCTGTTTAACCTTAATGTTGTGAAGACTTTCAGCGGTACAATCGCAATATATTCCACTGCCATAGGGAACACTGGTTTCGGGACAGCAGGAATAACTGAAGCAAGGGCAAAAATAGAAGGAATTGATACTATTACGGCAATATTTGAAGGTGTTGACCGCCATCCCGGCAATCTCCCCGACTCACATAAACAACTCATAAAACTCATTGCTGCCCATCATTCAGGTGTAATAATTGGTGGCGAGGTCATCGGCGGACTGAGTACCGGAGAACTTACCAATGTAATCGGTCTTGCCATACAGAACAGGATGTCAGTCTATTCATTACTTACATCCCAGATAGGAACCCACCCATGCCTTACTGCATCACCTGCCGGTTACCCTTTGATTAAAGCAGCAGAAATAATTGCAGGTAAAATGAGAATAAAATAAAATGATTCACATAGGAAAACGTTTCTGCATCAAAACATATAGCTATGGAAAAAACTAAAATAGGCATTATTATCTGTGACAGATTTAAAACCTGTGTAGGGGGGAAATGCTTCAGCTCGGCTGCCAATCGTGAAGGAGCTTTTTCAATCTATAAAAATAAAGAAATTGAAATTGCTGCTTTCACTACCTGTGGAGGCTGCCCCGGCGGCAATATTGAATATGCTCCTGAAGAGATGCTGAAAAACGGGATCACTCATATACATTTTGCAACAGGTTTTCTTGTTGGCTACCCGCCCTGTCCTTATATGGGATACTTTAAAAAGTTCATAACAGAAAAATACGGTATGAAGGTAATTTTTGGCACTCACCCAATACCCCAGAAATATTTTATCACCCACACCAATCTGAACACATGGAATAATGAATTCCTTAAGGAGTCTGTTAAGCCTACCCTGGCAGATGAGTTAACTCGTCTCCGTTATGATTAAAATTGCAGTAGCTAGCGGGAAGGGCGGTACAGGCAAAACATTTATTGCTACAAACATATTTCATACCCTGTTGCAGAATAATCACAGGGCAATGCTTGTTGATTGTGATGCTGAAGCACCAAATGCTGCTGCATTCTTTAATATAATTGAGACTGGCAGGACAGAAGTAACTCAGCCGGTGCCGGTCATCAACACTGATCTGTGTACTTTCTGCGGTAAATGCCGTGAATATTGTAACTATAATGCTATTTTTCTGCTTCCACCGGCGAAGATCATCAATGTTATCGAAGACCTGTGCCACGGCTGCGGTGCATGCAGTGTTGCATGCACGTATGGGGCAATTACCGAAAAATCTGTATCCCTGGGCCAGGTAATTCAATATAGAACAAGGGAGTATCATACCGTTATCGAAGCCCGTACCAATATCGGGGTCCTTTCTCCTGTACCGGTAATAAAATCTGCAATTAAAATGGCCGGCAACAATGGTGATATTATTATCCTTGATGCACCTCCCGGGACTTCCTGCCCCTTTATCCAGACCGTCTCTGCAGCTGATTATGTGGTACTTGTAACTGAACCTACCCCATTTGGCCTCAGTGATCTGAAGCAGAGTGTTGAAACATTAAAGATCATAAATAAGCCATTCGGGATTATTTTAAACCGGGCAGATATCGGAGATAACAAAGTACAGGAGTACATGCTGAATGAAGATATTCCGCTGCTTCTTGAAATACCATTTAAAAAGGAGATTGCAGTTTTATATTCCAGGGGCAAACTGGTATCGGAAAAGGATCCTCTATTTGAAAAACAGATTCTCACAGTTTTTGAAACAATATTTGCGCAAAATGGAAATAGCAATTATCAGTGGTAAGGGAGGAACCGGAAAATCAAGTCTGAGTGCTGCCTTTGCAACTTCAGGTGAAAAGGTTGTACTTGCTGACTGTGATGTTGATGCAGCCAACCTGTACCTGCTTTTTAACCCTGTGCACGAGGATGAGGAGGTCTATATTTCAGGACATAAAGCAACTGTAGATGCTTCAAAATGTACAAATTGCGGATTATGCATAGATTACTGCCGGTTTGATGCTATCTCACCTGGAGACAAAATAGTGACAATCACAGAAATATCATGTGAAGGCTGTTTCCTCTGTTCACGAATCTGTCCGGAAAATGCAATAAGTATGATCCCGAATGATAAAAGCCGTATGTATTCAGGATCCTTCCGGAATGGTAAAATGGTGTATGGACGTTTAGCTCCTGGTGAAGAGAACTCAGGTAAACTTGTTAATATGGTAAGGGAAAAAGCAAAAAATATTGCGAAGGAAAATGGTATTGAGACTATTATCCTTGACGGTCCCCCCGGCATTGGCTGCCCGGTTATATCAACAATTACAGGGGTCGATAAAGTCATAATTGTAACAGAACCTACTATTTCCGGCCTTCATGATCTACAGAGGGCAACAGGTATTGTTACTCAATCAGGCCGCAAACCATCAATAATCATAAATAAATGGGATCTGAATCCTTCACTGACAGTGCAGATAAAAAAATGGTGTGCTGATAACAATTTTCAGGTAGAAGGAATTTTACAATTCGAACCTGAAATGGTTGAATCGATGGTAAAAGGTAAAAGTATTATCGAACATAATCCTGATAATAAAGTTAATAAAGAAATAAAAAGAATCTGGAATAATATATTAAATAATAAGCTATGAATAAAGATAAATTATTTGAAAAGCTTCCCATGGAGGGAGTTAAGAACATAATTGTTGTTGCATCAGGAAAAGGCGGAGTAGGAAAATCAACTGTTGCTGCCAACCTTGCCATTGCATTGGCAAGAAATGGTTTAAATACTGCACTTGTGGATGCTGACATCTTCGGACCATCAATTCCCAAGATGTTTGGTATTGAAGATGTAAAACCAGATATATCAGCATTAGGAGATAAAGAGATATTCTTTCCCATCAAAAAATATGGAGTAAGTATTATTTCAATAGGTTTCTTTATTGCTAACAATCAGTCGCTTATATGGCGCGGCCCATTGGCAGGAAAAGCAATCACACAACTTTTTGAGGATACCCAGTGGGGCGAAATTGACTATATGATTATCGATTTTCCGCCGGGAACAAGTGATATACAACTTACAACAACCCAGAAACTTAATCTGACAGGTGCACTGATAGTAACAACACCACAGGAATTATCCTTAAATGATGCACGCAAGGCAGCTTCAATGTTCACAAACCCCGATTTAAAGACACCCATCCTTGGTATAATCGAAAACATGTCGTGGTTTACACCCGAGAAACACCCGGATGAAATATATTATATATTTGGCAAAGGGGGCGGACTAAAAATGGCAAAAGAGTATGATACAGTATTACTTGGCCAGATACCTTTTGTTCTGGAGGTAGGAGAAGCAGCCGAAAAAGGTCTCAGCATCTTCAGTCAGAAGAATAAAACTGTCGTCAGTGCATTTGAACAAATTGCTGAACAGATAATCTCTAAAACATAGATAAGAAACCTGGTTGCTTAACAATAGTACTACTTTTTACCCTTTTCAAGGTCTGCAATACGTTTCTCGATGTCCTGCTGAGTCTGTTTAAGCGAATCAGCTTCTGATTTAAGAAGCTTGATCTCATCTTCCTTACTCATAGGCGACATCCCGGGATTACCAGGGGCAAATCCCTGATAGGGAGCATTATAACCCCATCCTCTGCCGAATCCCCTGCCGCGTCCCATTCCTCTGCCAAATCCGAATCCCATTCCCATTCCTCTTCCAGGACCTTTCGTATATCCTGGTGAATCAAATCCGTAACACAATCCGAATGCTCTGCCGGTTCCGGGACCCTGTCCCGATGGTCCGGTACGATCTCCTTTAGGCATAATTTTTATTATTTAGTTTAACATATGATTAATACTTGATGCTAATTTATACTACAAAGATACAAAATAAAATGAACATATGTTCACTTCATTGTTATTTTTTAAAAAAAAATTTAGAATTCGAACCTGTCTCCTGTTCTGACCTGTTTGGATTTGAAGGTCTCATGAAATGCTGTCAATGCAGGAAGGTCAGTACAATGGGAAGGCAGGATATGTTTTATCCCACTCTCTTTTAAATATTTAATAGTCTCTTTTGTCTGAAGGTCAATCTCTTTTAGATGAAAGCCACCCATTATTCCCAAAAGTGTATCCAAACCTGTAATCTTTTTCGCATGTTTAAGGGTATTAACAACTCCGGCATGTCCGCATCCTGTCACCACAAATAATCCTTCCGGCAAAATCATGGCAAGGGCACTGTCGTCCATGACAAAATCGGGGTTTCCGTCTTCAAAGACAAATGTGGTATTTTTCGATTCAAAATGGGTAAGCCTGGGAATCTCTCCAAGAAAGAATATCTTTTCTGATATTTTATAAGGTCCTGCAGAGGTGATTAAATTAAATGATGATGACAATTCTTCCTTTGAATTTTTCAATCCTATATATGTATGATCTTGCTTGCGATACCGTTTGATAAAACATCCCGGATGACACAGGAGGCTCATACCGGAAAGATATTCCAGTCCGTTACCGTGATCAAAATGACCATGACTTAATACTATCATGTCGATATTTTCCAAACTGATATGCATCGTTTTTGCATTCTTAATGAACATGTCGCTTTGGCCAGTATCAAATAGTATTCGTTGGCCATTATACTCAATAAGATATGACAGTCCATGTTCTGCCATGGTAAAGGATCCCGCACTATTATCTGTCAGTACTGATATTTGCATAGGAATTTTTATTCAAATTTAATTTAATAAATTTTTAAGTGAACAAATGTTCGTTTAAATTTGCCAATTAATTAAAATAAATCTATGGAAAACTGGAGCAAAATAAAACCAAAACTCAATCTGGTGATTGACACCTTGATGTTTTTAGCGCTTATGTCTGTTGCAGGCCTTGGATTCCTTATGAAGTTTGTACTTCTGCCAGGCTATAAAATAAATGAAATATATGGGACAAATACAGAATTATTCTTCTGGGGCCTTGATCGTCATCAATGGGGGGCAATTCATTTATACCTTGCCCTTACGATGGTATTCTTACTGATATTTCATTTAATATTTCATTGGAGCTCAATAGTATCCATTTTCAAAAGAATGATCCCGGGCAAGACAATGCGATGGGTCATTGCTCTGTTTGTTGGTATCCTGAGTATCTTCCTGGTGATTGTCCCGATTTTAGTAAAACCTGAAGTCACGGAACATCAGAGGAATCTTCACCGGAACAGGATCACCGGGGATAACGATACAGATATTCATGCCAGACACAATGAAATGAATATTGAAGAACCGGGGGTTACTGATGATGTATCCACAACACCTAAAACAGATGAACCGGCATTATCGGTCCGGGAGAAGGAGATCACTGATATTGAAGATGACGAACTTCATCATCATAACCAGGTTGAGATAGACGGGACTATGACACTGGATGAAGTCTCTGCAAGGTATAACATAAGTGTTGAAGAGCTGGCCGGAGCAATAAATGTTCCTGTCAGTTATGCAAACGAACGGCTTGGAAGGTTAAGAAAGAGATATGGATTCGAAATGGAAGATCTAAGGGCGTTCGTTCTAAATTATACAGAATGATGATAGATGATATCTGGCAGAATGAAGAATTGGAAAAACACAATTAAGTTTAAAGAATGTAAATGGTATCAGGTATGTCCTATGAAAGCATTTTATGAAGAGGGTAAACTGGATAAAAAATGGATTGATCTGTATTGTAAAGGCGATTGGACTAACTGTGTCAGATACCATATGGAAGAGACAGGGCAGCCTCATCCTGACTTTATGCTCCCTGATGGGACGTTATATGATGATCTAAATTAAGCAATTAATATATGATAATTACTGTTAGCGATGATATTGTGGCGGATATGAAAAACTGGTTTGCCGGTTATGTCAACAAATTTAAATATGGTGATCCTGACACACAGAGAAATATAGATATTAAGCGGGAACATACGGAAAGAGTAACCGGGGAAATAATCAATATTGGGAAACCGATCGGGCTAAATGGAAATGAATTAAACCTGGCAGAAATAATTGCCCTCTTTCATGACATTGGCCGGTTTGAACAATACAAGATTTACAATACATTTTCAGACCATAAGTCTGAAGACCATGCTGAGTTGGGTATTAAGGTTTTAAAAAAACACAATGTGCTTGGCATACTGAATAAAGACCTACAAAAACTTATTTTCTGTTCGATAAAATACCACAATAAACCTTCATTACCCCCTGACGAAACAAAAATATGTCTATTCTACTCCAGGCTTATCCGTGATGCGGACAAGCTTGATATCTGGAAAGTTGTTACGGATTATTATCACACTAAGAACGGGAAGCGAAACATTGCCCTCGAACTTGAATTACCTGATACGCCCGGAATTTCTGAAGAAGTCTATAAGGCACTGATAAACAAGCAGATAGTTGATATGATACATGTTAAAAACCTGAATGATATCAAATTGCTTCAGGCAGGATGGATTTATGACATCAACTTTAAACCAACATTTGAGTGTATTAAAAACCGGCGATATATTGCAATGATCCGGGATGTTTTACCTGACTCGCCTGAAATTGATGAAATTTTCGATTCTATATATAGCTCTTTATACCGTTATTTTCACTAAAAATGTTAAATGAGGATGAGAAATATGTCAAAATCAGAAAAAATGCCGGATTTTGCTTTCAGAATCATGTCTTTGATACATGATAACCCACTTCTGTGGATATTTAGAGAACCTTATAAGCGTTTAAAAGCAGCCGGGCTTAAACCTGGACAAAACATATTAGAAATTGGATGCGGTCCCGGATTTTTCACAATACCTGCGGCAAAAATAGCAGGTAAAAAAGGAGTTGTATATGCATTGGACAATCACCCGTTAGCTATAAAAAGTGTTCAGAAAAAGGTAAAAAAAGAAGAAATAGGAAATATTGAAACAATTCTTGCCGATGCAACCAGCACCGGATTGCCGGATAAAAATACAGATGTTACGTTTCTTTTCGGTTTTGTTCATCATACTGAGGGTCTGGAGAATATTTTTTCCGAGATATATCGTGTTTTAAAACCCGAAGGTTTACTTGCTATTGAAAAAACTCCCTGGCTTTCAGAGAAAAAATTGGTTACAGTAGTAGAAAGAAACGGATTTATTTATTCGGGAAATCAAAAGAGGGTTTTCCTGTTCACAAAGAAAAAAAGAGAAGAATAACTTAGGCAAACTGGAATTTATGTTTTGTACCAAAAAAGTAATAAATCAGTCTGATGTTAAGTAAAAAGTTAAAAGGTAAAAGTAAAAAACCTGAAATTAAAAATGTTCCGACAAGTACAAAATACCATATCATCATTAACGCAACACTAAATAAATTCACATTTATGAACGAGCTGTAAAAAACAATCAACAAATGAATATCTGGTTATTAGCGCTTATTATACTGGGAATCGCAGTATTTATGGTCATGACAGGGCATGGCGGAGGCAATTTCTTCATCATTGCACTGGTTTTAGCGGGAATTGAAATACACATTGCTGCTGCCTCCGTTCAGTTTATTCTGTTTACAGCGGCCTTTTTTGCCATGTTGGTTTTTGGAAGAAAAAAATTTGTGGAATGGAAATTAGCTGTTCTTTTTGGCATCTTAATCGGAATATCGGCTCTTGCAGGAGGATTCTTTTCTGATTACATTGAAGGAAAATGGCTCAAACTTATTTTGTCTGTTTTGCTTTTCTTCCTTGCTATTATAATGCTAAAACCCTTTAAAGGCGATCCGGATGAGGCGATAAAAACAGGTTGGAAGTATTTGAATATAAAATCGTTTGATAAAACACTTATTTATTCTGTTAATCTTCTAATCGTTATGCCCACGCTTTTAGTTTTTGGATTTATATCAGGAATGACAGGTATATCTGGAGGGTCCTTTATGGTTCCTGTACTCGTATTGGTGTGTAGAATACCAATGAAAAATGCAGTTGCCACGGTAAGTACATTGGTAGCCGTTTCGGCGTTATCCGGTTTTATAGGGCATGCTGCTGCAGGGCATTTTGATTACCGGATTGCTGTTCCTCTGGCAATTGGCGGAGCCATCGGAGGTCTTATCGGAGGCAGTATTGCCATAAAGACAAAACCAAAATTGCTGAAAATTCTCTTTGCAATAACAACTCTTGCTGCAGCTATTATTATGGCATATAAAGTTTTCAATTGAAGCGGGGGAAATTTACGCATGAAAAAAGAGAAAACGCTAATCGTAATATTTTTTTACAATTTTATGTAATGTTACGTTATTTGCCCAATCAGATTCATCAAAGATAGAATTTGACTTTTCGCTCAGGGAAAGGTTTGAATAATGTAACGGCATGAATGCGAAAAACTATGGCGATGATGGTCCCAATGCGATTGGTTCACTTCATGATAAAATGCTTTTGCAACGTTTTATTGCAGGGTTTATTTATCATCCGGCAAAAGATGCCTCATGGTTTACTTTTCAGATACTTTATAAGTTTGATAAACTTTAGATTAAGACATTTAAGGAAGATTATTACACATGTGCTGAATAGTGTTGCGGGTTTACCAGTTCGCGGTATTTAAAAACAATTTTTTTAAAGTCCTCCCATGTATCTCGTTTTAAGGCGGGATCGCGCAGCAGGGCGGCAGGATGGTACACCGGCATTGCCAGTCTGTTTTGCCACTTAAGCCAGGTACCGTGTTCACGGGTAATTTTATGATCAGGACCCGTCATATATTTCAAAGCTGTGGCTCCCAGGAATATCAGTATTTTAGGATTTACCAGTTCAATTTGTTGTAACAGCCATGGCATACAAACAGCTGCCTCATTGGGCGTTGGTACCCTGTTTTCGGGGGGTCTGCATTTAACAATGTTGCTGATAAAAACATGTTCGTCGCGGGTAAACCCGCAGGCAGTCAGTATTTTGTCTAGCAACTGGCCCGATTTACCCACGAATGGTCTTCCCTGCAAATCTTCATCCCTGCCCGGGGCTTCTCCAATTATGAATATCCCGCCATTTGTATTTCCTTCTCCAAAAATAACATGGTGACGTGATTTCGCCAATTCACATTTTGTACACTTAAGAATTTCTTCCTTTAATAATTCAATTCCTGAATTCATTACAATAAGATTAAAATCTATTTTAGTTTCCCTTGATTTTTTACTGAATTCATAGCTTGATTTATGGTTTCTTCATCACCGAGATATTTTTTAGACTTAACCTTCAAATTTTTGTCCAAATCATAAACCAGTGGAATACCTGTCGGAATGTTTATTTTCAATATTTCTTCATCCGACAAATTGTCTAAATACTTAACCAAAGCTCTTAAGCTATTTCCATGCGCCACAATTAAAACTTTTTGTTGATCAAGTATAGCCGGCTTAATGGTTTCGTGCCAATAGGGTAAAAATCGTTCAACAGTATCTTTTAAACATTCGGTTGCAGGCAATAATTTTTTATCTATCCTATTGTATTTCAATTCGTTGGATGGGTGTCTTCCATCTTTAATATCCAATTCCGGAGGTTTGACATCAAAAC
>Ga0307420_1000782_pt1 | contig 14416 bp, 12 predicted proteins | sample SalMarWE160240MG_2_FD_202167 | JGI IMG/M metagenome (GOLD analysis project Ga0307420, IMG submission 202167) | Salt marsh sediment microbial communities from the Plum Island Ecosystem LTER, Massachusetts, United States - WE1602-40 | ecosystem: Environmental > Aquatic > Marine > Intertidal zone >... | reverse complement strand
GACGTTGACCTTCACCGTCGCCGAGATGGCCCCCATGTGTGCCGTGAGCTGCACCGTGGTGACAGAGTTCGGCGCTGTGTAGTTGCCCCAACCGTCGATGGTGCCTGCCTCGGCCGTCCAGGTGGGGGTGACGACGAAATCCTGGCCAAAGCGCGTCGTGCCGGTGACGGTGAAGGTGGTGGAAAGTGGGATGCTCGTCCCCATAGTCATCGTGTATGTGTCTGGCGTGGCGGTGATGTGATCCCACCATGGCAGGGTGAGTGCCGGATCGCCGAGAAGGGTGTAAGTGCGCGCCAGGTACGCAAATTGGATTGTCTCGCGTCCTTCCTGGGTCAACGATCCCAACTGGAAGTTGCCCTCCTCGAACATCGCCTGGTACATCCGCTGCGCCATCGCTTCCTCCAGGCCGACATAACCCAGTCCAGCCGGGCCAAAGACGGCGATGGCGCCCCGGTCCGTCAGCACCGTCGTCGCCCATTCTCCTGTGGAATGGATGTCTTGATTTCCAAAGCCCGGGTACTTGGGAGGGAACATCCAGTAGCCATCCCAGCAGTCCAGTGAGATGACGAACGGCAGGCCGACTGTCCCCGTCAAGCTCTGCAACTGTGTGTTGAGCAGGAGCGGCTCGTGGGCCCAACGGTGGACGGCACCGTGGCCGGCGTAGGAGAGCAGCGCGCTACCGGCGCTCCAGGTCTGGGTGAGCGCCAGGGTGGCCGATGGGCAAGGGGAATGCGAGGGGTTGGCGCAATAGTCCTCTAGGTAGACGGTGCTGGTCACTACTGTGACGGTGATCAAATAGTTCTGCTCCAAGTCATCCAGCACCTGTGAGTAGCCTTCGTTCAAGTCTTCGCCGTCGTCGGCCACGTGTAGCACCCTGTCCATCCAGGCGGCCGAGGCCTCGTTTTCGTAGGCGATGATCTTGTCGACTACCCCTTCCACTTGCGCTGCTGAATTGGCAGGGATGCGCCCTACCGCTACCTCCGGCAGACCGTCCCAGTCTACGTCTCCATAGCGGCTGTCTACCGGCACCTCCCCCTGGTCGGGGTCGGCGAACTCCAGATAGGGAGGAATCCTGGTCAGGACAAAGGTACCATAGCTTGCCGGGTTATATCCCTTTGGGTTAAAGTTCCCATCCCCAACGAGGAGAAGGAGGGATGGCGGCCGGCCGGGCCAGTTGGCGTAGGCGTGAGCCACGAAGGAGCGAATGGCCCCGGGGTGGACGCCGCCGCCGTTAAAGAGGGCGTAGACGTCCTCTACGTCCACCACGCGCACCCGCAGCCCCTGGGCGCGACGGTGGTCCGCCAGGGACTCGATGGCGGTGATAAAGTCGCCGTGAGCAATGATGATCTCGTCGGCCCCTGTGGTGGGGCTGATCAGGTCGAAGGGGGGGGAATAGGCGGAAGGGGTGGGTACGTCCGTTACCGCCGTTCCGGCCACAGCCAGGTATGCCGTGCCCGCCGGTGCATAGTCACGCAGAAGCAGAGAGTAGTCCGTACCGGATAAAGAGGTGGTGGCGCTCACCAGGCGGGTCGGCGTCAGCGGGTGAGTGATGTCGTAAAGGGTGACGTTGGCTGTGGAAAAGTCGTTGATTGAGACCAACTGTACGCCGGACGAGGGAACCGTCCAGGTTAGTCGGTCCTCTTCCGGCACGTAGGCGCGGCGATACTCAATTTCTATGCGATCTATGTAAATATCTTGGAGGTCACTGAGGTCAGTCAGTACGGTCACGTCTACCTGGTTGACGCCGTCGATCAGTGCCGAGGGAGGGATGGTTAGGCTGAGAACCGCCCCCACCTGTCCATCCCACGTGACATCGCCCGCGGTCGTGCCGTTGACGGTCAGGCGAAGGTGGTGATCCGGGTTGACGAAAAAGTCGTAATTGCGCCCTGCCACCTCGATGAGCAAAGCGGCGTTGTGGGCGGTGGGTACCGGCTCGGTAAGCGTGATGGTGTAGGTGTGGGTCACGGGATTAGCGTCAGTCGTTATCCGTTCCCAAAACCAGGTGGTGTCGGTGCCTGGCGTGGTGGACCAACGGGCCCAGTACACCAAGTTCTCCTCGGCCTTGGCGGTGGCAGTGTACCAGGCGGGTTCCGCCGTGCCAGCGCCGCCTCCGCTTGCGTTGAGCACGAGTGGCAAGTAGATGCGATGCAAGGAGTCGAAGCGAGTTTCCATTCGCAGGCCGGGAGTCCCTTCGTTCACATAGAGCCAGTAGACGTTCTCGTCGGTGTATTTCTTGTCCTGCGTCGAGCCGTGAAATGCTTGAGCGTAGAACAAGAAAGCTTCGCCGGGTTCAAAGGTGCTGTTCCCATCGCCGATCTCTTGCAGCGCCACCTCCTGGCCACGCCAGAGGAGGTGGTATGCGGAGGGCGCCACATCGGTTGGTACCCCGGTGGCGTCCAACATCTCATAGGAGAGACGGTAGAGGCCATCGGCGGTGATCCCGATGCGCCAGGAGGGAGAGGGTAGGGAGATGGGCGTGGAGGCGATGGTGGTGGCTGAGGCGTCGTCGGGGCCAAGGGCAGGTGCAGCGGGTGATGAGGCTGCCACGCCTGCCGCGAACACGGCCAGGAGTAGGATTGCTCCCAGCACGGATAATGCCAGTATACCGAAGCGGGTAGTTTGTTTGGTCATGGGTTTCTCTCCATTGGCGATTGTAAAGAGGTTTGTCTTACTCCCAAATCATAGCACGTTCTTGGCCGGGAGGCAAGCAAAAGCGGGCCTCGTCCGAAGGACGAGGCCCGCTTGCATGTGCTGTGCGTGAAGCTAGATTTGTGCCTTGCGGTGCTTGCGCAGGATGAGGAAGGTTGCCGTGCCAGCGCCGAGCAAGATGATGCATGTAGCTGCTACTACTAGCCAGATGTGATTTGGCTGTGTGGCAACATCACTGAGGGTGATAGCGGTGGGTGTAAAGTTGATCTCATAATCTTCTACTTCGCCGCCGTCGGCCAAGCTTGTCACATATAAGGAATCCTGATCGCCGCAAACACCGTCGTTATCTCGATCAGGAACCAGTCGGAATCGAGCATACAATGTGGCACTGCTCGGATCGGCGATAGGGAACGTAAAGTTGTTTGCGCCAGGGTTGACCGGTTGATTGTCGATGATCTTTTCCAATAGATCGCCAAAGTCGCCGTCAGGATTAATGACGTAAGTACCATTATTCCAATCAAGCCAAGCTGACAAGCATCCACGCCCACCGCTGACGTTGACTGTCACATAGCCAGTGCCGCTGGCCCAGTTGCCGGTAAAAGCGACGCCGTCTTCGTCGCCAACTCCACCAGGATCGTCCCCTTGTGCGTTGGCGTCTGGTTGGCCATCTGGTTCCGAATCCACGGTTGGTCCCAACTGAGTGCCTGTGCCGGGATTAAGATGGCCAGCGCCGTTGTTTGCCAACGTGGTCACCCCATAACTCGCTGGCAGGTCTCCTAGATCCATCAAGTTATCCTGAAGGTTCACACTATCAAAAAAATCTACAGTCAGATCAAGGTCATCGACACCGGTTATAGTTAGCTCTATATACCCCACATTGCCGCTCGTTAGCACGGTGGAATTGCTAAAGCTTGCAAAGGGGATGTAGTAAATGCGCCCTGTGCCACGGATGTCTTCATTTTCTGTAAAAGAGTAGGATGCGGTGGTTGTGTCAGCCTGGTCTCTGACATCGATCTGCATTTGCCATCCAATTTGGTCGGCATATATAGAGATGATGAATCCATCGTTGATGCCTGAGTCGCTGAGATCCTCGTTCAAGCTGGGGGTGCTACCGGCTGCATTGCCATCCCATCGGCATGTAAAGTTGCCTTCGACGTTGGGTGCCGAGGCAAAGGCGAGATATCCTTCTGTCGTTGTATCCACGCCAAGAGAAACGGCGCCAGAACCGCTCACGTGCGTTAAGGACAGATCGCGAACGTTGTCAATTGCGCCAGTGATGGGGCTATCTACCGCACTCGTGCTTCCCGAGGTAATGGAGAGGGGAGAGCTCAGGGTTGTATTTGTAAAATTGTCGATCTGTATCGTTGCGGCTACGGCGCTATGTGATATGATTGCGACGATGAGAACCGATGCCACGATCAGTGCTACAATACGTGTTAGCTTGGGGTGCATATTCAGCCTCCTTTTTGATATTAGCTCTAGTCCTTACAGATTTACCCTGCGTCAAGTTTTGGGTTTGTAGTTTGCTCTTTGTTTTTACCACTCCTCCAACTCGTCCCACACCGGCAGGCCCACGGGGCTCCCGGCCTGCACCTCCAGTTCCCCTTCGTAGATGATATCGGGTGTTGTGTAATTGTTGCTCTCGTACATTTCTACCTCCCATTTGTTTTGATTGTGCTGCTTGTGCCGGATAACTTATGGTGGGGGGATATTGGGGAAGACAAGCGCAAAAGTTCTGTGCTTGTGAGAGGGATCCCGCCCAATTTGGATGTAGGGGAGCAGTGCGCAATTTGGCGTTAAACCACCGCTCCCCTGTTGAGGTCCATTATACAACAGAAATTACAGGAATTGCGAAAAATCTTTTCTGCAACCCGCCACAAACGCGGACCAAAGACCCGAGGTCAAGAGGCTGCCAGTTGTACGCGCCCGTCGGTCACTCGGTTATCTATCTTTGGCCAAAATCTTTGATCTATGCGACCCGCCGTCTGCGGAGCAAGAGTATTACACCACCCACACCGACCAGCGCGACGATCGCCAGCGCCGGTAGCCACACGTTGGGCGATTTGGTGTTGGCTTGCACTAGGGTTACGGCGTTGGGGCCTGTGTCGGTCTTGACGTAGCCCATATTGTAGCCGATTCCGGTGGGGATGTCGGGAATTGTTTCTATGTAGGTCCCTGGGGTACCTAGTGGCCCGCTGGTATATGTGATCACGATGTAAAGCGTGTTGTCTGCGAGCGGCTCTGGGGGTAATGCTATGCTGAACATCCCATCCGCTGCAAGGGAACCACTTGCGATGGCGCCTGCTGTAACATCGCCATAGACCGTGACAGTACCGCCGTATGCCCACCCTTGCAGCGTACCACTGTCAATGCACTGGCCGTAAACACTGGTCCAAGCGAAGGCGGGCGCGGCGACGATCAGCGTTGCAACCAGCGCAGTTGCCAAGGCGAATAATAGCTTTTTCCTCATGATGTACCTCCCTCATTAAGATTGGACAAGACGCTAGGCTGATTGAATCCTAACTCGCGATGCTGTTCTTATTATACACCATATTGTATCAGAATGCATAGCGGAGTGCAAATAGTACAATTGTCCTATTTTCAGCCGGGTCAAAAGTACGAGGTGCCCGGCTCAAGGGTTTAGCCTGTGTCACTCGTCGCCGCGCAATACGATCGGCAGGTATTGTGTCCGAGTGAGCAGGCCCACCGTGGTGGTGAATGGTACCGTGCTCTGATGTCCACCAAGTAGAATAGCCTGATGGGCCAGTACGTGGAGTCCATCTTGAGCGGGCGCGGTTGCCCAGTCTTCCGTTTTGCCGGTCGTGGTCGAAAACTCCCACGCGCCTGCCGTGCCGGTGCGCGTGGTTCCCCCAACCCGATCCAGGCCGTGCGGCCCGAACCAGGCGGGGTCCGCCGTGGAGAACTCGTCGGCAGTCGGCCCAAAGATCAGCGTGTCAATGTCGGTGGGGGCATCCTTCCACACGTTGTGCACCAGGATGGCGCTGCCCTCCGGCGGATCCTGGAGGTCAAAGCCGTAAAAGCGCCAGTCGCCGCTCTCTTTGACCTGCCAGCCAAAGCCGCCACCGATCCAGCCGTTGTCGTAGAGTGTGCCGGCGCGGGACGTGCCGCCCAGCGTGAATCCAGTCTCTGCATCGGGCCATACCTGCCAGGTCAGGGGGATGCTCGTCCTGTGCGGGCGGTAGGTGGTATTCACGTCGATCCGGCCTGTGTCGGTGATGGCGATGATTCCCTGGTGCAGGCCGTGATCGGCGTCGGCCGGTACAACCACCGTGGCCTGGAAGGTGGCCTGGGTGCCTGCCGCCAGGGTGAGGCGCTCGGCCGAGAGCGTCACCGCGTTCCAGTCGACGCGCCGGTAAAAGATGACCTCGAAAGCCAGGCTGGTGCTGTTATCGTCGCCACCGCGGGTGATGTGGGCCGCCCCCGCCCAGACGCCGCCCGAACCGGCGCCGAGAGATCGGGTGTAGGGTCGACCGACGCGCACCTTTTGCTGCGTGCCGTTCGAGTACACGCTGCCGGTGCCCAGGTCGCTATGGCTGAAGCGCATCCACTCGTCGCTGCCGTCCAGTTCATCAGGCCAATCTATACGACTGTCCCCGTTGCCGTCGGTCCACCACGCGCCGTCGCCGTCATCCCACCAGTTGTAGGCCATCAAACGCCAGCTATTGCGCGGGTCCGGCGGGGTGGGGGGCACGGCGTCAAAATGCTCGAAAGGTTCGGTCATGCGCACGACCATCAGATCGGCGTCGGGATGAGACGTCACCCAGCCGGTGAGGTCGAGCGCATAGTCGGGCGCGCCGCTGCCATAGTTGGTGGCGGTGTCGTGCAGCGTGTCGATGGTGGCCGTGTAGCGGGCCATCTCCACCAGATGCTGCGCGCTCATCTCGACCGTGATCGGCACACTGCTGGAATTGGCCACGGTGAAGGTAAGCGTCTGGATCTGCCCCCGTGAGAGCCCTGCCGCAAACGAGGGATAGCGCTCTCCGCGAAAGTCGCCCGCCACGGCCTGCGGCGGATCGATGGTCGTGCCGTACTGACCCATCGCTGACTGGGTGGCGCGGAAGGCGTTTGCCTGCCCGGCCCCCTGTACCAGTGGGTCGTATCCCAGGTCGCGAGCGCCGTTGGTCAGCAGCAGATGCAGTTCCTGGTAAGTGGGAAGATGGCCGTTAGCCTGGTAAAAGCCCTGGCTGACCAGCGCGGCCATCCCGCCCACTACCGGCGCGCTGCGGCTGGTGCCCCGCCAGTTGACGTATCCTCGCGTTCCCTCCGGCACCCGGGAAGAGTTGAGCGGATAGGCCCCGGTGCCCAGCATACCGTTGGCCACTAGGTCGACGACCCGCGTCCCGTCGGCGCCGGGGCCGCGGCCGGAGAAAGGGGCCACGTCGCCAAAGTTGACGCGCGACGGCGCGCTCACCGTCTCCGAGATGCCCCAGGCGTTGTATGTGCCGTACTGCAGCGAGCCGCCGACGACCAGACCCGTAGCGGCCTTGGGCGGGATCAGCGTGCCATAGCCCGGGCCGCCGTTCCCCGCCGATTGGATGAAGAGTGGAGAGTCGGCCCCATACGTCAGGTTGAGATGGGTCAGGTAGCGCGACTCCCAGTCCCAGGTGTCGTTGTCCACCTCGCCGCTGCCAAAGCTCAGCGTGACGATCTGCGGCTCGTCGCCGGTGCCGGGCTCCCCATCGTACCCCAGCACGGTGAACGAGTACCAGGCATCCGACATCACCTCGGCGTAGACGTTGCCCATGGCGATCACCCTGGCCCCCGGCGCCGGTCCCTGTACCAGCGGGCCGTAGATGGCGGGATCGTAGAAGGATGCCACTTGGCTGTTAGGCGTAAAGACGCCGCCGTCGTACCCCACCGCCGTTCCGGCACACATCGTGCCGTGTCCCCCGCCCCTCTCGACGGTCGTATCAATCATAAAGGCCAAGAGCGTTCCGGCGGCCGGAACGGGCGCACCTGAGCCATAAACCGCCTCGGCGCCGGGTGACGGATTCACGCCGTCGGCGATCCAGTACAGCATTCCCACCGAGACGTCGGGCACGCCGTCGCCGGTGCGGTCGAGCGTGCCGACGGGGTCGTCCTTGTCCATCCTGGTCTCGAAAGTGCCGTCGTAGTTCAAGTCCATGTAAGCGGCGTCGTACGTGCCGCTGACGGTCTCGTCGGCCACCAGCACGGGCGCATAGTCGAGCGCGCTGTCGGGATGGTAGCCCAGCAGGTAGCGGTCGGACTGGCTGGTGCCGGTGGCGGTGCACACGTGGGTCGGGCTCAGGGGGTGGGTGAAGGTGAACGGGCCGGTACCGGTGATCGCGTGACTGGCGTTGACGTACCAGCCCCAGTTAGCAGGCCAGGATTGACTTGGCTGGCTCAGGTACTCGGACAGCGAGCGGTCGTCGAAGGCGATGGGCCAGCCGGCGTAGGCCTGAGGGCCGGACACGGTGTCGGGTTGGACGGCGTAGCGGCCGGCCAGCGCCGGGTTGCCGAAATCGACGCCGGAGTCGAGCACGGCGATGGTCACGCCGGTGCCCGTGACGCCCAACGTGTTCCACGTCTCGCGCACGCCCTGGGTGTCGTTCTCGTACCAGCCTTCGGGAGCGGTGTCCAGCGGCTGCGTGCTTGAGACGCTTGCTGGTTCGCTGTCGTGAGTCAAGTCGGCGACTGACTGGTGGCAATTCCCGGTGAAGCCGGGAATTGCCAAGTCATTTCGGGCTCCGCCCGAAATGACCGGAGGCGCGGGCGGCGGGTCGCCGATGGGGACGTGGATCACGCCCGGCTGGCGCGCCAGGGCCGGCAGGGCGGAGGCGCGCACGTGCCCGGCGATGCGCTGAAAGCCGCCCATCGTGCGGCGGTAGACCTGCCCGACGAAGAGGTGGTCCAGCGCCGCGTCGGGCGAGGCGAGCACGCTGACCCAGATCAGGCGGACGGGCTCGGCCGTGTCGCTTGCTTGTGGCGGGGCTGCCGGCGGCGAGATGAGGTCAGGTGATGCGGCTTGAGCTAGCAGCGCCCACACCAGGCTTAGTAGCATCAGCGCTATGATCAGCGCCGTGACAAATTTGGTGGAGGGAGGATTCATCGGTCTAGACCTCGGCTATGATTACCTTGGGATAAGATGGAGTGAGCACGCTCACGTGCGAGTGGTATATTGCGCCTCTCTTGCGATCTAGTGTTTGGTATCCCTGTTGCTATTACCTTATCTATCGAAGCTGTAGCACTATTGCACAGATAGTGGCAAATATGAATCCAATGCCTGCCAGAATGAACCACGCACCGGCTATACGGCCACACCCTATCCACCTGCTCAGTTCTCGATTACCGCCTGATAATGCTTCCCGTGAGCCAAACAGAAGTTCTCCTCCAGTCCATATCCACATTATCGCAAAAGCCAAAGTGCTGAGGTAGTGGAGTGCCTGCAAGCGAAACGCGCGTGTCAAGCCCATTGCGAGCTATCTATTACCCACATCTCCACAGTGGTGAAGGAATGTGGTAAACTGTATCCAACCAGAATCAGGTTGGAGGTATATAAGCGTTGACTGAGAATTGTGAATCAACATCCGAATGCCAGTGGTGCCTTGATGAATTTGCCACGGTCGAATTGCACGACATCCGTCTGAATCGCCGGTGTATCGAGTTGGCTACGCAGCTTGCCATGCAGCCAAACGGTCCAATCAACCAAGCTTGTGAAGATTGGGCTGATACCAAAGCAGCCTACCGGTTTTTTGATAACGCCAAAGCAACACCGGAGCGCATACGTGCCCCGCATCACCGGCGGACAGTCGAGCGGATGGCAAAGCACAAACAGGTGCTAGCAGTCCAGGACACCTGCTTTCTGAACTACACGCATCACCCACAGACCAAAGGCTTGGGTCCCATCGGAACCAAGGGCCAAAATCAACGTGGCTCTGGGATGCATTCTACATTGGCCATGACACCTCAGGGCATGCCCTTGGGATTGCTGACTCAAGATTTCTTCACCCGTCCCGACGATGAGCCCTCTCATCGACCGCAAGAATTGCGTTTACTACCGATCGAAGAGAAAGAAAGCTACCGCTGGTTGCAGGCTTTCGAACAGACTCTGACATTGGCACCATCTGGTGTGGAAGTCATCACTGTCTGTGACCGGGAAGCCGACATCTACGAGATGTTTGCCCTTGCCAAGAAACGGGAGGCTTCCTTGTTGGTGCGTGCTTCCTCAGACCGGCTGTTGATCGATGATGAAGTCAGAAAGCTTTGGCCCAAGGTAGAAAAGCAGCCTGTTGTTGGTCATCTCAGTGTTCACATTGCTGGCAACGACAAACGCAAAGCCCGGCAAGCAACTGTATCGGTTCGCTTCATCTCCGTTACTCTAAAACCGCCCTGGCGTCCCAATGGCTTAAAATTACCCGCTGTCACTCTCAACGCCATCTTGGTGCGAGAGGAAAATCTGCCTGCCGATGTCGATGAGCCCATCGAGTGGTTGTTGCTCACCAATACACCAGTGACTTCCTTCGATGAGGCGTATCAGGTGATCCAGTGGTACTGCTCTCGCTGGCAAATCGAGGTCTTTCACAAGGTGCTCAAGTCAGGCTGCCGAGTCGAAGAGTGCCGTTTGCAGACAACTGATCGTCTCTTCGCCTTTGTCGCCTTGATGAGTGTCATCGCCTGGCGCTTGCATTGGATGACCTACATCAATCGCTGTCAACCTGAACTGCCCTGCACTGTAGCTCTGACAACGATCGAGTGGCAAGCGCTTTACATGCGCATTCACAAGTCAACCACGTTGCCCGATAAAGTGCCCACCGTCCACCAGGCAATCCGCTGGATTGCTCAACTCGGCGGATTCCTCGGTCGCAAATCCGACGGCGAACCAGGTGTGACCACCCTCTGGCGTGGTTGGCAGCGGCTACAAGACATAGCCGCCACCTGGCATCTTGTTAAAGAGCAGACCCAACTTGTGGGTAATAGATAGCTACGGGACAGGTTGCACCCAAGCCTCATCCATCACGGTTGCTGTGCTTCACCGCCAGGTACGCGTACAGCGTCACCCACTTGTTGGCCGTGTCCTTTCTGCCAGGGGTAAAGTACGACGGTGGGTACCAGTCCAGAATATACCGCCCGGACTCGTCCCTCTTCGCCGCCAACCGCTCCCACGCATCGTTCAACGCCTCGTGCCGCCCATACCCCATCACACTCAGCGCGTGCAGGGGCTCCAGCAGACTACCCTGGATGACAAACGGAAAGATGGCGCCGACCAACTCGTCCCGGATGATTTGGTCCGGCTCCGTCATGCGGTAATAGACGCGCCGCCTTAAAAAGTAAGAAACCAGCTTCTGGCATCGCTCCGAACCCCAAAGCTCCGGCAGGGCAGCGAAAGCAGCCAGCGCCTTGATGCTGCCCCGAATGCAGCTCTTGGTCTGGGTCGAAAAGCTGGAGCGCTCACACAGATAGCCGCCATCCCACCTATCGTCCGCGACGAGCACCTCCGCGCGTCGCTGCACCCTGGCGTCATCACCGTAGCCCAGCATGACAAAGGTGCGCAGATTGTAGGCGTACAAACAGGATTGATGTGTGCAAAAGTCCGGCGGATCGAGAGCCAGGTACCGCTCTACCGCCATAGAGACGCAGTCATCCTGCCGGTCCATCCCCAGCTCGGTCAAAAACGCCAGCACAAAGTGGGTCGAGGATGACATCGCATAATCCACGCCGGCACCCTTGCCACGATAAAGCCAATACCCATCGGGATGCATCTTGGAAAATATCCTGCGCACAGGCCTGCTGACAGGAATTTGCTCCCTAGCCTGCTGCACTTGAGGATCATCCGGCGGTCGATCAAGCAACTCGGTCAGCGCTCGATACTGCACTGAGGGATTCTCATCCTCCAGCAGCCAATCGATTACCCGGGGATCAATCTCCAGCATCGCCTCTCTCTCGGTGATTATGTTCTGCCTACTGACACAATTGTGGACAGTCTCTCAATCTTCCAACGCCCACGAGGGCAGCTTCCCCACACTGACCAGCACCTTGATCAGATTCGGCATACTGTCCGCAAACTGCCGCACGCAGAGGTCGTACTCCTCCTGCGTCACCGACGACAGCTTGTGATGCAAAAAAGTCAGCATCCCCTCACGGCTGCCAAGCAGATGGCGCACCTTGTCGCAGATAAAATCATCACAACAGGCGCAGCTCTCCACTCCTCTCTCGATCGCACACGGCCTGGCCTTGCACTCCTTGTCCGCCAGTCTGCCTCCACCCTTGCAACCGTCGCACCGCACATTCTCAGCGGTATAGTTCTCGTGGCCGAATATCTTGCGCCACCCATCGACCATCTTTTGCCTGACGGCAGGATTATCTGACCTCGCTGCACACCGATGACAACTGTAACCGCAATAACCTATCATCTCGTCCATTTGCTCTCATCCTCCCATGTCGTATCGTTGCAACAAACTACCCGTTCATACCTTCTGGCCCCCGGCACTATCCCTCCTCACGAGCCTTAACACGCCAGCCTTTCGGGTGTCCCTCATCGGTGAATATCTTGACCACCTCACCAAGCAAGCCGAGTGTATTCGGGCCGTACTGTCGCCCATCCAGGGGATTGACCGTGCCACGCACGTTGTACATCAAGCCCATAGCCCGCATGCGTTCAGCGGGGTCTATTGTCATTGCAGATTCGTCCATCGCGACGTGCGAGACCCGGCCAACAAGGAGGTGCCACCGGCTACCCTCGTGCAACGGACGATGCCACTCCAGGCGGCACTCCAAATTGACGAAGCACTCGGCAATCCGGGGCGCCCGCACGGTTTTGGCGGACTCTAGGGTAAACCCGGCTTCGGTGATCTCGTCGTTTTCTGGCCCGTTGCGATAGATAGTCTCGAAACATTGCGGATAATGCTCGAACGAAGGGAAATTGACACACCACTCTCCCTCGCGCAAAACATTGGCGTAGGTATGGGTGTGATCGAGCAGGGCCAGCAACGACGAATAGTTTCCCCGTTCACCTGTCAACAGACCCCACGAATGCAGGTTGGCGTTAGGGGCGCCGTTGGCCTTGCGCGTGGTGATCAAAAAGACGGGATTGGGCACAGTGACGACGTACTCCAACCAGGAAAAGACCTCGTACTTGCCCGGCCAATCCTCGATCAGATACTCCGGCTGTACAATGCCAATCTCGCGTTTCACCGCTTTCACCTCGCTTATCACTGACACCGTAATCTGTCTACCTCATCCCCGGTATTGATTTCATCCAATACCGACCGCGGGTCTTGAAAGTCATCCGCCGGGACTTGGGCCGACTCGACGTAGTCAAAGACCACCTCTAGCTTTTCGCAGGCATAGTCCGGGCAGTGACCGCAGTTGGTCACGCTGCGCCTCATGGCACAGGTACGCACTGCGCAGTCAGCACAGTGGGCCCACAGCCGTCCATCGCGCGCCAGGCAGCCGTCGCAGGCAACGTCATCGGCGGCGATATCCGGCATCCCGAAAAGCTCGCGCCACTCGGCTGCCACCCGCTTCAACGCATCCCGCTCGCTCGACCGTGTGGCGACGTAGGCTGGGCAAACGGAGCACACGAGGCCGCAACAGGCGATGATCTCGTCCACGTTTACCTCCCTACAATTTACCACACGACTTTTCACGATCCACGAAACAAGTAAGGCAACTCACAACCTGAAATGAACCGCCCGGCCTCCGAGCACAGGAAAGCCACTCCCTCGGCAATGTCCTGAGGAGACGTCGTCCCACGCTCCAGCCGGGCCGTGGTCGCACTGCTCGATGGCCCAGGCCAGACTCTCGATCTCTGGCACGGGACCGGGCCCAACGATGTTGACCGTCACCCCGTTGCGCCACGCCTCATCCCGTGCCAGAAGCAGGGCGTGGGCACGCGCCGCTTTGGCCGCGTTGTAGGCGTACGCCGGCGAATTGTACGGCGGCAGCATCGCTATCCCGATCAATCGCCCCTACCCCCGCCTGACCATGCCCGGCAGCACCAGCGGCATCAGGTAGTAGAGGGGGGCCAGTTCGCGGCGAACGTCTTCCAGTGCCGCCTCAGGATCAAGTCGATCGAGTGGCTCCGGATGCCAACCGCCGCCGGGACCGATGACGCAGATATCGACCCGGCCGAACCGCGCCAGGGTCTCTTCGACCAGGCGCTGGCAGCCATCGGCCTCGAACACGCCCGCTTGAACAGCCATCGCATCGCCGCCGCGACTCTCGACGTGAGCGACGATAGCCTGAGCACTCTCCTCGCTCGTGCGGTAGTTGACGACGACGTTAGCCCCCTGGCACGCCAGCGTCAGCGCGATACTGCGCCCCATACCCTTTCCCGCCGCACCGGTGACAATCGCAACTCTGCCCTTACACATCGCTCTCTCCCCAATCGATTTGGCTCTCAGCGATGCCTACCGAGATCGCGTACGACTGCGCCTCTGCCCGTGCCTGCGCATCCCCCTTGACGTACCTGAAAACCTTGTCCTCGAACATCACGTACACGTGGGTCCCCGTGGAGAAATTGGCATACCATGCTGGCTTGATCGCCCGGCTTATCGCCTCTGCAACTTTATCAGCCCGATTGCTCTCCCCCTCGAAAGAGACCGCCGTCCACCGCTCAGGCTGCCAATCCACAGCATTCCCCACGTCCCAAACTTCGGTCTTGGTTACCTTCACCAAATCCAAGACACCCCCATCTTTCAAGCTCTCCAAAAGTAACAAGCCTTTGAACACCTATACCAGTCTCCTATCTATTTGAGTGTGGCTAAAATCTGTGGGGGTGGGGGGT
>Ga0307420_1000781_pt1 | contig 14438 bp, 20 predicted proteins | sample SalMarWE160240MG_2_FD_202167 | JGI IMG/M metagenome (GOLD analysis project Ga0307420, IMG submission 202167) | Salt marsh sediment microbial communities from the Plum Island Ecosystem LTER, Massachusetts, United States - WE1602-40 | ecosystem: Environmental > Aquatic > Marine > Intertidal zone >... | reverse complement strand
ATCGGCTTGGGATGGGCGTGGAACGCGTGCGGATGGGGCGTGGAGCGGGGTCGGATGGGATGGCCGGCGGGGCGGCTGGGCGTGGCGTGAGGGTGGATTCGCGGTTGAAAGCATAATGCCGACCGGCCGCGCCCCCGTCTCGCCCCAAAGGTCGGCGATTTTGAGTTAATCCCTCCCCCTCTTCGCGTGCGATAACTTTTGCTCTTTTCTGGGTTTACGCCATTTTTGGCTCATAGCGGCACTTTTTGGTCTTGTGTCGACTGATTTAGGGTATAGACTGGAGGTGGAAGGCGGTGGGTTATGACTGGATATGAGTTTAGTGGTTGGGCAAAGTCGGTGCTCACGGGTGCATTTGTGGCTGTGGTGGTGATTGCGGCGTTGTATTTGCTTGGAGACGCCTTGGGCTGTCGGGGCGGGTGATGACGTCTAAGTAGGCGGGGGGTGGGATTCTTCTGCTATCCAGGTCTTTGGGGCGCGGGTCGCTGGGCTCCGGGGTCTTTTGGGGCTCCGGGGCCCTTTGTTTCACGTGGAACATTGGGAAAACTTGGGGAAGGTTGTTGACAAGCCGACGTCCTGGGGCATATTGGGGAGCGTTGCGTAGTGCCGCGGGCTCGGCTGGAGGCTCACCCCCTCACCGTCGCTTCCTGATTCCGGGCCCGCCTTTGAGCGGGGTGGAGCAGTTGGCAGCTCGCAAGGCCCATAACCTTGATGTCGCGGGTTCGAGTCCCGCCCCCGCCATGTTCTGTAACTGCTGCAATTCGGAGCCTAGACCCTTTCCGACCCTCCAGCAACTGAGTGACGCCATCGATAAAGCCGACTGGCGGCCGAGGCCCTTCCACAGAATCGTCACATTGGCTGAGTATCGCCGCCTGGAGGCGTTGGATGCCGACTGACCCCCCACAAGTCACTGAATGGCGTCGCTTCCGCAGGAAGCCTGCCACGGTGCAGGCCAGGCGGAATGAGGGGCCGCCGTACTACGTTCACTGCCTTGGCTACGACTGGGTGTGCCCGACGGGCTGCTACGAAGTGGAAGAGGCAACGGGCAGCGTTGTTATGACGCCCCAGGACTTCCAGGCCACGTATGAAGAGGATGGCTGACTATGGCCAAACGGGGCGTACCCAAGCGTGACGGATCCGGCAGGGGCGTGCGAGCCAACAGGGGCCGCGGCGGATGTAAGAAGACGCGGAGCACCGGGCGGGGGAGGCAGCCGTGACCGACCTCAACGAAGCCTTTGAGAAGCGATGGCGGGCCCAGCCGTGGGATACGCTGGTATCCGAGGGCACCGACTTCAAGGAAGTCGGGCGCATCATGTTCCGAGAGGGCCTCAAGGAAGCGAAGGGCACACCCACCAAGGCCGACGCGCCGTTCACCCGCGACGAACTGCAACTGATACGGGATAGGGCGCAGCATCTGTATGACGTCACGGTAAACACATTCTGGCAACAAGCCTACGGCTCGCTCGCCGACGCCGCCGACTACCTCGACGCCATGATGGCAAGGAGTGAGGTACCAAACTTTCGCACCCCACCGCATGATACACGAGGCGTCTATGGTGGGGGACCAGTGGCGCAGTACAGCGGGAAGCCGTGGTGGAGCGGGTTGATGTATGGGAACTCCACCGCATTCATGGAGGATCCAAGAGCTACGCTTACCATCACCGCCATGTGCGCGAGTTGTAAGGAGAAGGTGTCGCTTGTTGAGCCTGTGCCGCCCGCCTGCCCCCTCTGCGGCTACGACGGGGAGAAGAAATGAGCACATGGGAGCCAAGCATCGTAGAGAGAACGCTAGCGCTTCAGATGCAGGCAAACCGCGCTTTTGCCTCGCAAGAAGATGTTGTGCAGTACCTTCGTGAACTATACGACCAACTACTGGAACCAAACCATGACCCCGACCCGACGTGACATCTTCAAGGCACAAGCTAACGCCTTCTGGAGTGTGACGTGATGGCTGCCGACGACACAGCAATCGACCCTAAACACTTCCGCCGCAGCGGCCGCTACTTTCCGCCGCATCCCAATGGTGATGTGAACATCGGGGTCGACCTATCAAAAGCCGGCTACACAGGAGTCCGTGTAATCCATTGCCTCGGCGTCGATGAAGCCACTAAGACCATCCACCTTGAGCTACACGATGGGAGTAATACATAATGCCCCCCAAAGCAGTACCCGAAGCGGAACTGATACGACTGGCCGGCGTGGCGGGCATCATGCCCAAGCCCGAACTGCGAGGCAGGGACATCCAACTGGCCAAGCTCAACAAAAACTCCCGGGCCGCGGAACTGGCCCTGATGGGTATGCAGCCGGCGGGCCTGATGGCCCAGTTCGAAGCGATCGACTTCGACTACGCCAAGGCCGTCGAACTGTACGACCAGATCCGCAAGAGCCCCGACAGCAGCAGCGCCGCGAGGATGGCGGCGATCAATAAACTGCTGGGTCTGTGGCGCAGCGTCGCCGCCGCGCATCCGTTCGTGCAGAAGGAACTCGCTACCGGCGGCCGACGGGGCACCAAGCAGGGCGACGACGAGACGCCGGCGGGTAAGTGGTTCAGGGAAAACAAGAAGGTGGCGGGGTAGCCCATGAGCAAGAAGCATCGCACGCATCCGGCCGTCGCCCAGCAGCCGACCCAGCCCAAGCCCCCCTTCGCCGCGGCGCAGGATGCGCAGGTCGGCCAGTTGCAGGGGCAGGTTGCCAGGTTGCGGGCTCGCATCGTCGTACTGGAGGCCGCCAACGCCGAGTACAAGCAGGCGGTCCGGCAGCTCAGCGAAGAGAAGCAGACCCTGCACGACCAACTCGCCGAGCTCGGCCATCGACAGACGAAGACCCGGGGGCTCACCGTCCGTGTGATGGAGGAGCGCGACGCCCTGTTGGCTATGACCGGGCCGATCGACGCCGCCGCGGTCCATAAGACCAACCGCAACCTCTTCGAGCAGATGATGGATATGGACTTCGGGGCGACGTTCCGAGTGGCACCGCAACTGCTGCTGGGCCGATGGCAGGGTATCGCCCGCGGAGTGCTGGCGACGCGCTGGCCGCATCTGCGACTCAGCGCCCTGCACGCTACGATGCTGGGCACCTACACGAACGGTATCCGGCCGTTTTCCGATATGTCGTCCGCTATCGTACCGATCGTCAGGAAGGTGCTGCGATTCTCCGATCTGTGCGAGACGCTGCGGTTCGAACACTTCTACGGCAAGTACCTGGACGACCCGGTCGGCAGCGAACTGGACGACCAGCCACCGCCGGACGTGGAGGAGGATGACGATGCCATGGACAGCGACTGACGCCAAGAGGCACACAGCCAAGGCGAACACGCCGGCCAAGCGGAGCCAGTGGGCGAAGGTGGCCAATAGCGCGCTGCGCAGCGGAGCCGACGAAGGGTCGGCCATCCGTCAGGCCAACGCCGCCGTAGGCGGTAGAAAGCGACGTAAGTGAAGGGAACTATGTGTAATGGAACAAGTCCTCATTTCTCTCCTTGCGAGCATGGTCGTAGCAGGCGTGGTGGGCATCATCACGTTCGTTATCACCAGCCGCATGGCAACCGAGAAGGTCAAGTTGCAGGTGGACTCGCTTGCTCACAAGGTTGACATTGTGCAGTCCCTGCAATCGTCGCAGGCTATTCTATTGACCGCTGTCGCCACTCATGTCGAGTGGCTGGTCCGTAAAAACGGAGGTCCGATACTGGACCAGGGAGAACGAAAATGAGACGATTACTGTTGTGCGTCTGTGTAGCCCTTGCTGTGCCGATGATCGGCTGCGGCATCACCGCAAATGACACCGAAAAGGTCATTCAGAATGTGATGGAAAGGCATATCGGTCCGGCTATCGGCGAGGCGATGCAGGAAACGGCCGCGCGGGCAACCCAAATGTCAGGCCAGGTATCCGGCATTAACCCCGGATATGACATAACATTTGAGGGCCTGTGGGTCACGGGCGTAAAGGGCGGCGCGAGTGCGCGACTGGTTGGTGTGTCAGCTAATATCTCCGGGGCGATGCAGACCGATCAGGGGCCGGACCTAACCAAGGCACCAGCGACGACGCCCGACGAGCCGGTCGACGTTCCCGTTGAGCCACCCTTGGACGATGCGGCGGCCGGACCCAATGAAGTAACCGTGTACGAAGAGACGACGATCGTGCCCGCACCCGAATGAGAAACCCTGACATCGGGGGGAACTGGAGAACGGATATGAGACGTAGAGGACTTATCGAAACGTTAGCCCTGTCCATTCTGGCGGTGTTCGGCAGCGGGGCCGCATTTGTGGCTGCATTGAGCCAGCTACAGGGCTGCGTGCCTGAGCCGGGCGCCCTTGGGCTGTGATGCGACTGCCACTGGGGCTACCACCGGAGACGTTGCGGATGATGGGCACCGCCGCTTTCGTGGCGGCGGCGCTCTTCATCTTCACGCTGGCACTGGTGCTGATAAGCATGTTTGGAGGCCGAAAATGCGTGTTTCCAGAGCCGTAGCGGCTGTACTGCTGGCCTTTCTGGTCGGCTGCGGACCCATTGTCGTCGAGCACGTCATCAAGGTCGAGATGCCGGCCGAGGTGAAGGCGCTGCTGGAGCTTATGACCGCCGGCGACCCGAACGAACCGAACGCAAACAAGGTGCCCGCCGACGCCATCGAGCGGGCGGACGAGGTATTCGGCTATGGCCAAGACAAGTGAAACGCCCGCCGCAAGACCGGGCTACAGGACGACCGAGTTCTGGACGACGATCGCTGCCGACGTGCTGGTGCTGGGCCTGCACGTCTTTCAGGGCGACGTACTGGACCCGCAGACGACCGCTGTGATTCTCGGCGTCATCAACGGCCTGTACGCCATCCTGCGAACGGTGGCGAAGGTGAAGGGGTGATACGCTGCAAGGACTGTAAATGGTGGGACCGGAACGATATGGTTATGTTTAACGGGGCGCGCCCCTGTGATTGTCCCGCCGTGCATTCAGGAACGATTCACGACAGCGAGCCATACGCCGATGATGCGATCGTCCCGATATCGGATTTACACGAGAACGCGTCTCTTTTCACCGGCCCTGAGTTCGGTTGCGTGCATGGAGAGAAGAAGTGAGCGCACCGATCCGCATACCTCCACCCGCGACACTTGCGATGCGGCCACCAGCCCAGTGCGGTATCGAGCCGCTGGTGCCCATGCCGCACAAGACGTACCCCAAGTGGTACGCGCAGAGCCGGGCGCGAGGATTCTTCAGCCTGTCGGTGTGGCTGATCGCGAGCACGCGGCAGTTCCCGTTCATCGGGGAGGAAGATTGAAGATGGCAGGCATTTGGGATTTTGTCGAGATCACCGGGCCACAATATCGTATCAAGGATGCGCCGGGGTTTCTGCGACACGTCGGACGAGGGATGCGCCCCCGTGATAACCACCATGCTTATGAAGCCGCCCTCCGCCAACTCGCCGACGACATGGAAGGTGGGATTGTGCCCTATAAGGCTGTCGCGGTGGCCCGCAAAGAGGCGGAACGGCAGAACACCGCTGTTGACTGGCCAGAGGAATGCCGCCGCTTGCGCGACATCATAAACAGCGCTGGTTTCCACGAGGCCGCATCACTCCGCGCCGAGAACGAGCGGCTGAAGAAAGAGTTGAAGGGCGCCAAGGATGCGGGAACCACTATGAGTTACAAGATCGATGAGTTGATGACGCTGCTCAGGCGGATTCGCGAGAGGTTGGACGAACAAGGAGTCTAGACCAGAGACGCCAAAAGACGAAGGCGCAGACGAGTAGCTGCCCTCGAGTGCCGTTGGACACGTAAGGAAGATTGAAGATGCCAGAGATGCTGAGCCAGTACGCAGAGTGGCAACCCAAAGCGGAAGGTCGATGGGTCATCAAGGACGCGCCGGGTTTTCTGCGATTTCTGCTGAGAGACGGGCTCGACGGCCCTGACGACCGCGAGGCCGTGCTCCGCCAACTCGCCGGCGACTTGGAGAAGCGCGGACCCACAGAATTGCCACGATGGGGAGACGGCGATCTACACGCTGTAATCGCCAAACTCCGCGACGAGAACGAGCGCCTGAAGAAAGAGCTCGGGGACTGGAAAAGGACTTCCGCGCAATCGGATAGAACTATCGAGTCGGTGACAAGGAAAGGATTGGAGGTCCAAGCCAAACTCCGCGACGAGAACGAGCGCCTGAAGAGGCAACTGTCGGAAGCGGAACGACGAATCCACTTTCTTAGCGGTTGCATGTCGCATCATCCAGACGACATAGAAGAAATCGAGCGGCTGAAGGCGCGGCTTAAATCCGCTCAGCAGGGCTGGGCACGGTTCTGTGGCGACAACGAGCGGCTTCGCGCCGAGAACGAGCGGCTGAAGCTTAGGTTACGCCATCCCTGCGAAGCACAACGTATGGACCAGACGGAGCGGCGCATGGGCGAACTCAGGCAAACTCTTGCGAACAGGGACGCCCGCATCAAAATAATGAAAGACAAACTTAACTCTATCGCGCTAGAGGCGGCCTTGTGCGACGAGTAAAGGAGCCAGCCTAGACCAGAGACGCCAAAAGACGAAGGCATAGACGAGTAGCTACCGTCGAGTGCCGTTGACACGCAGCCTTCACGGGGGCTGTCGGGTGTAACAAGCCTGACAGCCCCCTTTCTTTTGGCGCGAGAATATCATGCTGAGCCCCGACGTCATCCAGACGCTGCCGAACCCGCACTTGGGTGCGTTCCTGCCGGATGCGTACCCGGACGCGAATAAGGACGCTCAGCGCGCGTTGTTGGAGCAGGCCCATCTTGCGGCGGCGCGACTGCCGCCCGACTACCGGGAACTGACCACACAGGGCCGGCTCGGGGCACGGATGAAGACCCTGACGAGCTGGTACGACCCCGGCCAGCCCAACGTCGTATGCAACGACCCCGAGGCGTTCGTGGCCGCGATGTACCTGTGGGTGGAGCACTACTGCAAGCCCAACCCGCACAACGTCGGCCGATACTTCCACCGCGATCCGATCCACAAGTACGATATGGTGCGAATGGTCGTCAGTGCGCCACTGGCGCCCACCGAGCCGGCCAAGACCGCCTTTCACGCCCCGCGGTTCAGCACCAAGACCGAGACGCTCATCATCCAGATGGCGCCGATGATGGCCATCTGCCGACCGCATACGACGATTCTGGTGAGCGAGGTGAATGCCACGCGCACGGCCGAGGAAATGTCCAAGGCCATGGCGCAGATCGAAACCAATCCGCTGATCTACGAGGACTTCGGCGGGCCGGGCGCGCTCTATCCCAAGCGGAGCACCAACCGCTACCCGTGGCGGTCGGACGCTATGACGTTCCTGCACCACCCCGGCTGCGGCATTATCGGCCACTCGATCGGGGCCGCCCACCGTGGTCGACACCCGGTAGTCGGCCTGATCGACGACCCGGATACGAAGGATTCCGTGCGGAATCCGGAGCTGCGCCGCAAGTTCATCCAGGACCTGTTCAAGATTTACGCGGGGATGTTCGAGGCGGGCGGCCTGATCTGCCTGTTCGCCACCAGCCAGGCGGGCGGGGTGCTGGAGGCGGCCCTGTGGGATATTGAGCACGCCAGTGACGAGTTCGAGCTGGAGCCCGATGAGGTCGACCAGAAGTGGCAGGACTGGACTCGCAAGCGATTCGATCTGATCTACGAGCAGGACGGCGAGCAGTACAGCCTGTTCCCCGACCGATTCAGCGTCGAGACGTTCAGGCATAAGCTGGCGTCGAACCGCGCCGCCGCGATGGCTGAATATCAGGGCATCTCGGTGGCTGAGGGCCAGTATGCCTTCCACCTCGACGAGTACAGGCACGGCTATATGCACTGTGCGACCGGCGGTGACACGCCGGGCACCCACAGCGAGTACATGCTGGACCTGTACACCGGCGTCAGGCAGCCGTGGTCCGAGTTCCTCGACGAACTCTACGTCTGCGGCGCGTGCGATATCGCCGACAGCGTAGCCCCGGACGCGGACTACGGCGCCGTGGCCATCATCGGCGTATCGCCTGACGCGACGATCTACGTGCTGGACTGCTTCGCTCGCCATCTGCTGAGCGAAGACCTTGTCAAGCAGGCATACGCCCTCTACGGGCCGTGGAAGGCCCAGGTGTTCGGCTGGGAGACGGGCACGCTCCAGAACGTGGTGGTCCGCATGGCCCTGCGCTACGGAAAGATGCTGGAGAGCCAAGGTCAGACCATCGCTCGCAACGTGGGCGTGAGTAACCACAGCAAGGACAAGACGCAGCGGATTCTGGCGACGCTTCGGCCGCTGGTTACCCACCACGAGATCCGCCTGCCGGTCTTCGGCAAGGTGACCGACTCGGTCGGCGACGTGCATCGCTCGGTCGACTCGCCCCATCGGGGCGCGGTGCGGTTCCTGAAGGACCAATTCGCAAACTTCACCGACAGCGGCGCGTTCGGGCACGACGACGTGATCGACGCTCTGCAAATGGCCGTGGTCGTCGCCGGGCGGCGCAAGGGCGCGGTGGCCCCGACGCAAAACCCCATCGAGCGGACGCTGGAGAAGTTTCGACGGGCGGGGCTCAGTATCGAACCTGAATCGCTGCCGTTCGAGTGCTGGACGCCCGAGATGCTGCGCGAGCACGAGGAACGGATATTCGCCGGCGCCGAGGCGGGCCGACGTGAACTGGTGCGAGTTGGACGGGAGATCGACCCTTATGACTGAATGGACATGGCCTATCGTGGCTCTGGCGGCGATTGGAACGTCGGCCGTATTGACCTGGCGGGCACTGGCCTGCCTGACGGCGATCGGCGGTATGAACCTGCGGGCCGCCGAGCGGGACAGGCGAGCGCAAGACGGTCAACTGGAGCGGCTGGTCGATCGGATCGTTACGGCCGACCCGCAGCGACTCGCCGTCATACACGCGCAGGAACGCATTGCCGCCAATACCCAGGAACACAAGACCGAGCAGGCGGCGGTCGGCGCGACCAAGCCGCCACCCAAGCCGCGACCGGTGCAATACACCAACGACGAGAGCCAGGCGGAGTGAGGTAACACGGTATGGCTAAAATTGGCCCCCCCGATGCTTTGTGCGTCCGCGTGTACCGCAGCCCAGACGGAACGTATGTGCGATACGGCGAAGTGCGACGAGGAGAGCCCGGCTACGAGCAAGCGTTGCATGACTGGTTGTGTCATCCATCCGGTGCGGCGTATCGCTGGATTGCTCGACAAGGTAATCGCTAACAACAAGTGAATGGCACGCTGAAAGAGTTTCATGAGTAATCTACCGACGATCGACGACGCTGCTGCCATCCCCAAGGATCAGATGCGCTCGGCCAAGAAGCTGGCCGACCACTTCTGGGAGCACTACGAAAAGGGGCTCGGCCGCCGCCAGTCGCGGGCGGAGAACTGGCTGCGCGTCGAGGCCATTATGCGGGGCCATCACTGGTTCCGCCTGCGAAACGGCGTCCTGCAATTCATCCGTAAAGACCCCGACCGCATCTACGCCAAGCTCCACATCATGAAACCGATGTACCGATGGGAGTTCGGCCGCATCTCGGCCAACGTGCTGGGCGTCCAGGCGACCGCGTCGGCCGAGCAGGGCAGCGTGGCCCGTCATCGGGCACGCCGCGCGGAGTACGCGCTGGGCGACTGGCTGGAAGACGATGCCGTGGGCGCGTGGGAGGTCCACAAGCGATCGGCACAATACCTGTGCTACTACGGCGGCGGGGCGTTCTACTCCTACCCGGATACGTTCCGGCAGCAGGTGTTCGTGCGGGCGTTTCCGTTCAACGAGCTGTTCCCGTACCCGTGGGACGCACCGACGTGGTCCGACGCCAGCGGCGTTATGCGGGCCGTGAGCGTGAGTAAGGCGTGGCTGGAGCAGCAGGACGAACTCTACCAGCAGACCAACGGCCAAGCGCGGCGGATGCCGCTGGCTAAGAAGGCCGAAGCCCGCACGGCGCAGATGAGCACGTCGGCCCCGGGCTTTCAGGGTAAGTACCAGCTCGGTCAGAGCATGGAGGGTGCGACCGCGATCTGGATATGGCTCAAGCCCAACGAGATCTACCCCGAAGGGCTTGAGGCGTTCATGGTCAACGACCAGCTGGTGGCGATTAAGGAGTCGCTGAGGCTGCGACGCATTCCCCTGGAGCCGTTCTACTACACCGAGTCGCCCGACGATTTCTGGGGCAGCGGCTTCTGTGAAGACCTGATCGCCCCGCAACTCGAAGCCAACCGGCAGTATTCCGACATTCTCATGTCGGCCCGGTACGACAAACCCATCACGTTCGTCGACAGCGAGCAGGTAACCGTCGCAGACATACAGGCCGCCCCGGACGGTCTGGTGGAGTTCAATGGCGGGGGCGGCATCTACGGTGACAAACGGCCGCCGTTCTGGCGGGCCAACGCGGGCAACGTCGGCCGCGACGTCGACAAGGTGCTGGCCATCGTGATGGACCACTCGAGGTCGTCGGTGGGCTACGAGTCGGACATCCTCTTCGGCCAGCAGGAAGGGCGGACCGAAGGCGGGCCGGCGACGAAGATCCTCAACACGAACGCGCAGGCGCCGCTCAGCCCGGTGATGAACAACCTGTACTGGGCGTGGAAGCGGCTCTACGGCATGGTGCTGGACCAGTTGCCGGACGTGTGGCCGAAGCAGAAGTCGGTTCGCGTGGGCGGCGCCCGCAATCTCGGCACCGAGATGATGATTCGCAAGGATCAACTGCCGCAGAGCGAGCAGGTCATTCTTCGGCCCACGCAATTCCTGGCCGGCGGGCAGCCGGAGCTGGTGAACATGCTGTTCGCCCTGCGCCAGACGCGGAGTCAGGATGGCAAGGCGTTCATGCTGACCGACCGGGAGTTCCGCCGCAGCCTGAGCATCATGGGTATGAACCCGCCAGGGCTCGATATGGTCGATAAGGTCGAGCAGCGAATCCTCTGGCGTATTGGCGGGGCGATCGGCGACGGTACGAAGCCCGCCGACGGGTTCGTCCCCGCACACAAGGATATGAAGCGCTGGCGGCTGGAAGACCACATGGCCGCCGTGACCATCCTGGCCGAGACGATTCTCGACCCGAGCTACGAGCAGTACGGGCAGCAGGTGCAGCAGGCGCTGCAATTCGAATTGATGTTCCACGAGCAGCTCGTCGCTCAGGGGATGGGCGTGACGCGCCACCCGGACAACTTCGACGACGGCGCGGAGCGTGAGGATATGCGAATAGCGGAAAACAACGCCGAGGCGATGGAAAACGACCCACTCAGCGAACAGGGCCAGCTGGTGGGTCTTGATGGTATGCCCATTTTCTAGCAGGAGGTAGTACCGATGGAAGTATTGCTGTGTATGGCCGTTGTCGCCGTCATGGCAGGCGTGTCGATGTTCTTTGCCGATGCTCCAGCCGGCGGCGGACAACCAGCCCCCGAGCCGGCCCCTAAACCGGCCCAACCCAGTCCGCCGCCCGCTCAACCGGCCAAGCCGGCGGCCCCGGTGCCCGCTGAACCCGCTGCGCCACAAATGCCCGACTTGCACCCCGACCTGCTTATCGACCGGGACGGCGCCGAAGGTGTGAAGCTGGGCGACGCGATGAATGCCTACGATGCGCTCAAGGCGCTGGGTGGTACGGACCCGCAGTCGCTGGCTAAGTTGCAGAATCTCAAGAGGGCCATGATCGACGGGGACGTCGAGGCCCAGCGGGAATTGATGACCGCCGCCCTGCCGCCCAAGGACGACCCGGCGGCGCAAGTGCCCGAGTGGTTCAAGCCGTTCGCGGCAAAGGTCGACGAGCTGACCGAGGCTGTGTCTACTGCTCGGCCCATCGTGGATACAGTGTCGCGGGCGCAGAAGATCCAGAACGTCAGCGCCCTGATTCAACACCACGCCGAGAAGCTGCCCCATCTGGCCCACGATCCGGCGTCCGCAGCGGCCGTCGCCAATCGCGTCGACCAACTCGAAGCCAACCTTCGGGCGCATGGAACGGACCCGAAGACGCTCACCCAGCAGCAGGCGAGTCAGCTATGGGCTCAGGCCCTGCAAGCCGAAGAGGGCAGCCGCGTGAAGCTTCTAGCGGCCTACGGCCACGCATTCACGCCCACAACGGGCCAGAAGCCGGGCGAGAAGCCCGCCGTGGTCGACGACCAAACCCCTAACCCGGTCAGTTCGACCAGCGCCCAGTACGTGGTGCGAAACGGGCAGGTGTTCGACCAGTCCGGTCAGCAGGTGCAACAGATGCCCGAGGGGACGATGCAGCCTGTCTCTACACAGGTGCCGCCCGCGAATGTGGCAGGCCAGCCGCCGGCGGCTGCCGCCCCGAGCCGAACTCAGGGCCCGCACAACCGCGGTAATCTTGTAGAGCAAATGCGACAGGACCGGGCAGCCAAGGAGGGCGGACAGTAATGGCGACGATTTCAGACGAACGGTTGATCTACGGCGTGATGATCGAGGCCCACGGCGTTGGCGGTGAGACGCTGGACCTGGACGAAGTGCAACTGGTGCCCAACACTATGCTGGTCCGCAAACTTCCCCCCGACCAACAGAGTAAGGGCGGTATCGTGTTCCCTAAGCAGGCCATGCACCCACCGGACTTTGGCGTGGTGGTCAAGAGCAAAGCGGGGCATGAGGCGATCGTGCCCGAGCGGGGCTCGATCGTGATGATTAGCGCCGCCGGCGGCAAACCCCTTCCGGTGGGCGACGACGAGGTAGGCGAGTTCCTGATCTGCGAGATGGACCCGGCCGGCGGGCCGGATTCAGGCGACATTCTCGCGTGGTGGAACCCCGAATCTGAGACGGCCAAGACGCTTCGAACGAAGCTCGCCGAACCGGACGATGAGAAAAAGCTTGACAAACCCGGCGCCGATGTCGTAGTCTGACGGTCGACGTACCCTGGCCGTTGTCGCCGGGCACACATCCGAATAGACCCGGGCCGCTGTGGGGCCCCGCGTGTGTCGAGCCCCTTGCCCGCGGTGGAACTCCCCATCGTCAACCTGTGAGAGCCGCTGTTGCTCTGGAGCGCGGAAACCACCTTCTTGCGGTGGATTTTCACGTAACCGCATTCCAGAAAGATAGTTATGGCTGCAACAGATGATGTCTTCGGTGGGTTCGCGGACTTGATCCTCGAACACTCCTCAAGGAACGTGCACAATCTGGTTCTGGACGACCCGGACGATCCGGCCTGGCCGTTGATGGGCTCGTTTGAGCCCGAAGAGAAGGCTGGTCGGCGGACGGGCAGCGACGAGGGCAAGCCGGGCTTCGAGGCCAGTTGGCGCGTTCGCATCCAACGAGGTGGCCGCGTAACGGGCGGTAGCTTCGCGGGCAACACGCTGGCCAACATGGGCACCGACGATGTGCTGCACGTTGGGCGTGCGGCCGATACGTTGTACCTGGACCCCGTTCACACCCCGCGGCGTTCGTACCTGAAGGTCGCGATGCTGCTCAAGCGGCTTCGCGGTCAGATCGTCTGCGAGCTGGAAGAGATTCTGGCCGACCTGGCGACCGATCCGCTGGAGGAAGTCGCCGCCGACGGCGTCGAGGACGTGGTCGCCAAGGTCCGCAAGCTCTACAGCACCATGTTCTGGTCGCAGGGCTACGGGATCATGGCCCTGGTCAACGACGCCGCCCCAGCTGACATTGACGAGGACGCCGGCGACTCCTGGGTGACGATCGACGCGGGCACCCCGTTCCGCTTCGAGATCGGCGACCGCTACGTGGCGTCGAGCCTGAATGCGGGCACGCCGTTTGGCGGGACGACCCGCGCGGGCGCCCTGAACGATCCGGGCGTTTTCCGATGCACCGGCATCGACACGGACAACCGGACGGTGAAGTTCGAGTCCGAGGCCGGCGAGGGCCCAATCGACATCCAGGACAACGACGCGATCATCCACGAAGGGTTGTTCAACTTCGCCGCGGCCGACGCCGCCACGGGCAACTACGCCCCCAACGGGATCGAGCAGTTGCTGATCGCCACCGGCACGTATCCGGGCACCGCGTACGACGTCGACGAGCACACCCAGCTCGCCAGTTACGTCTCGGACAACGAGGCGGACCCGGTCTACCCGAAGCCGGAAATCATCGGCGCCATGATCGACAAGATCACGGAGACGAAGAAGGCTCCGCCGTCGACGCTGGTGGCCGAGACGAGTCTGTGGACCCTCTATTCGCAAATCGAACGATCGGCCGGCGCCATCTACCCGGTTCCGCAGGGCGGGGCGTTTACCGCCAGCGGCGGGGTGGAGATGCCGGTCATCACCCACAACGGGCGACGGTTCGCGGCGATGGAGAGTTCGCTGATCCGGCCGAGCATGGTCGCGGGGCTGGCACCCGAGACGTTCAAGCGGTTCACCCCGCTGGGCGACCGGACCATCCGCTGGGCGATGTCCCGCGGGCCATTGGCCAACGTGGGAGGCATCTTCCGGGCCGTCACGTCGGGCCGTCAGCTCACCGAAATGATGGTGGCCGATTTCAACGTGTTCTTCCAAGTGGGTCAGACCGACCCGCGACGGTGCTTCCTGATGAAGGGTGTACA
>Ga0307420_1000780_pt1 | contig 14441 bp, 11 predicted proteins | sample SalMarWE160240MG_2_FD_202167 | JGI IMG/M metagenome (GOLD analysis project Ga0307420, IMG submission 202167) | Salt marsh sediment microbial communities from the Plum Island Ecosystem LTER, Massachusetts, United States - WE1602-40 | ecosystem: Environmental > Aquatic > Marine > Intertidal zone >... | reverse complement strand
GTAATGAAAGGACCTCTACTGCTGTCTGGAGCCTGAAAGATGCAAAAACTCTTTCAATCGAGTCAACACGTCAGGGCCAGAATGGTGAGGTAAAAACCACAATGGTTTACGATAAAAAGTAATTTTTGTTAACTGAGAATAAACTTATTGAGGGTGTCTCAAAAGGACATCCTCTTTTTTTGAGTTATGTTCATTTGGCTTTGCCGTAAAAAATGCAGAGAGGTTAAATGAAATTGTCAATTCCCTATAAAACAATCCGCTCCCGACGATGCTTCATTCTTCAGCATGTCGGGATTGCTTCACTTCGTTCCATAAAATCCGAAATCCGCAATTTCTTTCAGTATTCAACCGTAAAATCCGTATAATTCTCAATAGGAGCAGGATCTGCTGTTACTGATTTCACAAACCCTGGTCCTCTTCGGCACCATTCAATAAAATCAAGCAATTGTTCCCGAAATCCTTCAGCCTCTATATAAACACTGCCATCATATTGATTTTTTACGAAACCTGTAATGTCACGGTTCATAGCTTCTCTTACAGCGCTCCACCTGAATCCTACACCCTGAACTCTGCCCTTAACGTGTATCCTGTAAAGTATCTTTTCTTCCATGCTCATTTTAAAAAGCTTATGGCAATTTAAATATTTTCATGGAAAAGTAAGTCTGATCTTAGAAGTATTGTTGCCGTTGGTTCCAGTCCAATGATTTTCCTGACATATATCAGATTCCCTCAATTTTAACCATTATTTAAAACCTGTAATTTCAGGATTTTTTATTGATATTTATCCTTTTTAATCTTCGGCCATGAAAGCAATGATTTTACAATCCATAACAGATCTGGAGAAGAACCAGGAACCCCTCAGGCTGGTCAATATCCCTGAACCAATACCTGCCGATGATGAGGTACTTATAAAGGTAACCGCCTGCGGTGTTTGCCATACCGAGCTCGATGAAATTGAAGGCAGAACTCCTCCTCCCCTTTTTCCAGTAATTCCCGGCCACGAGGTAATAGGGAATGTTGTAGCTGCAGGCAAAAACGTAAGGGATCTAAAAATCGGCGAAAGGGTTGGCGTGGCATGGATCTTTTCGGTATGCGGAAAATGCAGCTATTGTCTCAACGGCCTTGAAAACCTGTGCACTGAATTTAAGGCAACGGGAAGAGATGCTAACGGAGGTTATGCAGAATATATGGTTGTTCCTGAGGTATCTGCATACAAAATACCTGAGATATTTACCGATTCTCAGGCTGCTCCATTATTATGTGCCGGCGCTGTCGGCTACAGATCATTCCGTCTTGCCGGAATAAAGAATGGCCATATTGTAGGTCTGACAGGATTCGGGGCTTCAGGTCATCTTGTACTTCAGATCATTAAGCATATATATCCTGATACACAGATATTTGTTTTTGCCCGGAGCGAGAGTGAAAGGGATTTTGCCATGGAGCTGGGAGCATCCTGGGCGGGTGATACAACAGACCAGGTTCCGGAACAACCAGATTCCATAATTGACACCACACCTGTCTGGAAACCGGTAGTGGAAGCTCTTAAAAATCTCAAACCCGGAGGGAAGCTTGTGATAAATGCCATCAGGAAAGAGGAGGTCGATAAGAATTACCTTTTGAAGATTGATTATTCCCGGCACCTCTGGATGGAAAAAGAGATCAAAAGTGTCGCAAATGTCGCACGGAGAGATGTGAGGGAGTTTCTTGAAATCGCTTCTGAAATACCAATCATTCCTGAAGTACAGGAATATAAACTTGAAGAGGCCAATATAGCTTTAACAGAACTGAAGCAAAGAAAGATCCGTGGAGCCAAGGTACTGGCAATTAGCTGAAAAATCTGAAATTTATATAATGAACCTTGTAAAGTACTGATATTTAAAGAAACAGGGGAGCTGCTTAAAAAAATATTTAGTCGTTTTATGGCAGCCGATTTCAGAAATCACCGGTGGCATTGCCTAATACCCTGAAATTGTAAGTTACAATAAAAACAGGCTGTGCAAAAATTGTCATCTGGTATCCTTTGACTACGCCTCCTTCATTCTTGAAAAAGATTGAATACGGATTTTTCCTTCCAAATAAATTATATATTGTGGCAGTAAATGAGGAGTGATTTAGCTTTTGCAACTTCAAATTGCCGTTCAGGGTAGCTGAAAGATCAACTCTGAAATAATCAGGTATCCTGTATTCATTCCTGTTTGAATAATATATATTTGATGAATTGTTAAAAGAGAAGAAAGCTACCGGAAAGGTGATCGGCCGTCCGGTATTGTAAACCAGGTTTGCAGATATACTGAAGCGCCGGGATAGTTTTGCGTTGGAGACCATCTTTATATCATGAGGCTTGTCGTAATTTGCCGGGAACCAGTTGCCGTTATTTACTTTTTCTTCGGTGAAACGGCCGTCAACCTGTAATAGTACCCTTGAATAGGTATAACTGATCCAGCCGGTCAGGTTGCCTTCCATCTTCCTGACCATAAACTCCGTGCCATAAGCTTTTCCCCTGCCGGTTATTATGTCCGTTTCAAGATGTCTGTTCATAAGCAGGGTTGCACCTCCCTTGTAATCATGGATGTTTGTCAGCCACTTGTAATAAGCTTCAACCGATGTCTGTATGGCACGCCTTCCATAGCTGTGATATAGACCAAGTGAGATCTGGTCCCCGCGCTGCGGCCGGATATATCTGTCGCTAAGCTTCCAAACATCGGTGGGCGACATAGAAGTGGTATTTGATATCATATGGATATTCTGGTACATCCTCTGGAGTCCCAGCTTAACAGATGTTTCGGGAGTAATGATGAACCTTCCTGAGAACCTGAATTCGAGGGCAGGATATACTTTAACAATATCCCCCTTCCCGTAATAAACAGAATCCCGTATGTTCTCAGTTGAAAGGGGCAGGTCATCTTCGTACTGATAAACTGTCTTAGGGCCGAAAGATGTAAAGAGGGTTCCTCTTAATCCTCCGGAGACTGAAATGAGAGGCGATATTTCATACTCACTGCTAAAGTATAAAGATGGTTCCAGCGCCCTCTCCTTTTCGAGCTCACCGGATTTGATCTCCGAGTAATCACCAAATGGCTCCCTGGCACCTGGCATGAGATTATACCAGACCGCATCAGCTCCAAACTCCATTTTATAACTTTTTACGGGCATATATGAAAAATCGGCTCTCAAGATCTTCTGGCTGAGCCTGTAAGAAACTGAATTATATCCTGTTGAGTCCCGTTTTGCATCCAGGCGGTAATCATAGTCGCTGATTATTGCGAAATACTGGGAGCTTAATTTTGAATTGAAAGCATGTTTCCACTTCATGGTTGCAGCCAGGTTGCCGTAATTAAAAGCACTCTCCCTGTAATACTCAAAATTATCCTTGCTCAGATAACCTGACAGCGAGAAAGAATTCCTGTCATCAGGTCTCCCTGTCAATACTCCCTGGATATCATAAAAACCTGCCTTGCTGTTTTGCAGCTTTCCGTCCCGGATCATTCCGAGAAGCCAGTCGGAATAGGTTGCACGGGTGCCTATCATGAAAGAATATTTATTGTTTACCAGCGGTCCTTCAGCCATGATCCTGCCGGTAACGGGACTTATCCCTCCGCTTATTCTTACCTTCTCTCTGTCGACATCGTGTGTAGTTATTTCCATCACCGATGATATCCTGCCTCCGAATTTTGCCGGTGTACTATTCTTATATAGTGTGACATTACCTATCAGATCAGAATTGAAAGCTGAAAAGAAACCAAAAAAATGGGACGAATTGATTATGGGTGCATAATCAAGCAGCACAAGATTCTGATCGCTGTTCCCGCCCCGGACATTATATCCTCCCGAAGCTTCTCCTACTGTCTGAATACCCGGTAGAAGAAGAGAGCTCTTGATTATATCAGCCTCTCCCAGTCCCATGGGGATCTGTCTTATCATCCTGGGGTTGATCTTTTCAATCCCTATGCTTATATTTCTTACAATGTTTTCACGTTCAGCAGTTACAATCACCTCATTAAGCTTGCTGGTGCTTTCCTGCATTCCAATGTCGAGACCTCCGCTGGAATAAATAATTACATTCCTCAAAGTCGGTTTCATTCCAACCATCCTGAATTCAATCCTGTACTGACCAGGCGGCAGGGAAAAACTATAATATCCGACATTATTGGTAACTACTCCTGCCTGAAGATTTTCGATATAAACAACTGCACCGGCCACAGGTTCACCGCTGGATGCATTAATGACAGTTCCCGTTAGTTCCGTTCTCCCGTTCCTGACAGCCGCCGATGGTTTGCCTATCTTAAAGACCCTGTATTCTTCATTAATTAAGCTCTCTTGCTTTTCAGAAGAAGGCATGACATACGTTATCGTATCTCTGCTGTAATGTTCGTTGAGATGATCTAAATACTCCTTTTTGAAACCTGTCTTGATGGTAGTTCCTTTCGACAGAATGACTTTTTTGTTGTCTGTAATAATAAATGTGAATCCTTCCCGGGTTAAGGTTTTGTTGAATACTTCATTAAGAGAGCTGTTTTTTGAATTCACCGTCAGATAAAGGCTGTCTGTCCAGCTATCAGAATAATAGATCCTTACCGGTATCATATTTTCAATTGTGTCGACAAGATCACCAAAGAGTATCCTCCCAAACTGCAGATTGAGATTCTCCGTCTGACCGTAAACCAGGACGGACATGATGAGGCCGGCTATTGATAAGAATATTTTCTTCATCGTGAAAACATTAGCTGTTCATATTTCCGCAGCAAGACGGTGATCTGTTTCTTTTCAGCCTGTCTGAAATTGACCTTTTGCTTCCTGATTATTTCTTTCAGCACACCCTCTTTATTACCAAAAAACCGTAAGAATTGTCTTATGGTCCTGATGTTATAATAGCCATCTCCTGCTTTAATATAAGTTACGGGTTTATAGTAATATTCGTCGATTCCGTTTTTCTCATAAACGACGGAACGGTGTTTTATAAGACAGACAACCTTATTTTCGTAAGCTACTTCATAAAAACCTTCGGCCAGGTTGAAAGTCGTATCATCCGCGTTGCTGAAATACCTGAAAATCACTGTGTCATCAGGAAGGTAATAGGAAAAGGAATCAATGATATTCCTGTTAAGCACTATCTGTAATACATTTGAATTGATCAGCCGGGAGGTATCCATATAGACCACCTCGCCGGTATATGTATCGTAAAACAGCGATAAATTGTCGTATTTTCTTCCAGTGACCGTGATAACTGACCTGGAGCTCTTTTCATCGGCGAAAAGAACAGGTTTTTTCTGTGAACGGGAGTAATATGGAAAATATTCTTTCCCGTTAATGAGCTCGTTATCCGGTCCGGGGGTCGATAATTGCTTCTGGGAAAGTCCATTTACCGAAAATGCTAAAACAATAATAAAGACCAGGCTTTGTTTCATGTGAGGGAAAAAGTTGAAAAACAGACCCGAAATAACAAATATTATTCCTGAAATAAAACCTATTAACATTTTTTATGTTCCCTCCCGGTGTTATTTAATAAGAATAAGTTTTAAAATCGTACTTTTGGGCTTTAAAAAATTATGAGGTTAAAAATCATCAGGCGGAGATGGAAGCAGACTTACGAGTATTAATTGTTATTATGATCACCGGAATACTGCTTACATGTATAGATCCTTATTCGCCTGATCTTAAGGAGTTTGAAAATCTGCTTGTTGTTGAAGCGCTTTTAACTGATGAAGATAGCCCGGGTTATGTGAGCCTTTCCAGGACATTTAAAACTCTTGATGAAGATCCTGTAAAGGTTACAGGAGCACTTGTCAGAATAACTGATAACGAAGGGAAAAGTAACATTCTTACAGAAACTGAAGAAGGTTTATACACGACGGACAATTTTTTATTCAGGGGAGAAGCCGGAAAAGAATATACACTTTACATTCAGACACCGGAAGGTGCTGAATATGAATCAGATCCATGTTTATTATACCCAGCCCTGGAAATCGACAGCCTTTACTATAAAGGGGATAGTGAATTATCTGACGATGGTTTGGCCGCTACTGAGGGTATAAGACTATTCATTGACTCATCCGGAGAGGGAGGCAGCGGTTATTACCGCTGGACTTTTGACGAATGGTGGAAAATCGAAATACCCGATCCGGTGAAATTCATTTATATAAGCGACACTCAGGTAGTTGAAAAAAAGATAGAAAACCAAATATGCTGGGCAAACAGGAGTTCACAGGATATTATGATCCACACCGACCTGACAGAAAATAATGTTTCGCTTGAAAATAAATCGCTTTTGTTCATCCCGACAGCTTTGACAAACAGGTTTTCGGTGCGATATTATTTTCGTTTGAAACAATACTCCCTATCACAAAAAGAATATGAGTTCTGGGACCTTATGAACCAGCTTAATGAAACCGGAGGCGATATCTTTGAAAAGCAGCCCTTTCCGGTGTCAGGCAACATTCATAGTATCAACGATCCGGAGGAACAGGTTCTGGGTTTTTTTGAAGTATCGGGAGTTAAGGAGAAAGATATTTATATAACGCCTTCAGAGATCTATACTCTTGGCCTGCCTCTTTACCGCTATGAATGTGAAAAAATAATACTGGGGCCCGATGATTTTCCACCTCCTTTGTCGCCTGGTGCTCAAATAACTTTCGACAAGATCTATAATTGGTATCAAGAGTCCGATTATCTGTTTATTGAACCCATAAATGATGAAGAGGGGAACCTGAGGAAACTGGTATTCACGTTGGCAGTATGCGCCGACTGCACTTTAACAGGGTCCCCTGAACGGCCTGACTTCTGGATAGAGTGATAAAAATTGCCACGACCGCTTATGAAAGATTATAGAAATATGTTCAGGATATTTTTACAGGCGAGCCTCTGTGCTATATTTGTTTTAGTTTATTTACAGGACAACTATGGTCAGAATTCAAACACCGATAATGATAGTTTCAGCGAAGAGTTACATATCGTTACTGACCGTGATATTTATTTTGCAGGTGAAGAGGTATATCTGAAAATCTACAAGTTCAACCGTCACACACATACTCCTGAAAATATAAGCAAAGTAGTCTATCTCGACATATTCGACAATTACAACAATCCGTTGATCCAGGTAAAAACCGGCATTGACGGATATTCAGGATCAGCCTGGTTCAGGTTGCCTGATACAATCCCGACAGGAAATTATCTGATAAGAGCCTATACCGGCTGGATGAAAAACTTCTCAGGCGATCTTTTCTCCGCAAGGAGGATATCTGTTATTAATCCTTTTGAGAATATAAAGAATTTACGAGTCCCGGTTAATGAAACTCTTCCCGATACAGTCCTGTTCTTTCCTGAAACCGGATCGATTGTTACAGGTGTTGATAACAGAATCGGAATAGAATGCCTGGCAAATAGCGGTGATCCTGTAAGGGTAAGCGGTGTGGTCATTAATAGCAGCAATGATACTGTGTGCCATATTCAAACTGACAATAGTGGAACCGGATTTTTCACAATAAGACCAGCACAATCGCAGGATATGTTCTTTGTAACCCGCGTAAAAGACGGTCCTGATAAAAGATTCATCCTGCCGCCTGCGACGAATTCGGGAATTACATTTTCCGTTGAAGACAACAGGGCAGCCGGCCAGATTAACCTGTTTATCAGAAAAAGTCCGGGGACGACAATCATCAATCAGGTACTTAATCTGGTCTATTCGCCAGCTTCCATGAAACCTTTCACAAGATATATTTACCCGGTAATAGATTCTGTTATAAGCCTGCGCCATAAGGATCTGCCGGCAGGTCTTGCAAAGGTCACGATAACTGATACTGATGGTAAAATTCTTGCTTCCAGATGGGTTTGGAATGATGTAACTGAAGAAATAAAGATAACCTTGAACATTAATTCCCGGAGTCCGTCAGCAAGGGGTAAAGTAAAGATCGGTATCAACACTTCTGACCTGAATGGCAATCCTGTGGAAAGTGACCTGACAATTTCAGTTGTGAAATCTTTCACAACTGATGATTCCCCCTACAGGGAAATGACAAGATCTATCGGGCTTCCATCAACTGAGTCATTCACAACCGGCCAGATTTTTCCGGAGATTAATGATTATCTGATTTTTTTGCCGTTCAGTGATGCACTTTTAAACAGTAACTCCACAGATTTTATTCCGGAATATTACCCCGAGACATATGGTCATTCAATAAGCGGCAACTTAAGAAACAGGTTAACCGGTGAACCTTTGAAGAACGAGATCATCTCGTTGTCGTTTGTGGGTAAACCAGCCCTATGCAGGTTTACGCACACTGATGAAAAGGGCGATTTCAGTTTCATTTCACGTGAGGAGGGTCCGCGCGAAATAGTTGTTCAGCCTGTTTCCCGGGAGTTGAAGGGATGTATTGTCAGGATCAATGATCCGTTCATTCTTGCACATAAAAGGATTTATCTTCCTCCTTTTTACCTTGACACCTCCCGCCTGGATGAAATCAACAATGCTATCATAGCTATACAGGTGGGGAATATTTACACCCGGGAACTGAATCCACAAAAAGCAGACCTGAATAAGCCGGAAGAGTTTGATTTCTACGGCGACCCTGATAAGACCATATTGCTTTCAGATTTTATTGAGCTTACATCACTTAAGGAGGTGATAAAGGAGATCGTTCCGGGAGTGACAACAAATACAACCAATGACAGGCGCAATTTCAAAATGATCAACAGACACCCTACTGGTCCCTTTGAAAATTCTCCCATGGTGATTCTCGATGGAGTACCTGTCAATGATATTGATATTGTACTTGGTATCAAACCATCCGAGATAGAAAGAATTGAGGTGGTCAACACAAGATATTTCATTTCTGATCTTGTAATCGAGGGTATCATTAATTTTAAATCACTCAAGGGAGATCTAAGCGCAATCGAGTTTGATCGTTCAATATTCAGGCGGGAATATACCGGCCTTCAGCCATATAGAAAATTTCACCTCCCCGATTACTCAACAGATTCCCTAAGGAGAAGTCGTATTCCTGATTTCCGGAATACCCTTTTCTGGGAACCAGAATTAAAGACTGGTAAAAATGGTACTGCGGAAGCAGAGTTCTATACTTCCGATGAACCTGGTGAATATTCTATAATCGTTGAAGGTGTGACAAGGGATGGCAAGACAGGACACGCTAAAGTCTCATTCAGAGTAGATGATAGTCAGTGATCCACTCCCTTCTTATTGAAAAGACTTTTGATACTCTGCGAAGCAAAAGAATGAAAAACTTACACAGAGTGACACAGAGAAATATTGAATAGTAATATTACTTGACCAGAAGATTCACTTTCAGTTTGAATTCGTCATAAATTGTCTTATCGCCGAGGTTATCGAAGAAAGAACCGGAACCATAACGGACATTATATTTTGTTCTGTCTACCGCAATACTGGCAAAGAACCATGTTCCTTCATCCTTTTTCTGCATTGTGGCTTTGAATTCAACAGGATTGGAAATACCTTTTATCGTAAGATCACCATAAACCATAGCCGTACCTTTATCAAAGCTTGTACTGCCGGTTAAAACCAGTTTTGATTCAGGGAATTTCTCGACACTGAAAAAATCATCCGATTTAAGATGGGTTTCAAGCCGGGCAGATCCGTCATTATCTTTAATACTGGTCATATCTATTACAAATTCTCCTCCGGTAATTTTATTATCGGTCGATTCAAGCCATCCGCTCTTCAAACTCACTGTTCCGGTATGTTTACCAAGCACTTTTTCTCCAAGCCATTCAAGTTTAGTTTTATTGTTATCTGCTGTTAATCTGTTTTGTGCATCCATAATTGTAGTAAATGATATTAATGTTAATAATAATGTCCTTTCATTTTATAATTGATTTTTGTGTTTGTAATATAAAACATTTGGGCTGACAGAAATGTTCAAATACCTGGTATAGACGGCCTGGCAGGTTGTCTATATATTCATTTAATCATATATTCGGAAAAGGATTGTTTATAATCTGTGTATATTGAGACCACCGCTGATCTCAAATATCATTCCGGTTGAAAAATCCCAGTCGCCCCGGGCTATAGATGCGGCAGTAAAGGTAATAATTTGGAAAACATGGTCGACGCGGCGGATTTATTCTTTATTATAATTTTCAAATTAATTGTTTACCGGAAATTCATCCTGTTACCACTTCCAAACCTTGGATTGACCACATTATTATAGATTGAACCGAAGGTGTAAGTTATCTCAATCCCTCCCTCAACACGGTATTTTGTTGCAAGTTCTTTTAACTGTAACAGTCTTTCAGCTTCAGAAACTTCTCCTTTGCCAAGATTGATCTGGTCGTTGATGTGAGCTGCCCTGCCGTTTATCCGCAGTGATAATCCCTTGAAAATTCTTACATTAACAAATGAATTAAGTTGAATCCTGTTTTTGGAAAGATCATTAAAATAATTAAAGCCTGTGAGTGAAATGTTTATTGATCCCCATTTTTTCTGCACTTCATAGGCAACACCAAGACTTTGATTGAACAGATGATCGTATGTTTTATTGTATATTGTGGAATCGATATAGTTATTATATTGATAACCTGCGCTGTATAGAATCCTTAACTGTCTGTGGGTAGCTTCCGCATATGGAAAAAGATCATATTCAATTGAAGGCAGAATTTCGGTCATAAAATTGTAGTTTTCGCGTGTTGATGAACTGAGGTCCCATTTTAAGCCTGCTGACCAGTGATCTCCCATACTTTTTACAAAAAGGTTATCCATTGATGCCGAACTGGATGGATAATTGTAGGTAATGACTGAATCTGTATTTGGATATTCAATAAATTTTTCTATACTATAAAAATGATCCATTTCGATTTCCAGTTTAATCTCTTTTGTAACCTTTGAAATATTAAATGAATTCCTGAAGGTTAACTGCTTCTGTGCCTCCTCTGTTTCAAACCTGGGTTCCGTCGATAATTCAAAAACCCAGTTATTCCACCTGCCGATAACCTCTTCTGCTTCAAGTACTTTATTATGCCCTATCTCAATCTCGTCGAATAAAGGAGTTTTTGCAACATATCTCATCAGTCCTATTTTGAGAAGATCTGTTCTTTTCTGCCTTATAATTGTTCTTGTCAGATCAGGGTTTGAAGTATATGTGAGGGTATCGTCCATACCATTGAAATTATGCTGCCCGTGAAACGTATATGTATACTGTCTTCCGCCACTCCCGGCACTCTGTTCTGCCACTAGTATAACTACCTGGGCATCATGAACATCCCTTACATAATTAATATAAGGTATCTCCTGCCTTGTATAATTCATATCACAGCTGCGGCAGTCAAGAAAAATTTTAACTGCATTCTGTCTTAAAGTATCTGGCTGGTTTTCCAATTCCTGTCCTGCAACTGTATTCGAGATTAAAATCAGGAAAAATATAATTATTGTATTCCTGGGTAGTAACCTTTTCATACTTACTATTTTGTAATTATTATTATGTATCATTCAACAATGATTTTTTTTGTCATTCAGGGCTCCAAAGATGGGGATTTATTCCCATCTATCAATAATTCAGATGGATAAGCAGGCCTGAATTAATTTTTTTTAACACTCTTATGTCCTGAAGTTGACCGATCGCGGGCTGAGCCATGATCTTCGGAGAAGTGACCCTGTATAATAACCTGCTACTCTTATTATAACAAGGAATCTGACAAAAAGTTTAGGGATGAAAAAGAATAGAAGGCCGATCAACCCTGTAATTATTCCTGTTACCAGGTTGTCAGCTACCGTGATTGATTGCATAAGGACTCTTTTAAATCCTTCTTCATGCTTGTGAATATATAAATGTCTTGATATCTGAACCTCACATTTAGTAACTGCAGTGGTCCTCAGGTCTGCCCTTGTGCTGCCACCGTGATCATGCTGAATGGTTATGTCATTGCAGAAAGCTATTTTCCCGCCGGTATTTCTGGCTCTGCGACACAGGTCCACATCTTCATAATACATCCAGAAATCCTCATCAAATCCCTTCAGATTGACAAAAACCTCTATTCTAATCATCATTACAGATCCTGAAACCCAGTCGGGGAATATTATTCTTTTATCTCTGTCTTTCCTGCCGTTGGATTCAGGTTCTCTCCCTCTGGTCTCTTTTCTTTGCCAGGGGAAAGAGCCCATAGCTTTGTTCTCCTTACCGTTTTCCCTTACCTGCCGGCATGAGACAATAAAAAATGAAGGATCAGACTTTGCCGCCTGAAGGAGCTTTCGTATCTCTTCCTCTCTGGCAACAGTATCGGGATTAAGTATTAAAAGATAATTACCTGCAGCTTTTGCAGCACCCAGATTGCAACCATTTGAATATCCGCCATTTACAGTATTATTTATAAACATGAATTTCGTAAACCTGTTTTCAATTTCCACAAAAGCATCATCCCCGGGATTGTTATTTACCACGATAACCTCCATGGTGAAGCTCTTCCCTGAAAATGAATCCAGGGATTCAAGACACCGATTAAGTTTATCCCATCCCTTATAGCAGACTATTATTACCGAAAGATCCATTTATTCCAGTCTCTTTCAACCCTTACAAAATAATTAATAACTAATTACCAATTACCAATAACTTCATTCTCCTTCTTCAACTCCTTCAACCTCCTCGCCAAAGGAGGACTCATCCATCCACTCATAAACCGGCCTCTGCGGCCCCTCCTTCCTGTACCATACTGCAAGCAAGATACCTGAGAAGAAACCGAGCATGTGGGATTCCCATGAAATATTTTTATAAATACCCGGGAAAAGACCCCACACCATCTCACCATACAGGAAGACCACCAGCAGAGATAATGCTATTAATCTGAAATAGCGGCGGATCAATCCGCTGAAGAAGAGAAATGATGCAAGCCCATAAACCAGTCCGCTGGCTCCGATGTGCCAGGCCTCTCTGCCCCATAGCCATACAAGCAAACCTGTAAGGACATAGGTAATAGAAAAAATTTTGAGCGCTATCTCCGAATAAAAATAAAACAAAGCTATTGAGAGAATTAAAAGAGGTAATGAATTATTGAAAAGATGTGTAAAATCGTCATGAATTAATGGTGAAATAATAATTCCGGGCAGACCTTTCAGCGACCGGGGGTAAATCCCAAGATCCGAAAGATCAATCTCAAATAAAATCTCAATGATCTTCACCAGCCACATAAGGAATACGAAGGTTACCGGGATAATCAGGCTCAGAAAAAATTTCTTTCTGTAAAAAGAGCCTTCGGCTTTTATTTCAGGATTATCTGACATAATTTATCGTGCAATCGTTCAGTCATTTTCCACTAAGTATTATCTTTATATTCTCTCCTTCTCCCCTTCCTTTTTTAATCTCTTCCGGGAAAAACGATTCCTGCAGCTTCCCTTATCCTGTCGAGTGTCTTTATCAGATCAAGACTGAATTTAAGAGGAGCAACAGGACTTTCAGTCAGTCCCTTATCAAGACATTTCATCACTTCTTCTGCTTCCCAGTGATAACCCATTGCAGGGGGATCAAACTGGAATTCCTGCTTTTCAGTACCATGCAATTCCAGGATCACTCTCTGGTTCATATCTTTGCCCCGCGCTACAGTAAGGTTCCCTTTTTCACAATATATCTCACATCCAATCCCGGTGTTTGTCCTGAATGAGCTGTAAAGCGAGGCCATCCTGTCATCAGGGTAACTGAATATTACACTCAGCGACTCTTCCGAACCTGTTTTTCCGAACACGGCATTGGCTTTTACTTCTGAAGGGACACCCAAAAAAGTCAATGCATCAATTACAGGGTAGATCCCTATATCGAGTAGTGAACCCCCTCCGAGAGCAAGGTTGAATTTCCTGTTATTTGCATCATAAGGCGGTATGAATGAGAAATAACCATTAAGATGAATTACTTTCCCAGGAATTCCTGATTGAATAATCTCATGTGCCTTTTTATAGAAAGGCTGAAAGGGAGGCCAGAGTGCTTCCATGAGGAAAAGATCATGGTTTTTTGCCTCACTGATCATTTCAGTTACCTCTTTTGTGTTTAGTGCAAATGCCTTTTCACAGATCACATGTTTCCTGTTTCTCAGACAAAGCATAGTATGTTCGTGATGATGCGAATGAGGTGAGGCAATATAGACGATTTCTATTTCCGGATCAGATGCCAGCTCCTCATAGCTCCCGTAGTATTTCTTAAATCCATAATCTGAAGCAAACAAATGTGCCCGCTTAGAGTCACGTGAACCAACAGCATATAATTCAGCATTTTCCAGTAGTTTGAGTCCCCCGGTAAATTTTGCTGACATCTTGCCGGTGGCCAGAATGCCCCATTTGTATTTCTTCATGATGCGAAAATTATTTGTATAAATATAGGTATTCTAATAGTATTCTGCTTATTTCTATAATATACCAAATCCCATGCTTCAGCGGGACCACCCCATAAAGGGGGGTTGGGGGGTCAGTGAATTTAGCAGGGGGTTGGGGGGTCAGT
>Ga0307420_1000779_pt1 | contig 14445 bp, 8 predicted proteins | sample SalMarWE160240MG_2_FD_202167 | JGI IMG/M metagenome (GOLD analysis project Ga0307420, IMG submission 202167) | Salt marsh sediment microbial communities from the Plum Island Ecosystem LTER, Massachusetts, United States - WE1602-40 | ecosystem: Environmental > Aquatic > Marine > Intertidal zone >... | reverse complement strand
TGCCGGTAAAATAGCTCACCTATCAGGAAAGACGATCAATGACCGATGGATTGACCACACGAGAAATCCAATCCGAGTTGGAAAATGTACTGGGGCTGGACGGTAACACAGATATCATCGCCCATGTCAACCTTGAGGCGCTGGGGCCTGTTCAAGGTGATGCAGAAACCGTCATAGCGGCGATCCTGGCGGCCAGTGGAACGGTCGTCATGCCCGCCTTCACCTACCAGACCCAGATCATCCCACAGGATGGCCCGCCGGACAACGCAATCGCCTATGGAACCGGCGACGAGATGAACGCCAGGGCCGAGTTCTACCGGCCCGACCTCCCGATTCACCCTGATTGCGGCGTCGTTGCCGAGACTCTTCGCCGGGAAAATGATACCCTGCGCAGCATCCACCCGATCCTTTCGTTCATCGCCCAGGGGCCAAACGCCCGCCCTGTGTTAGGCTCTCAGACCCGCCAGAACCCATTGGGGCCGGTTGCCTGGTTGGAAGCGCATGATGGGGCCGTCCTGCTGATGGGGGTCGACCAGCGACATAATTTCTCTTTGCACCTGGCCGAGCAGCGCGCCGGGCGAAAATCATTCGTTCGTTGGGCGCTGACCGTGAACGATATCGAGGAACTGCCGAACATCCCCGGCTGCGTGGAAGGCTTCAATATGATCTGGCAGCATCTTTACCCGTTTACCGGTGTGGCCCAGATCGGGTTGGCCCGCTGCGAACTGATCCCAATCGAACCGATGCTGGCGCTGGCCGAGCAGATGATCCGCGAAAATCCCGACTTTATGCTGTGTAATAAGCCAAGCTGTCTGAGCTGCCGGGCACGCGAGACACATTGATGCCGGGTTACTCTTCGTTGGAAAAGATATTTTCCGCGTAGTTTTTTAATGCCTCGATACGCTCCGGCGAGGTTTCTTTCGTTTTGAGATACCGTTCGAGTAGTTCGGGTGGTTCCAGCCGCTCCGGACTCTCGACGCCCAGCCTGCGCCGGACGGGGTAATCGACTTCACGTTTGATCCCGGCGACGAATGCGGCGTTTTCCAATGCCGCCTGAATATCCCGGTCACGGATCAGGGCTTCGTTCTCCGGCGTGGCCGTAATGATCACCCGTACAACCGCCTCGTCGACATCATACTGCGCGATGGCTTTAACAACCGCCTGTGTGGGATCGGGTTCGTCACGAACGTCGACCCGGATCGTCAGGAACTGCCGGGCAGGGAGTTCGACGAATTCGTAGGTAGTTTCCTCGCGAACCAGGTTGACCCAGCAGAATCCTTTCGGATCGCCTTCCTCGCCAAAGTCGATCCGCTCCACGCTGCCGCTGTATACGACCGGCGGGTAGTTCCCCTCGTTCAAATCCTGGTGGTAGTGAATATGCCCCAGGGCGACATAGTCCCAGACCGGGTCGGCCAGCGCGCTGGCAAGCACGGCCACATCACGGCCCAGCATCACCCCTCTTTCCGATCCCAGCTTTGAGCCATGCACGGTGAAATGGCCCGCCAGCACTGCCGGGATAGACATATCGACATCGTCGGAAAGTGTGCGGATCAGCAGATCGACCTGTTCGCGCAGTAAGTGGTCGAGGTCGTGCAGGCTGAGGCCGCGTGTGTTCACCTCGTCGAGCAGGCGCTGCCGCATCGGGTAAGGCACCGTCGCCACCTGCACCGGGCCGCGCTTCGTTTCGATCCGGTGAAGGCCATCCGACCGGCCTACGATGATATTGTCTACTTCGAGCGTCTGGAAAATATCGATGGTCGACGCTTTTTGAGTCATCGCCGGTAGATCGTGATTGCCAACCAGCAGCACGACCGGGCACTGCCGCGCCAATCGCTTGATCCGGCGGGCAAACTCGCGCTGAAAGGTCGGGTTGGGCTGGCGGGTCTTGAACGCATCCCCGGCAAATATCGCCAGGTCCGCGTCGTTTTCCTCGGCATAGGCCACGATATCGGAGAGACGCCGCAGAAAGTCCATCACCCGGCTGCTGATCCCGGTTGCGGGGTCGATTTTGCCGTAGTTTTCCATTCCAATATGAACATCCGCAAAGTGAAGTAAGCGAACAGGATCGGTCACGCCAGCCACCTTTGACAAAAAAGATCGGAGATGCTGTCTGTAGAGCGTCTCCGATCATATCGAAACTAGCAGGATTTATTCAACCGAATCTTATCCGCGAGCGCGTTCCAACAGGGCCATCATCATGACGCCAAGCAGGATACGATTCTCGGCAACAGGGTCGGCAATTTCGGCCAGCGCCTCAATCAAGAACTTGCCTTCGAACAAGGCAGCTTCCTTTTTTACGCGCATCACCGGCGTTTCGGAGCCAGCCTGATAGATCGTGTAGCTTGGGTGGAACAAGAATGCAGACGCGATTCCGACCAGGGGGATCGAGCTAACTACAGAGTCGATCACCTTGATCCAGGGATTGTCCTCTTTGACGTGATGTGTCATCTGCCCTGAACTGTCCATGACGATGTAGCTGGCTTTCCACAGCGATTTCATCCCTTCGCGCTTGATTTTGCCAATGGGTGATCCTGCTGCATCAGAAAAAGAATATTCTGCCGAAATATCCAGGATGCGGTCGGCCTGAATGCGGTAAACTTGAGTGGATTTTGAAGAGTCGGAATAGACGGCGACATCTTCCTTTAGCTTGAATGCCTTCTGATGAACATAAAAGATTTCCTGCTCGCTGGCATTGCGGATAAAAACCTGCGGGCCAAAAGCCAATATTTTGAATGACATTTGAAGCGGATATTGATATTGCATTTCTATCTCCTACTTAGAATAATCAATCGTGCTGTTCAGAATACCGGAGCAGCATTCCTGCTACCATAGTTCGTCTGGCTTTCTGCCAGCATTCTCATCCAGATTTACAAATATAGCAAGTGAGAAAAAACACCCGTCGCACCGGATTCTGTGATAAAATGGGGAGCAGTTCTGGCAAGATAACTCAATCTCTACCAGCAACATCTGGGAAATGTATCATGATACGCGAAACAGACAGAGAACTATATGCTCAGTGCCTGCGTTGTATCGAACAGGGAGTATCTACCAACCAATACACTCTGATAGAAACCCAGGCCGAAGAACTGGCAGAACGGATCGCCCGCCAGGTTTCCGTGAACCAGGTCAAGAGGCGTGTGCATCAAGACGAAGTCTGTGATCCGGTCACCGGCATCCCGTCAAGCTACATCAACGTAATCATTTCCTATGCCCTGGAAGTTGGCCCGAAGATTAAACAATTGAAGGCCGGTGACGTCGAAAGCTGGAACGAGATCATGGTATTGGCCCGGCAGCGGGTTAACACAAACCTTAAGGGCTATGCAGCCCAATACGGACATCGTTTCCACAGTCTCGCCGAAGAGCTTGTGCAGAAATGTACGACTGTTCTCTGGATGCGCCTGGATGGATATCCTTACGATACAAGTCTCGAATCCTGGGTGTCCCAGTTTGTGGCGCTTGAAGTCAGCACAGAACGGCGTAAGTCAGATTTCAAGTGGAACAGCACCGCCCGTTCGCTGGATCAGCCGGTTGGGTTTGGGGAAGGGGCCAGCACCCTGGGAGAACTTCTGCCGGACAGGAACGCAGTGCATCATTACGAGCAGGTAGACCTCTACTTGACAGTAGAAGCCGCATCGAAGCACCTGAGTCCTGACCAACATGAGGTTGTCTGGCGGACTCTATCAGGGCAGACTTCCCAGGATATTGCCGATCATATGGGGAAAAATCGAAACACCATTTACCAGATACGCTACAGGGCTGTAAAAACTTTACGGGAATATATTGACTGAGGAAGTATTCATGAGTAGTTCACCGGCTGACCACGATTTTCAGCACTGGGAAATTCGAGAATTATTGGGACGTTACGCGGAATTGATCAAGGCTGAGGAAGACGTGGGATATATGTACCCGGCTGTAGCAAATCACCTGTTAGAATGTGATGAATGCCGATCTATCTTGGATGATTTACTTGAACCACATTCAGACATTCCTGTAGATAGCAAAATTACGAGTGAAAACCTCGATTTTCTCCGGCCATCTCATCCCACTACTATCGTCCTGGCGAGAAGAAGCAGCACCTCAATCGCGCGGAAAATCCACATCGCATTTCCGGCCAATATGATGCCGGGAAGCCCTTTTACTCCTCAAGGGACAATGCGAGGACTCACTCCTATCCAGCCGGGTGGACGGCTCATTCTCTTCACCAGTATTCCTTTCGACAACCAGCAGGAACTCACAGTTATGCTTACGCTGCACGATTCCGGGGAGGCAGAGAGCTATACTGTGGTCGGTGAATTATCCGGTGAACCCCTGCCGATCGTTACCGAAGCGTTATTGCATGTAGGCCAGCATACCTATTCCGCGACAATCGACTGTGGGCAGCTTGAATTTGCAAACGTCAGATACGACGACAGCGTAAGCCAGGTCAGCCTGACGATTGACACAACCCTCCCGAATTCACACCATCATTAGCCGTTCCGCAGCGATGATCAAGCCCTCCGAACAGATCGGCCAACGCCTGACGGATATCGATCATAAGTTGATAACAGAGAAACAACTGGCCGATGCCTTTGACGAAGGATATCGGCGTATCAATGCGGATACCGGCGACTTCATCGAATACAGCCACGAATTGGCCCGGCGGAACCCGGTGCTTGGTTCTCAAAGCGCCCTGGGAGCTTTTGAGAGCCTGGCGCAATCCGGCGATACGGGGAAAACGGGACTGGCCTTAGCCGCATTGGGCATGAGCCTGCACTGGTGGGGGCATGATTGGGAAGCGCTGAATTATCTTGACGAGGCCCATTCCACGCTAACCGGTACATACCCGAAGCTGGTCGTCGAATGGCACCGGTGTTTGTGCGAACGCCGTCTGAACGGCTTGCAGGATACCCACCTGCGGTTGAACGATATTGCCGCCCAGCTCGAATCTGGCGGATCGGCTGTTGCTGCCATGTGCTGCCGCCTGGACAATGCTATCGTCAACTTGCAGCAGGACGATCTGGAAAAACGACAGGCATTTTTGAAGTCTGCAAAATCGTTCTTTAAGTTACACAACTTATGGGGTGATGCGGGAATCGCGTTGATTATCGAAGCTCGGTTGTCATTTGACCGGGGAGAACTCGAAGCCGGTTCCCAACAACTCGACGAAGCCGAAGGTTATCTATCACGGGCAAACATGCCCGCGATGCTCGGCTTTTGCTGGATGCTGCGGGGCATCTATTTCAACCATCACAGAAAAGTCGACCAGGCCGTCGCTTGGCTGGACAAAGCCATCACACGCGCCAGAGCGCTTCAACACCACTATTACGAAGCACTTGCTCTGATGGACCTGGCCGCGATTCAATATCATCAGGGGAAGAGTGAAGAAAGCTATCAAACCAACCAGGCGATAAAAGCCATTGCCCGCACCCTGAAAGTGAGGTTGCTGGAAGCCAGCGCCACGCTGACGGAGGCGAACTGGCATTTCAACAAGGGAGAATACGCCGCTGCCCAGGACGGATATGTCCGGGCACAGGCATACTACGAACAGGTAGGCCACCAGCCGAGCGTCGGGATTTGTATCATAAACCAGGGCGTCGTCGCCCGCCGGTTGGGACATTTCGGGCAGTCGCTGAATCTGCTCAACCAGTCGCTTGACCTCTTCGAGGCAAACAGTCAGTACGAATTTGTCGCCACGACTCACCATAACCTGGGAAAGACCTATGCTGCGTTTGGCTACATCGAACCGGCCATCAAGCATTACCAGTTGAGTATCGACACCATCGAAGAGACAGGGGCGGAGGCACAAAGCGGAAAGACCCTGGTAGAACTCGCGTTGCTCCTGGCAGAACGGAACGATATCGAACAGGCCCACGCGAAGCTCGACCAGGTTAAAAGGGAAGCCGCGTCAGCCGGGATGCTTTTTGACCTGGCATTATGCGACCAGGCCAGGGGCGATATTCTGCTGAAGGAGCGTAAACCGATCCAGGCGCTGGAGGCATTCCAGAGCAGCCTGGAACAGTGCGAATCCCTTACCCTGCTGGACACATCCAGGAATTCACGGCTGGGCATTTGCGAAGCACTGATTGCTCAACGGCGGTTCGAAGAGGCCCGCGAGCAGATCGAGCAGATCGATCCAGGCGATCATCCCGCGAGGCTGCGCTGGCGGCTCCACCTGCTGGACGCGCGCATCGAACGGGAAAACCTCAATTTTCAGGCCGCGTTATCGGCTTATGTCAGCGCGCTCGACGAAATACGCCTCGCCCGCCGCAGCCTGGACTTCGAAGAATACATCGAGCAGTTTGTACACGCCCTGGAACCGGTCTATTTCGAGGCATTCGAGCAGGCCATCGAACTGGAAAACTGTCTGGAGGCGCTGGTCATTGCCGAACTGCACGGAAACCAGCTTCTCGGCATCCGGCTGGGCCACCGGGCAGCCGAAGAGCGCGATTTGAGAACCCTTCCTGAGCAGCTCACCGCCGTCTTGAACGCCAAGCTGGGTTCTGAATGGACGATCCTTCGCTACGCATGGGGCAAAAATCACATTCGCCTGTTTGTACTCACTCCCGGCGGGCTGTCCTGGCACAAAATTCCACTGGATCGGGCTGTTCAGATGGCCCTGCGGCTCTGTTCAAGTCCCGATATATCTTTCCGCCAGTTTGCCTTCCTGGACGATCCGCAGCTTCAGCCGGGGACATCCGGGCAGGGTAAATCGACCCGGCGGCAGTTGTTCAACAGCCTGTTCCCGGAAGCGGTGCGGCAGCGGCTTCATCCCGATCACACCCTGATCGTCGTTCCAACCCACCAGCTTCACGGACTGCCGTTTCAAGCCCTGATCGATGGCGACACGCCCCTGATCGAAAAGACACAGGTATTGTATACACACTCGCTGTCGACGCTGCTTGGGACGATGAAACGATCCCCCGCCCAGCCGGATGATGGCAGGCAGGGATTGATCCTGGCCCAATCAGAGTTCGCCGCTGAGGATTTCCCGGCGCTTCCCCATATCGAATATGAAGTCGCGGCGATCAACCGCAAGAACCCGGCGATCAGCCGTTATCCCACCGCAGAACTCTCGCGGCAGAATCTCCGCCGGGCCGGGCAGACGGGCAGCTTATCCCAGGCGAAGCTGCTGCACATCGCCACTCACGCTTATTACGACGCAGAAACCGGGGCTTACACCGGCCTGCTGCTTGGCGAGGACGTTCTCGGCATCGAAGATATTTACAACTGGAAGCTCCAGGCGCAGCTTGTAACCCTGTCGGCCTGCCAGACGGGTATGGGGCGCTGGTATTACGGCGACGAGATCGTGGGGATCACGCAGGCTTTCCTCAGCGCCGGGGCACGGTCGGTGATTGCCAGCCTGTGGCAGGTCGCCGACGAACACGCCGCCGACCTCATGGCGGAGCTTTATACCCGGCTGGAAAGCTGCGGTGAACCGGCGAAAGCTCTGGCCGAAGCGCAGCGCCAGGCCAGTCGATCCGGTCTTGAAACCTTCTACTGGGCACCGTTCAGCGTCTTCGGGCAGCCCTGATCAATCGCTATCGAGGCCGAGGCGGAACCCGATCAGCGGCACATGGGCGTGCGGCTCGACCGGTCGGCGCTGCGTGCAGTGAATCTGACGCCGCTGGTTGTCGTACGCGCCTCCCCGCAGAATGCGCGGCCCGGCGGCATTGACGTTCTCTCGATCTTTGTCCGGCTTGTAAGGGTAATCCCGCGCTAGGCTGTTCGTCCACTCCCACACATTACCGCCGAGATCGTAGACGCCCTCCGGCGTCTTGTCCTGTGGGAAGATGCCGACGGCGGTCGTTTGCCCGATCCCTGCCTCGCGTGTATTGGTGCAGTCGTCGCCGCTGGCGCGATTGCCAAACGGGTACTTTCGGCGCTCAAGCCCGGCGGCAGCCCGCTCCCATTCCGCTTCGGTCAGCAGGCGGTACGGCTTCCCGGTTTTTTGACGCAGCCAGTTGGCATAGGCGACAGCCTCGTACCATGTCACTCCAACCACCGGGCGATTGTCGATCCCCAGCGCTGGATCATTGACATAGCCACCTGTACGGGCCGCCCGCCCTCGCCATTCCTGCCCGGCCTTTGTCCAAAACCGTGCGTCGGCATGGGTTTTATCTTCAAGGAAAGCGCGGAACTGCGCATTGGTGACCGGGTAGCGCCCGATCTGAAATGGCTTCAACCTGACCGTGTGACGTTCGTCGTCAGCGCCCATCTCAAATGGCCCTCCGCCAATCCGGACCATCTGGGGTTCAACCGAGCAAACGCCGGGGCGAGAATCTCCCAGCCAGCCCAGAACGTCGGCGGCCTGGGCGCGTTCGATTGGCGTGAGGTGTCCACCTTCGAGCAGCATTCTTAGCTGAGATAACAGCCGAGACACCACATGCGTACCGACATGCTCATCCTGTTCGGCGACGGTGCGGCCAACGATGGTCAGCATCTCCGCCGCCCACCAGATCAACCGCCACCCCGCCGCGTTCTCCGGGGGCTGGGGTTTACACAGCAGGTTGATCGCGTTGAGCGGGCGGAACACGTCCTGGTGATTAAACACAAGATGCCCGACGGAGAGAAGCAAAACCTCGTGCCAGACATCCCCCTGATCGGCGAGAACGGCCACCAGCCGCAAATATTCACGGTCGGCGACCAGATACCGGGCTGCCAGGAACTCCTGAAAGCCTCGATGTGGAAACGCAAACATCGGGTCGCCGTTGTTATCACGCCCTTTCCCGATCAACAGCCCGGCGCGTTTTTCGACATAGTCACAGAATTTCTGCGCTTTACCCCAGTCGCCATCGAGGTACTTTTGCAGCACCTTCAGGACATCGCTCTGCGGGATGTTGACCGCGTTGGTCGATCCGTCCTGTGTGTTGTGCGCCCGGAACGCGACTTCGCACAGGCCGTTGATCAGCCGTTCTTCGCGCGTTTCCAGTTCATCGACAATTCCCTTCACCCATTCACCCGGCGCGGTTTCTTTCGTTCGCTGCCAATCCCACAGCAGCAGTTGGATGCAGTCATTGTAAAGGCGCGCCCGTTCTTTCGGTAGGGTTCCTTTGTAGGTATGAACCACCGACATGACGGTCAGCAGCATCGGGTTCTGGGCCAGGTCGCCGAGGTTTTTGGCCGCATCTTTGAGTTCGGCGGCCCTGGTAAAGACCCCTTCCCGGTCGATGTAACCCAGGCGGCCCAGCGTGTTGTACCACCGGTCGATGAACAGGTGGCGGTTTTTCTCACTCAGCGAGGCAAGCATCACGACCTGGAAGCGCGTGAGCTGCCAGGCCGGGTCGGTGTACGACAGCACCCGGCAGGTCACGATGAAGCGGCTGCGCGAGTGCGTTTCGGCAAAATCGGTCACCGCTTCCCGGACGATCTGGCGGTGCTTGAGATCGGCGATCTCGTCCAGGCCGTCGAACATCACCAGACATTCGCCTTTATGAAGAGCTTGCCGGACATCGGCGGCGAAATCGTTCAGGTTGTGCGATTCTAACTGGCTTTTGATATGCGTCCAGACCAGATTAGCCGTGCCGCGCCGGGTCTTCTTCGGGATATCCTGGACAAGTTCGCGAAGCTCCAGGCGGATCGGCAGCAGCGGGCCGTGTGACCAGTTCGAGGCCCGGCGGCGTCCCTCCTGGGGCACGTCCAGACATTTCATGTGATTGTGCCCGGGGTGAACCCTTGCCCCGATCAAACACAGGGTGAGATAGTTAAGAAAACTCGTTTTCCCGGAACCCGGATCGCCGAGAATGATCAGCCGCCGCACCCGGTTCACGACTTCCAGCGCAGGGACGGGAACGCGCGCCTGGGGATCGCTATCGTTCTGAAGCGCCTGCTGGGTGCGCATGATGTCGAGAGGCACATAGACATCGTTCAGGCTGATGTCTGGGGTCGCCTGGTCGGGCATCGCCATTTGCAGATCGAGCTTCCCCAGCGGAACCCTCCCCGCGATTTCCTTCAACCAGAGCAGGTAATCCTGTTCCTGCTCGCCAATTTTCGGCGAGCCATTGGCAGGGGACCTAGCATTGCCACAGATCACCTGGTTGGCATGCTGCACCAGCACATCAGCTTTGTTGATGTCACGACCTGCGGCCCCGCCGTTGATGGTCGTCGATCCCCCTCCGACGTTCGCACCCGGCGATACATTTCCCCAGACAGTATTGCTGTCACCCTCGACTGCTGCTGTGCTGTTTAGATCGGTGGCAACATCGCGAAGCCCGGTGATGATCCAGGTGATTTCCTCCTTCTGGCCCGGATCGGTGGTTGTTTTTTGTATTTCTTCCAGACGGCGGATTTGTTCGAGCAGTTGCAGGCGGCTTGAGCCTGCTCTGATCCTTGAATCCGGCGTGTTGGACAGAGACGACTTGTGTACTACCGGTAAATTCGACATCATTGTCTGATACTCCTATTGCCAGGACACCCGCTTACCCATACAATGAGACAAATTCTAAGGAGATTTTAATGGATAGCAAACCCGATTCTAACCTTTCTGATCCGAAAGAGGAACTCCAGAATCCTCCAGGTAGTGTCGGCGGCGATCAGAACGTCGTTGGCGGTGACGTTGGGGTGGGCGGCAATGTCGGTAGCGGTTCGGTCACTGCCGACTACATCGTTGGCGGTGACTTGACATTTAACGGGAAAATGTCCGACGATAAAACCGAATTCGCCGAGACGATGATCAAATTACGTGATCTGATCATTAAAGCCTATAAAAACGGCGAACTACCCGAAAAGGTCGCCCGCAAGACGCTCGCCAACCTCAAAGAAACTGCCGAACTGGTCACTAAAGAAGAAAAGCCGCCTAAAAGCAAGATTATCCAGAAACTTCAATATGTCGCCGACGTGCTTGACGCCGCCGTCGACATGATCAGTTCACAGGGTAATATCGCCTCCGTACTCGTGCGCGCCGCGCCCATCGCCGCGCTACTGATCAAGATAGCGTCTCGCATCTTCTGATCGTGCGCCCAGGCGCGGCACCGTTGGCCGGGCGCGGGCGACAATCCAACCCAGGGCGCGGTGAATCTCGTTCTGTTTCCGGCTGTCCTCGTCCCAGGCCGCACGGAGCGGCAGCCGCGATAGCACGTCCGACAGATCACGCGCCACCTCCAGCAGTTCTTTGCCGGTCAGCGGCGGATCGGGAATATGGCGCACGATGAATCCGAGTGCGATCCCGGCTGCACACCGGACATCGAGCGGCCCGCTGCGAAGCGCACTGCGCAGCGTGTCGATCATCGTTGCCGACAGCTCGCGAACGTTTGCCATACTCCGCAAAGCGGCTGCCCGAACCTCGACATTCTCTGCCTGGTGAGCGGCATCGAGCAGGATGCGCTGGATCGCCGGAGCATCTTCCAGGGCGTGCCCCAGGATTTCGAGAGCGAGCACTCTCACTTTCACCGATGATGCTTTCAACTGCCCGGAACCGACATCCTTCATTACCGCCAGGTCCATCACATAGTTCACCACTTCAGAACTGAGCGGCGTATGGGCTTTCAGACAGTTGACAATGTCCTTTCCCAGGATGTCCCCATAAGTCTGTAGAGACTGGATAAGCGAAATGAGCGCCACGTCTGGCAGGTTCCGCAGCGAAGCCAGAGCGCGAACGGCCCCCCGGGTGATGGTGTGATCGGGCATGACTACCAGCGAATTCAGGTAGTCGACAATTTCAGGGCCGGGGTCCTGCAAACTGGCGATGGTATCAAGCGTGGCTTCACGCACCGATACTTCGCGGTCGCTGAGTAGAATATAGAGCACCTCGCGGAGTTCGGTATTTGGCTCCGGGATATGCCTGAGCGCTGATGCAACCGCCCCCCGAACCAGGGAGATCGTATCGGTGGCGACATGCGACAGCATGTGTAATGCCTGGGGATCATCTTTTCCCTTGCGGACAATCGGATCGATAACAGACGCGCGGATGCTGTCGGACGGATCGTCCAGTCGTTCAATCAGGGCATCGACGATGTCGGGCGTGTTGTTCGTGCAGGCTCCAAGCGCCCGGATTGCAGCCGTGCGAACCCTGCCATCCGGGTCGTCCGACCAGAGAATCAACTGTGAAACAACCAGCGACGGCAGTTCGATGGGGCGCGCAAAGGCGCTGATCGCCATCGCCCGGAAGGAAGGATCGCCGTCGGCAATCGTCCGGCAGATGACGGTCAATGCATCATCCGGCAGGTTGGATATACCGGCGAGAGTTTCGACCGCCCGCTGGCAGATCGTCGGCTCTGGATCATTCAGCAGTTGGAGAAGCTCGTTGATAACCGTTCGCGGCAAAGAGCCGATCTGCTTCAACCGCCGCAGGCTGACCCGCCGCCGGACGGGATCGTCGCTGTGCAGGAACTCGATCCACATATTCAGGGTTTCGGTTGGAACCGGCGGGATGCAGGCCAGCGCTTCTTTGCTGCTGGTCGCTACTTTCTCGTCGGTATCGGCAGTCAGCATCAGGAGGTAGACATAGGCTTCTTTGGAAAGCGCCCCCATCCGGCTCAACGCATTCGCCAGCGCGCGGCGAACCAGGAGTGGCTGCTGATACCCCAACGCGACGACTGCCTTTTGCGCCTCGTCAAGGTGAGAAGGCCAGAAGGTCAGGGAATCCACCGCGAAAGCCTGGGAATACTCGCTTGGGGCCGAGAGATTCTCGAAAACACTCTGGACGGCGAGCCAGGTGGCAGAAGTCCCCTCGAGGTTGATCAGGTGGCGGCGGGCCATATCGTAGATGGCGCTGAAACGGCCCAGGCTGTCGCGTTCGCCATAAATCCACAGTTCTGTCAGCTTCTCGATGACGTACTTGACGATATCCGGGCGAATTTCCACGCCGCTGCCAAGCAGCCGCGCGGCAAAGAAAAGGTCGCGTTTGAGCAGCGCTTCAAAAGGACTGGAGGCATGGCCGAACTGCCCGGCCTGTTCCCCGTGAGCCATCACTGCCGTTTCGACGAGTTCGGAAGCGTCATCGGGCGAGTTCATGGAAACGAACCCGACTGCCAGCATGATCACCTCGTCCCAGCGCGGATCGTGCAAATTCTCGCGGATACGCTTCGCCGCCCGGCGGTAGCTTGCAACGAGATACCGGGCCGCAAAGTATTCTTGCAGACCCTGGTAAATAAAGCCGTACTGTTCCGGGCCAAGCTCGATAAATACCCCTGAGCGGACACGCAGTATCCCCAGGAAGCTTCCTATTGCCCGATCCACTTCCAACGGCGTCAGATCGGGATGCAGCCTTCCCCAAATCCGCCCCAGAATACCACGCAGTTCTATCTCGGAGAGCAGACCGGTTGGGCGCGAGGATTGAAGCCAGTAGGCCAGTTCGCCAAGCAGGGGGATCGCTTCCTGTTCCAGGACGGCTGGCTGTTGATCGGGAACCTGCGGTAAACGCCACTCCCGGATCAATGCCTCGGCCACCTGGTGGTAGATTGCCACTCGCTGGGGCGAAATCACCATGCCCGGTTTGAAGACGCCTACCAGCATCCTCAGCAGCAGCGGCGTATTTGCCAATCCAGACAGGCGTGGATTGGTCACAATCTGGCGCGAGAGGGCCAGCATGTCGGGTTGGGCGCGGCGCAGCGCCTTGTCTCGATCCATCGTTGGCCGCTGCCGGATATCCAGGGTAAGCTTCCAGCGCAGCAAAAAGGCACCAACCTGGCTGCGGTCAAGCGGGCGGATCAGGTAGCCGACGAATTCGCGGGGGAGTGGGGAGGCCCCGTATCCCTGCAAGCGGCTGGTTACCACAATACGATTTCCGTTCCCATGCCAGTCTGACGCCGCCTGAGCAATATTGGCGACCAGCATCCGCCGCTGCTCGTCGGTCGCCGCCTGGTCGAGGCCATCCAGCAGGATCAGGCATTGGCCCCTTTCCAGCAGGGTCAGCAGCAGCGGTTCGACTTCTTCCTGCTGTGTCAATTCCGCCGCCGACCGCAGGAGATAGCTCTCAATCGTCTCTTCACCGGTGCGGTTCTCGATGTAATCCGCCAGGTCGAGATATACCGGGCAGGAACTGGGAAGCTTGAATCCATCCTGTCCCCACTCGGAAGGTTCTTTCTCCAGCAGTAAGCGGGCATATTCCAGGACGAGATGCCGTAGAAGCGTCGTTTTACCGGCCCCACTTTCGCCGAGGATCAGCAGTCGATCCTGCTTCGCCAGGACTTCACTCACCAGATCGCCTTCGTGAGCTTCCAGTTCCCGGCAGCCAAGTGGATCGTGGAAGATGTGAAATTCCGGGTCGTCATATCCGGCAACCTGGTAGCGAATATAATGGGCCGGTTGATCGTAGTCTGAGAGGGCAACCAGACGCAGCGGGATGTAGACATCACTCAAGGGGACGGTGGTATGGACGCTGCGTGTATATCCTCGCGCGTCGATCTGGCCGATCTGCTCGGCGCAGGCATTCAGATAAGTCAGCAAGGTGCCGCTGTCGAACTGCCGGTCGGTAGGGATCGAAAATACCGGTTCGGGAGGATATTCCAGCCGGACTTCTTCGGCTGCGAC
>Ga0307420_1000776_pt1 | contig 14482 bp, 9 predicted proteins | sample SalMarWE160240MG_2_FD_202167 | JGI IMG/M metagenome (GOLD analysis project Ga0307420, IMG submission 202167) | Salt marsh sediment microbial communities from the Plum Island Ecosystem LTER, Massachusetts, United States - WE1602-40 | ecosystem: Environmental > Aquatic > Marine > Intertidal zone >... | reverse complement strand
CTTTCGCGCCGAGGGGATCAAGGTCGGCTTTTACCACTCGCTACTCGACTGGCACCATCCCGAATTCCCCATCGACGGGCTGCATCCGATGCGAGACGACGTCGCGTTCCGCGAGGCGCAACAGGAGCGCGACATCGCCAAGTACAGCGCGTATCTGCATAACCAGGCCCGCGAGCTCCTGACCCAATTCGGCAAGGTGGACATCATGTGGTACGACTTTTCGTACGCCGACAGAGACTGGGAATGGTCCAAGGGCAAAGGCCACGACGACTGGCAATCGGAAAAGTTGTTGGCGATGACGCGCAAATTGCAGCCGGGCGTCATCGTCAACGACCGGCTGGACCTGCCCGAGGGCGGTGACATCAAGACGCCCGAGCAGTATCAGCCGCGCGGCTGGCTGGAGGTCGACGGCCAGCCGGTGGTGTGGGAGGCGTGCCAGACCTTTAGCGGCAGCTGGGGCTACTACCGCGACGAGTATACGTGGAAGTCGGTCGAGATGCTCGTTCAGATGCTCGTCGACACAGTCTCCAAGGGCGGCAATCTGCTGCTCAACGTGGGGCCGAACGCGCGCGGCGAGCTCGACCCCCGCGCTATCGAACGGCTGCGCGGGATCGGCGAGTGGATGCGGCTGCACAATCGCTCGATCTACGGCTGCACCGCCAGCGACCTGACCCCGCCGCCCAACTGCCGCTACACGCAGACTAGCCCTGAGCGCGGGCTGGAAGCCCGGGGCCGAAGGGACGGCAACCGGCTGTACCTGCACCTGTTCGCCTGGCCGTTCCGGCACGTGCACCTCGACGGTCTGGCCGACCGGGTCGAGTACGCCCAGTTGCTCAACGACGGCTCCGAGATCAAGCTGCTCACCATCGATCCACACCAACAAGCGCAGAACACGACGATGAGCGGCACAGAGGGCACGCTGACGCTCGAACTGCCGGTGCAAAAGCCACCCGTGGCCGTGCCGGTGATCGAGCTGTTTTTGAAATAGCCACCTCCCACACGCCGCCGGCGCAATTGGACAAAGTGGCCGAACCCGGTAAAATGAGAGTCAATGAATCTCATATCCATCTCGACCGCCCCCAGCAACAGGCTGGTCGGCAAGCCCTTCTACGACCTATACGCCACGCTGGAGGTGATGCAGAAATTCTGGGTAGAGGCCGTCTTCAATGGCTTCGAGTTCCAAAACACCGCCGAGTGGGACGCGGGGAATCCGCCGCGCGATGAAGGAGAGCGCCGCCTGGCCTATTGGACGGACAGTCAGAAGTACACCACGGATCAGATCGCGACCTTGCTCAGGGCGACAGGGCTGCCGGTGCTCTCCGTCCACGCCAACCGGGATGTCGGCATCTGCCTCTGTTCCGGCCAGCCAGAGGAAACCGACGCGGGCAGGCGGTTGATCCGCGAATCTCTATCGCTGGCCAAGCAGGTCAGAGCCTCCGTGTGCGTGTTCCACCTCTGGGATACACGGAAGGAGGACTTCGACCCGGCGTTCGTGCACGGCGTCTTTACCGAGATCGCCGCCCAGTATCCCGGCGTCAAACCATCCGTCGAGAACATCCCCACGCACCTGCCAGGGTCGACGCCCTTCGACTTGGCCAAGGAATACGACTGGATCACGCTCGACCTGCGCTGGGCAGCACTTTACGATGAACTGGACAAGTTCGAAGCGGTGAAGGATCGCATCGCCAACGTACACCTGCGAGGGGAAATCGAGAACGGCAGATGGGTCATCCCTGCCGACTGGTTCCCTGCCCAAAAGTCCTTCGACTTTTACCAAGCGTTGGACACGATCAAAAACCGGTGGGGATATCAGGGGTTGCTGACGGTGGAGAGCATCCCGCAGAACAACACGTGGGAAGATCTCATCGCCGCCACGGCATCACTCAGGAAAGTCTGACAATGAAAACAATCATCATCATCGGCGACGGCATGGCCGACTATCCCGTGCCGGAGCTAGACGGCAAGACGCCGCTCATGGTAGCCAAGACGCCCGCGATGGACCGCATCGCCAGGGAGGGCCGCACGGGCCTGTTCCAGACGATCGAGGCTGGATTGCCCACCGGGTCGGCGGTAGCCAACCTCTCGGTGCTGGGCTACGACCCGCGCACCGATTTCCAGGGCCGGGGCGTGCTGGAGGCGGCCAGCCTGGGCGTCACGCTGGCGCCGACCGACATGGCCGCGCGCATCAACCTGATCTGCGTGGAGGACGGCAAGATTCGCAGCCACTCGGCGGGTCACATCTCCAACAAGGAGGCTCACCGGCTCGTCCGCGACCTCGACGTCCACTTCCACGACCTGCCCATCACGCTCGTGCCAGGCCTGAGCTATCGCCACGTGCTAGTGGTGCCCGACGGCCATCCTGGCGTGGTATGCGCCCCACCCCACGACCACGTCGGCGAGCAGGTTGAAGATCTGCTGGTGACGCCGCGTCACCCGCAGGCCGGGCCGACCGCCGACCTGCTGAACCGCCTCATCCTCGAGTCACAGGATGTTTTGCGTGACCATCCCATCAACCGGCAGCGAGTGGCCGAGGACAAGCAGCCCGCCAACTCGCTGTGGCCCTGGTCGCCGGGCGTCAGACCGCAGATGGCGACATTCCAGGAGCGGTTCGGACTCACCGGCGCGGTCATCACCGCCGTCGATCTGATCAAAGGGCTGGGCATCTATGCCGGGCTGGACGTGATCGAGGTCGAGGGCGCGACGGGCCTATACGACACCAACTACGAAGGCAAGGCCGACGCCTGCCTGAGCGCGCTTTCTGACCACGACTTTGTCTACGTCCACGTCGAGGCCGCCGACGAGGCCGGGCACGAGCAGAACCTCGACCTGAAAATCCGCTGCATCGAGGATCTCGACCGCCGCCTGGTGCAGCGCGTGCTCGACGGCCTGGAGGCGCGTCGGATCGAGGCCGTCGTCGCCGTGCTGCCCGACCACCCCACCCCGGTCGCCCACGGCAAGCACGTGCGCGATCCGGTGCCGGTGGCGGTGCGCGACCCGCGCAGGCCGCCAGACAAAGTAGAACGGTTTGACGAGGAGAGTGTTAAAGATGGTGAATTGAGACATCTGCACGGAGCCGAGTTTATCGAGACGGTAATGGGCAGAAGGTGAGCGAATCAACACAAGGAGAGAAATATGGATCAAGAATTGTCCAATAAGCAGCGCAGCGACGAGGTAGCTGACGTGCAAGTAGATACAATCACCGAAGAAACGACCACCATCAATGCGGCAGTTGTAGCCCGTGCGGCGATGCTGCGCGAAATCCGTTCTTGGGGTTGGTGGTCGTTGGGCCTCGGCACCTTGCACCTGATCATATCTGGGTTCCTGAGCGCCCCCTGGGGGATTTTACTGCTAATCGTGGGGGGTGCTTCCTTTCTTTTCCGCGAGTCAGCAATGTTAGTGGTTTATGGTGTGACTTTGGCCTGGGCCGCTATTTCCAACATATTGGGGGGCCAAGCTACCTGGATCATCGCCGGTCTCTTTCAAATTTATCTTGCCTTTCGAGTTTTTCGCCAGTTCTTCCGCTTTCGCCGTGCACAGGAAGACTATGACAACTTGATCAATGAGGGGATTGTCGAAAGTCGACCCTCTGCAAAGCGAACTGCTACCATCTTCCCTTGGGCTGGCGGGCTCTTGGGCATCCTATCGCTGGGCGGTCTCATAACTCTGTTCGCCAGCACGCTCGTCCTCGTCGCGCTAGGCGCCCAAATACCAAATCCGTTTGGCTTCTTGGGAAGTTTAACCATCAACTTAGGCGTGCTTGGCTTCGCAGTAGCGTTATCGGCGCTTCTCTCTGGCTACCGATACAAGCCTGTAGCCACAATAGGACTTGCAGCTAGTGTCTTGACACTCGCGATCGAGATCGTTCTATCCTTACTATGAAAGGACAGTATAAAATGGAAATAAAAGAAATCACCCTGGAGGAACTGAATCCCAGTGAATTTATCGCACAGCAAGTGGAAGCTATCTCAACTGCCGTCGACGACGGGCTGGCGATCAACGCCCTCTCCGGTGGGGTGGACTCCTCGACGGTGACACTGCTGGGCCACAAGGCGCTGGGCGACCGGCTGCTGACCGTTTTCGTCGAGAACGGCATCATGCGCAAGGGCGAGCCGCAGCGCGTCGTCGAGCGCTTCGAGGCGTTAGGCATCCCGGCCCAGCTCATCGACGCGCGAGAGGATTTCTTCGCCGCGCTGAAGGGGCTCACCGATCCGGAGGAAAAGCGGGAGGCGATCACGCAGACCTTTTACAAGACCGTCTTTGGCGAGCTGGTGCGGGAGAGCGGTGCCAGGTTTCTGCTCCACGGTACGATTCTCACCGACGTGGACGAGACGGTGGCCGGCATCAAGCGGCAGCACAACATCCTGACCCAACTGGGCATCGACACCGAAGAGGTATACGGCTACCAAGTCATCGAGCCGCTGCTGCAACTGCGCAAGCCCGCCGTGCGCGCCGTGGCCCAGGCGCTAGAGCTGCCGGAGGAGGTCTACGACCGCATGCCCTTCCCCGGTCCCGCGCTGGCAGCACGCATCATCGGCGAGGTCACCCCAGAGCGGGCCGAGACTGTGCGCGAGGCCACGGCCATCGTCGAGGAGGAACTGGCCGACACGGGCGCATTCCAATACCTGGCTATCCTGCACCAGGACAGGGTGACGGGGATGCGAGATGGCCGGCGCGACTATGGCCAGCAAATCGAGATACGCTGCTGGAAGAGCGAGGACGCCCGCACCGGCTCGCCCACCCGGCTGCCGTTCGACACCCTGGAACGACTGGCCGACCGCATCACGGCTGAGGTCCCTGGCGTGGTCAGTGTGACGTATAACATCACCAAAAAGCCGCCGTCGACGATCGAGGCAGTGTAAATCGCCACCCCATCAGCAGAAATAGCCCAGACGATGCTCAGTCACGCGAAAAAGTGCATTCGCGCCAATTACTCCAACTCAGTGATAGCCCTCTTCCCACTCGCGAATGGCGCCCTGGATAAGTGCCTTTACCTTTGGGTTGGTGATATCGCCAACCGCCTGGAAAACCTGCTGATCTACATAGATGCGCAGGCTGCCATCCAATGTCGTGTTTAGCGTGATCAGGTGATCAGCCAGGTCGGGGTCCTCCCGCAGCCGCTTTTGCACCAGATCGTTGACCTCGTCTATGAGGGGCAACGGCGCGAGCATGCTGCCGGGCGGAGGTATGGCCATCGTACTCGCATGAGGCAGAGCGGCTCGCCCGGCCGACTCGGGACCCGGCTGCCGGGCTAGTACAGCCCGAGCAGAAGAAGCCTCGGCTTCGGAGACCTCAACCGACCACTCTTGGATGAACGGGAGCCAGCCCTCGGCAAAGGCCAGGATTGCCCGGATGGCCTCGATGGTGTCCTGCCCCACCCGGGGGTCGTTGATGTCACGAAGACGGCGGTAGGGCTGTCCCCCGGCCAACACGGACAGACCGCCCTCCTCCGTGCGCACGATGCTCAACAACTCGCGGTCGCCCGTCGGCCCGGTAGGCGACGCCGATTCGGCCTGCGGAGCATCGAGCGGTTGCGCCTGCTGGATAGGAGAGGGCTGTGCTTGTGCGACAGGAGGAGACGGTGGGGAAAGCTGTTGCGCCCTCCTTTTTTTGCCCCCACCGCTAAGGGAGCGAACGAGCCACGCGGCCAGGATACAGGCCAGGACAATGGGGATCAGAGCAGCAATAGCGTATGTCACAACAGGCAGCACGTCCATTGTTGATCACCTTTCTCAATGCTTGACGACGAGTGGAAGATACACTTCTCGTTCCCCTGATGGCTGGGCAAAGGTCGCAAATTCACTCAGATGATCAATCCTCACGACAAGCCTGTTTTCGAGCACGTCCCGCTCCGCCAGGGTGATGCCGGCCGTGGACCATCGCTCGCCATCCCAAAAGCGCAGTTCCAACGTCTCCTCGTCCAGCCCCTCAATGTCGACGTCAGTATACTGGATCGTGAAGGTCACCGGCGCCTCGAAAACAAGACCAGAGCACGGTTCGCCCTCGCGGTACGCATCCAGGTTGAAAGCGTGCCCAGCAAACGCATAGCCCACAGGAATATCCGCCACCGTGAACACAGACGCATAAGCAAACTGCGTCGCCTGTGTGATAGCACCCGCCGGTATCTCGATTCTGACTGCCGAGCCTGCATCCCCCGGGACAAAGATCGTCCCCGCTTGCGACGGCGTCACCGTGATAATCTCGTCCGCCACGCCGGAAATGCCTGTGTCTATGCCCGTCGCCCCTTCACCAGAAGTGACCTGAACGACATTAGTCAGTACTCCATTATAGAACAAATCGACAGTGACGACAACTTTTTCCTGCCAGACGTCGCCGGGCGGCAGGAGAGTGGGCGTCCAGATGCGTGTACCACCCGGGGTGATGTGCACCGGCAGCGTATCGGTGATCCTCAGCGTGAGAGACACGCTGCCGGTATTGGTGACGTAGATGGTGTAGGTCAGTTGAGCGCCGGCCTGCACCGGATTAGGAAAGGCATACTGAGTCACGGTCAGGTCAGGATGAGGGCCGGTCTCATCGGCGCCAATGTCGTAGCCCTCACCTTGAGGTCGCTGCTCGCCGTCGATGTCTGCGGCGAGCCCGGCATCCACGCCTGCGTCCGCCGCTGCCGACACGGGTCGAATATGGTAATCCCCCGTTGCCGGATCGACAAAGGCCGGATCGCCCCAACAATCACCATCGGAGAGGACCGTTCCCGCGCCACTCCAATCGGCCCCGTTTGTCCAGATACCCGCGCCCCACAACGTGGCTTCCAGCATAGCCAAACTGCCCGTGGCGACGGTGATGCCCGTCGTGTGTCCCACCAAGATGGTGTTCGTCAAGGCCACGGTGCTGCTGCCAGCGACGCAGACGCCGTCGGTCGCCGGGACATTGCGGGCCACAGTTGTGTGGAACAGCCAAGGCGTGGACTTCTCAATGTACAATCCGCCGCCTGCACCGTCCGCCCGATTGTCGGCGATAACCGCGTTGCTCAGGAACGCGTCGCTCTGTGCCAGGAGCAACCCGCCGCCCGTCTCGGCCTGGTTCGCCGCGATGGTGATCCTGTCAATCATAGCATCGCTCTTCCAAAGGTATAACCCTCCGCCTTCGGCAGCCACATTGGCCATGACGGTGGTTCCTTCAAGTTCGGGATCGCTCTGGTATAAGTATAGCCCGCCGCCTGACTGGCCCGTCGTGTTATCCATAAAGGCGTTGTCGATGAGGACAGCGTCGCTCTCCCGCAGGTACAGGCCACCCCCATCGTAGGAAGCTTCGTTGGCAGCGATGGTGTTCCCGACGAGGTGCGCAGCACTCTGTTCCGCCAAATAGAGGCCGCCGCCCCACTCGGCAGTGTTGGTAACGACGGTGTTTCCGTTCAACACGGCGTCGCTCTCTTCCAGGTACAACCCGCCTCCCCACCTGGCAGTGTTACTAAACACCCAGGTGTTACTTATCGCAGCGTGGGCCTCGACAATACAAATCCCTCCGCCTACGCCTCCGCCCAACCCAGCTGCATTGCCGTCGGTGACTCGCAGGCCCGCAATTGTGGGCGCGATGTCACCCGTGACATAGATCCCGCGCCCGCCACCCAGTGGATCGACGATAGTGGGGTTTGCACCCGGATCAGGAGGCGCAGTGAAATCGGACGTGTAGCCACCTCGGATGGTAATACTCTTGTTTACGTACACAACCTGGGCCAAGCCACCATAGCCGTTGACCGTGCTGTAGGTCCCGGCCGTGATCTTGATGGTGCTGCCGTCTGAGGCCGCGTCTACAGCATCCTGGATGACGTCGAAATCACAGCCACCGCCCGGGCACACGGTAAAAATCGGGGACGCGACATGCTGAACCGCCCGCGCGGCATTCAGACGCCCCGAGCCAAAGTACTGATCCCATCCCTTCTTGTCCTCGTTGGACGGGCCAACTTGGTCATCGGCGGTGTCCTCGAGGATGGCGCGCACCTCCTCGACCGTATAGTCCGGCTGGATCGACTCGATCAAACCGAGCACACCGGTGACGTGAGAGGCAGCCATCGAAGTGCCGTCCCAACAGGCGTAGGTATCGTCCCACAGGGTGCTCCAGATGGCCTCGCCGGGCGCGACGAGGTCAATATGATCGCCAAAGCTCGAAGAGGTCCACCTGTAATCGAGGCGATTCGTCGCCCCGACGGCGATGGTCTCTGTATACACGGCCGGATAGTAGGGCGTCGAATCGCCATCGTTCATCATCGCGGCGACGACCGGGACGTCGGCGCTGTAGGCGTAAAGCACGGCGTCATGGAGCGCCTGGGAGCTACCCACCCCTCCCATGCTCATGTTGATGACGTCCGCACCGTGGTCGACCGCGTACTCTATCGCACTGGCCCAGCAGCTATAGGGCCCCTTGTTTTCATCGTCCAGGCCCTTGAGGGGCATGATGCGACAGTCTGGACAGACGCCGGCGACGCCGGTGGCATTGTCTGTAGCGGCTGCGGCGACGCCAGTCACGTGAGTCCCATGGCCATGGTCGTCTTGAGGCATCGCGTCGTCGTTGATAAAGTCGTATCCGGGCACGATCTTTCCGGCCAGGTCAGGATGATCGAGGTCTACGCCCGTGTCAATGATGGCCAGCACCGTGGAAGTAACGCCAGTGGTGACGTCCCACGCCTCGGGCGCATCGATATCGGCGTCGGGTTCCCCGCCGCTTTGGCCGGTGTTGTGCAGTCCCCACTGCTGGCTAAAGTATGCGTCGTCGGGCACGCCGGCTCCGTATCCGACAAAATCCAGCTCGGCATATTCGACGGCGGGGTCCGCTGCAAGCACAGCCAGGGCCTGTTGGGGATCGCTTGAGGGTGCCAGCGTAAAGACGTATATCCTGAAGAGTCCCAACGTCTGCTTGAGGGCCGTGTCGCCGTTGTCGGCATCGAACAGCGGTTCTGTAGACAAAATATCAAGTTGGGACAATGAGGAGGCATCTAGCCCAGAGGAGCCCAAGTCCACCACGTCTCGCGTCTTGACCAGTATTCTGGGAGACGAATCTTGCGCAGAGGCGCTGATGAAGGAAGCAGCCAGAATCGGCTTTCCCAGGTCGGAGAAAGCCAAAGAAGCCAGCAACGCAACCAGCCCCACTCTTAAAACCACGTCAACGCATCCCCTCGCCGTTGTCCGTGTCTTTTGGAAGAAACTTGAACTATCGAACATTCTTACCTCTCCACTGTTTGCAGACACGCACGCCAAGGTTTGAGCCGCCGAACGAGTTCGGCTACCATGTTCATTGTACCAATAGAATATTACGGTTTCCATTAAGGTCTATAGGACAAAAGTACCATATCTCATTTTTCACAGACTTTCGCCCCTGCGTTTGACTAATGCAATCAGGAATGGTACACTGAATTGTGCCCAAAGACCGTTCGTTCGTGTGTCTGAAACAACCGGGGCGGATATGACACTACGCAGAAAAACACTGCTTATTGTCGGCATAACGAACATTCTCCTGATCCTGGTGCTGTACGCGCTCTCCCGGATCATTGTACTGGGCAGCTTTGCCAGACTCGAGAAACAGCTCGTCCGCCAAAATGTCGAACGGGCCTTGAGTGCTTTGTCGGACCAAGTCCACACTTTGGACACGATGGTCTTTGATTGGGCTGCCTGGGACGACACCTACGCCTTCATCGAGGATGGCAATCAAGAATACATCCGGTCCAACCTCGTAGACGAGACCTTCATCAGCCCCAGGCTTAACCTGATGTTGTTCGTCGACGCCTCTGGGCAGACCGTTTTGGGCAAGGCCTTTGACTTGGAAGTTGAGCAGGAAATCCCCGTTCCAAAAGGCTTGCAGGAGCACCTCTCAGCCAATCCTTATTTGCTACGCCCTCCTGATACTGAAAGCAACATCACAGGCATCCTGCTTATCCCCGAGGGCCCTCTGCTGATTGCTTCCAGGCCCATCCTGACCAGCGAAGAAGCAGGTCCGATTCGCGGGACTTTGATCATGGGGCGCTACTTTGACGCGTCGGAGGTCGAAAGCCTGGCCAGGGTCGCGCGCCTTTCTATTTCCGTGTACCCAATAGACGACCCACAGATGCCAGCTGATTTTCAGACAGCGCTCCCATCCCTATCGGCAGAAACCGCCACCTTTGTCCGATCGCTGAGCGCGACGTCCATCGCAGGATACACGTTGATCGAGGATGTGTACGGGAACCCGGCTCTGGTATTGCGCGTGGACATGCCCAGAGAGGTCTATGTGCAGGGAGAGAGCAGCGCGCTCTATTTCATCCTGGCGCTGGTGGGGATCAGCTCGGTGCTCGGTTTTGTAGTCATGTTGTTTCTAGAAAGAGCCGTACTATCCCGGCTGGCCCGCCTCAGCAACGATGTAAGCGACATAGGCACGAGGCACGATTTCTCGATGCGCGTGCCAGTAGCCGGAAACGACGAACTGTCAGACCTCGCCAATGCGATCAACGAGACACTGTCGGAATTGGAACAGGTCCAGGGCGATCTGAAAGAAAGTGAAAATCGATATCGCCTGTTGTTCAACAGCGGAACCGATCTCGTGCTCGTCAGCGAGGTAGCCAGCGAAGGCATGCCAGGAAAGATCATCGAGGCGAACGAGATCGCAAGCCAAAGACTCGGCTATACGAAAGAAGAATTCCTAGAACTGACGCCGCTGGAGATCATCGCCTCAGAAGGCAGACAGGATTCCCCCACGCTGGCACAGCGGCTATCGACGGAGGAATCCATCCTTTTCGAAGCCCCAGTCATCACCAAAGATGGCACACAGATCCCTGCCGAGATCGGTGTCCATCTGTTCGAGTTCGATGGGCGCCCCGGTCTACTATTCGTCTTCCATGACCTTGCCGACCGCAGGCGCACGGAAGAGGCTTTGCGCGCATCGGAACAGCGTTTCCAGGACGTCGCCTGCGCCATCGGCGATTGGATTTGGGAGATGGATACCAAAGGCTGCTACACCTATGCCAATCCCGTCGTCGAGCAGGTACTGGGCTACACACCAGAGGAGGTGGTCGGTTGCTTCTACCACGCCTTCTTCCATCCCTCCAATCGCGAGAGACTCAAGGCTCAGATGCGGCAGTTCTTTCGAAAGAAAAAGATGTTTGTCAACTTTGTCAGTTCAAACACGCACAGGGATGGTTGGGAAGTCATCCTGGAAACGACGGGATCGCCCCTCGTCGACGCGCAGGGACAACTGCTGGGTTATCGAGGCGTTCACCGCGACATCACGACGGAGATGGAAGTCGAGAGAAGCCTCAATGCGATCGCCACACTCGGGCGCGGGCTTGTCCTCTCCAGGGACGAGCAACAGATTGCGTCAACCACCGTCAATGCCGTCAGACTCCTGCTCCGATGCCAACTGTGCGAGCTCTGGCTGGTGAACAAAGATGCAGAGACCATCAGCAATCTCGCCTGTCTCGTCAGGGGACAGACAGTGGAGGTCGAAAGCCTGCCCATAGACAGTGAAAAGAGCACCGTCGCCGCCGTCGTCCGCTCTGGGGAACCCATCTACACCGTCGACGCGCAACAAGACTCGCGCTTCATCGACACCGGACTGGTGACTCGATCGGAGCTATGCGTACCTCTCAAGGTAGAGGAGCGGGTAATCGGCGCACTCAACGTCGAGTGCGAGCAGGCGGATGCATTTGGAAGGTCGGAGCAGCAACTACTTTCCGCCCTTGCGGATCAGGCCGCCTTGGCCATCGAAAACGCACATTTGTATGCCGAGATGCGTGCCGGGCGCGACCGCCTGCAAACGCTCTCCAGCCGACTGGTGGAGGTGCGCGAGAATGAACGTCGCCACGTCGCGCGCGAACTCCACGATGAGATTGGACAGCTACTGACCGGCCTGAAGCTCGTCCTACAGATGAACGTGGGAGCAAAAGCCACTCCAGATGGCGGTGAGCTAGACGAGGCCTTGGACCTGGTTGATGAACTCTTGGGACGTGTACGCGGGCTCACCCTCAGCCTGCGTGCCACGATGCTGGACGATCTGGGCCTGTTGCCCGCGCTGCGGTGGCATTTCGAGCACTATACAACCCAGACCGACGTGCGCGTGGCTTTCAAACACGTTGGGCTGGAGGGCAAGAGATTCACGCCCGAGATCGAGACGGCCGCCTATCGCATCATACAGGAGTCGCTGACTAACGTGGCCCGCCACGCCGACGTGGATGAGGTGACGGTCCGGCTATGGGCCGATCAGGATACGCTGGGCTTGCAGGTTCAGGACACCGGCAAGGGCTTTGAAGTCGATGCCGCCCTGGACAAACCCGTCTCCAGTGGGTTATCAGGAATGCACGAGCGGGTGAGTTTGCTAGATGGTCACCTGACGATAGACTCGACCCCGGGAAGCGGTACGACCATCACCGCCGAATTTCCTCTCGTCGACATTTCGACCAGACCACTGAGTGAGGACAGGATCGTAGAGGAGGAATGACGTGACGACAATTGTATTGGCAGACGACCACCTCGTCGTTCGGAAGGGTATGCGATCGCTGCTGGAGGCTGAGTTAGATTTTGAACTGATCGGCGAGGCCAACGACGGCCTGGAGACCGTCCAACTGGTCGAACGCCTGACCCCGGACGTCGTCGTGCTCGACTTGATGATGCCCGGTCTGAACGGCATAGAAGTCACACGACAGATCCGCAAGCGCTCGCCGTACACCAAAATCGTCATCCTGTCCATGCACGCCGACGACGAGTATGTGCTGGAGGCGCTCAGATGCGGAGCAAACGGTTACGTCCTCAAAGACGCCGGGGCTACGGAGCTGGTCGGAGCGGTGCGCGACGTAGCAAACGAGAAACGCTACCTCAGCCCAGAGCTGGCCGAACGCGCCATCGACGCCTACGTGCGGCAAACTCAGGAAACCACGCTCGATCGCTACGAGACGTTAACAGATCGTGAGCGAGAAGTGCTGCATTCGGCGGCCGAAGGTCTTACCAATACCGAGGTCGCCGCTCGACTGTCCCTCAGCCCACGCACTATCGAGAACCACCGCGTCAACATGATGCGCAAACTCGGTTTGCACAACCAAACCGAACTGGTCCGGTACGCCATAAAGAGAGGCATCATTGCCCTGGAAACTTGATCGCGTGGTGCAAAGAAAGCGTCCGTGAATTTGCGCATCACTTTTTAGGTATAGGCCCCGATGAAAATCGGGGCCTTTTTGCATCCAAATTGCGTAGGTTTACGGTAGACAGAACAGGGTCGGGCAGTGTAATCTATAGGTGAGGTTGAGGGTTCGCTGTATCTATATCGTCGAATAGGGGCTAAGCAATGACCGAGAGAGACACCGTCTCCGTTTTTCTTATAGATGATAACTCTATCTTTCTCTCGATCGTCAAGCGATTCCTGCAAGGCCAGGATGCCGTGATCGTGGTCGGAGCCACGTCCAGCGGCGAGGAGGCCATGATACAGATCCAGACCCTGCAGCCGGACGTCATTTTGGTCGACCCGTTCACTCCCCAAGCCTCCGGGCTGAAAGGCGTTTCCCGATTACGCGCGACAGCGCCGGACACGGGGATCGTCGTGACCGGATTTCTGGATATCGACGACTACAGGCGGGCAGTCCTGACCGCCGGCGCGGACGACTTTGTGTCCAAGGCCTCATTGGCCCTCGATCTGTTGCCGGCCATCCGCCGGGCCGCGAACGGGCACAAGACCTGGGAAGAGCCGGCCCAGTTTGGCAAAATGTCGTATGCTCCGATACAAGCTTGAGAGATTGTGATGGAAGCGACTGACGGTACTTTTGTACTAGATACAGATCATATCTTTGTACACAGCCACCCGTTAGACAAGATAGAGGGAAAGCAGATTCAGGCACTGTGAGGAGCGACATGAATAAGCATAATCAAACCACTGACTATCGGACACCTTTCGGGCAGTTTCTACAAAAGCTCCGGCGGCGATTATGCGTCGGCCCAGAGCGCTCTAGCAAAGGGCAGGGACTGGTGGAATTCGCCCTGGTTCTACCCGTGCTCTTGCTGCTCATAATGGGCATCATCGAGTTCAGCTACTTTTTTGCCGTCTATACCGGCGTGTTTAACGCCGCCCGCGAGGGTGTCCGATATGGCGTGACACAGCCGCGGGACGTGGGCGGTATCATCCTGAGCGCACGGAAAAAGATATTCCTGGTCAACCCCAATGCAGCAGAGGTCGCCGTGGCATACGACAGCGGCCCCGGAACCACAGTGTTCACCGACACAGAAACCATCGTGGTTGGGACAAGCAGGGTACTTGTCCTGGTCACGTATGACATCCCCACGCTTACGCCCGTGATCCAACCTTTTGCCAAGACATTCCACATCGAAACGCAATCCGCGCGTACGATCGCCTCGCCGGGAGATAGAGAAAGCGCAGGCGCTATGGGTTGGGGAAACTTTGATCCCGGAGGAGGAGGCGGAGGTGGTGGTGGTGGTGGAGGCGGCGGCAGCTCAGCGCTCGTCTTGACTTTGGAAGCCAATCCCGCAACGACGTACAGTGGCGACACGGTGAACTTTAC
>Ga0307420_1000774_pt1 | contig 14498 bp, 16 predicted proteins | sample SalMarWE160240MG_2_FD_202167 | JGI IMG/M metagenome (GOLD analysis project Ga0307420, IMG submission 202167) | Salt marsh sediment microbial communities from the Plum Island Ecosystem LTER, Massachusetts, United States - WE1602-40 | ecosystem: Environmental > Aquatic > Marine > Intertidal zone >... | reverse complement strand
GAACTGCATGGAATCCTGCGTGCTATTGGTTGCGGAAAACGCCAATACAGACCTACCCCTCTATGGTTTCTGCAACGAACCACTAATAGGATCCAAATAGACGGCAAATATGACGGTGTTTGCGCCACAATTCGAAAGAATCAAACATAAGTCGTCAAGATAAGCTTAAATAATCAAAATCCGCATTATCCATCTCGCGCCCTAGGCCATTTGATAGACAGCCCAGGTAGTATAGTTCGGTCTAGTATAAGCGGCTGTCGCCCGCTAGACCCGGGTTCGAATCCCGGCCTGGGCGCCAAAACCCCACATTTCACTTTATTCTTGAAAATAAGGCTGGAATTAAGGCTATTTAATGCAACGCAGAAAAATTAAGAGATGGACAAGTGGCGGAATCAGTCCTCAGCTCACCGCTTTCTTCACGAGCGCGCCAACCCTTGCCTCTTCGGCGGCAGTCAACTCCGTCAGCGCGAAGGCAATCGGCCACATGACGCCTTCGTCGAGGTGCGCCACGTCGTTGAAGCCGAGCGTCATGTACCTCTCTTTGAACTTCTGCCCGCTGCGGAAGAAGCAGAGGACCTTGCCCTCCTTGTTGGCATAAGCGGGCATCCCGTACCAAAGTCGCGGCGAGAGAGCTGGCGCGTTGGCTTTGATGATCGCATGGAACCGCTCCCCCATGGCGCGATACGGTTCCTCCATCGCGGCGATCGCCGCGAGCACGGCGCTTTCCCCGTCCGCCTTCTCCGCGGCTTTTTCCTGAGTTACCTTCAATTTTTCTTCTTCGCTTTTCATAATTGCATCTCCTTCAAACCTTGATTGGCATAATTTGAAGACTTTTTAATATTTCAGGGTTTGTGACTGTTGAGTAACAGTAACAAATGATTTTGCGCCCGAATGTTGATTCTTTTATGGTTATTTTAGAATTAGACATAAATTAACGATTTCTGAAAACTTTGAACATAGGATAATAGGCATCAACAATGTTGTTGTGAATAGTTCAGCGGTTGAGACCTGGCACATCTTTTTTAACAGTTCGCACAATAAGTAGTGTGATGGGTCTAATGACGCAGAAGCAAATTGCCATGATCAAGGAGCTTGAGGCAAACGTCAAGGCCATCGCTGGAGGCGCGGCAGCGGACGCCGTGATGAAAGGTGCAGGTGACCTCAAGGCAAGTGCTAACAAGATAAAGGTGGCGGAATGGGTCCAAGGCGCCATGGAACGTCTCGATGCAACGGTACCCAAGGATCAGCGGGAGAAAATTATGGCGGCGTGCGGGCGCAATTGCGCAAGAATTAACCACAGAGCCATAGAGACGTTTCAGAAACGCAGCGCACAGCACATTTCTCTGGACGCTTTCCTCAATGCAGAGACAAAATCCTCGATGAAAGGAACCAGGTTATGGCGTGAGAAAGGCGCCATCGTGCAAGCGTATTGTCCTAGTGAGTATACGCGTCCGATGCGCTGTTATTGTGCACTCGTAAATGGGTTACCCGCGAATAAAACAATGTCTGCTACGTATTGCCAGTGTTCGCGCGCCTTTGTCCAGCAGATGTGGGAAGAGTCTCTTGGGCGACCAGTTTCCGTTACCTTGCTGAAGTCGGCTGTGGCTGGCGCAAAGGAATGCCATTTTCAAATTAACTTCAAAGAATAGGTGCATGATAATAGCATTCGCATCGTCTATTGGAAGAATCTATCATCACGACAGTTTAAACGACGGCGAGGGCGTTTTAACCTTCAGTGTTCCAATAGTAGATTTTAGAGTATTTATCCTTGAAACTGAACGAAGTGTCATTGTAAATAATGTCCAATCTCAACTCGTACGTTTTCAGCATCTTGTCTATTTTAGCCCAGATTAAGGGAGATAGGCTGTCTGAATTCCATAAGCCCCAGATTTTATCCGTTGAAGTTCTCAGCCCCGAACCATAGTCTTTCGGAAGAACAAGGGCTACTTGCGCGTTTTCTGTTCCAAACGTGCCTTTTTGATCTGAGTGTGTCTGGTTCCAGAAGTTTTTCATGGCGTCGAACTGATCTTCGCTCAAAATTCCATAAGGATTTCCATCCGGATAGACCGGATAGTTGAAAACAACTATGAATTCTGCGCCTGCATGGTAAGCGGTGAGCATGTCCTGAAGCATAGCGGTTCCGTTTTCCAAGTATGGCGGCACATCATTCGAATAGGTTATTATGGCGCCCCACTGTTTGCCTTGTACATCTGCTGCTCCTCTGCACAGGTCTATTTGCCTGATTTTGTCGGTGTTATTGTTCCCCAGCAATTCTACAAATACGCAGTCGTAACCCGCAAGATAATCAAACCAGTAGAGAGCATAATCCGATGTGAAAGCCGGGATATCTAACCTTTTTAGGTTTTTCATGCTTTCAAACGAACTAACGCTTTTGACGTATGTATCTGCGGCTTCCACGTAGGTTGTTACATCTGCGAAAACAGCAGACTGATTGTCCCATGCTCCCAGATCGATTTGTCTCCCGCCGGGTTCGTCAAATAAGTAAATTCCTAAGAACTTACTTCCATACCTTGTGCTGGCATTCTCAACCCATGTTAGTTGCCAAGGATAGGTCACATAAGAAATGAAGTCGAAGTACACAATGATGTTCAATCCTTGGCTTACAGCGTAGTCGCATACTTCGGTTAGACTTGTTCCATTAACGCTTTCGTTGAGAGTGTCTAAGGTCCAAGAATCCACAATAAACAGGTTCGTAAATTCTTTCACCTTGTCTATCAGTAGTTTTGCTTCACTGGTGGTGTTCGATCCGAAGGTGACCCCGAAATAAACTTCATTTTTCTGAGTTGCTTCTTGGCTTTTGTGTTCAAAATAGGCTGCGGATAAAAGAATGGAAGAAACTAGCAAAGCAACAATCAGAATTATCCAAATTTTCTTTATTGATCTCATGCCTTAACGCGCCCTTTGAAGTGGCGTTGCCAGATCGATAGGACTTGCCGTGGTTTCGGAATTTAACTTTTCTCCCTGTCGATAATTGCATGTGCCGTCTCCTCCTCGAAGGTTTTGACTTGCTTTATTTTTTTGCCATGGCCATGATTTGTACGTTGAATCCGCAGAATGGCAAAGAACTACAATGCTTAAATCATGATTAATATCAGAAAACTGTGGGCAGAGTCAAATTTATCAGCAGCAAAAACTATAACAAAATGTTCGGTGGCAGTGGGCGGTTATGGGTGACTGGAAATCTGTGTTGAAAGCGAACGCCGTGGATTGGCTTCTTGAGAAAGATAACCCTTCGGTGCGATATTTTGCTTTGTCGCAGATTTTGGATAAGCCTCAAACCAGTCCTGAAGTGCAGGAAGCCAAAAAGGAAATCATGCTTGCTGGCGTGGTGCCGAAGATATTGGCTAAACAGCATGAAGGCGGTTACTGGGAGGCTCCTGAAAAGTTTTACACCGCCAAGTACAAGGGGACAGTTTGGCAGCTTATCATTTTGGCTGAGCTGGGAGTGGATGGAAAAGACCCGCGAGTCCAGAAGGCGTGCGAGTTCATTTTAGCGAACTCTCAAGACCGTAAAAGCGGTGGCTTCTCCGCGTGGCTAAGCGTTAAGGTAGGCGGGGGAAGATATAGCGGTGTGCTGCCGTGTTTGACGGGTAACATGGTTTGGAGTTTGATCCGGATGGGCTTTCTGGGTGACCCGCGGGTTCAGCGTGGAATAGAGTGGATTGTTCGGTATCAGAGGTTTGATGATGGGGAGGTGTGGCCCCCAAAGGTTTGGCCGTATGAGAAAGCCACAAGCTGCTTTGGGAAGCATTCTTGCCACATGGGCGTAGTTAAATCTCTGAAGGTTCTGGCGGAGATTCCTGCGGATAAAAGGTCCAAGGACGTAGTGGGCACAATCGAGAAAGGAGCAGAGTACATGCTGAAACATCACATTCACAAAAGAAGCCACAACCTGAGCCGAGTGTCTAAGCCTGGCTGGCTACGTTTCGGTTTTCCTTTGATGTACCAGACGGATGTGCTGGAAATCTTGGGCATACTGACGAAGCTTGGTGTTAAGGACGAGCGGATGCAGGAGGCAGTTGACTTAGTCTTGTCGAAGCAGGACGAGCAGGGTAGGTGGGTGCTGGAAAACACGTTTAATGGCCGTTTCCAGACAAACATTGAGCAGAAGGGCGGCAGTAGCAAATGGGTAACTTTTAAAGCGCTTAGTGTGCTTAAGGGGTTTTATGGTTGATGTTTAGTTGGGGGCTGGGTAGGTTTAAATATGGGTTTTCAGAGAGGTAAACTCGTTATGTTTGGGCGTTCATAACGATAAGTGAAGTTAGAACTTATCCTCTCCCAAAAAAACGCTCCTTTAGCCTCGCTTTGCGCGCTTTGAAGTTTTTCAAGGCGCGTTTGAATTTTTGTTATGGCGCAGTAAAGCTTAAATAACGTGATGTTATATTTATCTAACATGAAGTTAACTATTTCCAACATAAAGTTAGAAATAAATAATGAGGTTTAAAAAAATTGAACAGCAAAACCCGAACATTGCGATACGCCCTATTCATCGTAGGCGTAACCTTATGCTTAACAGGCGCAGTCCTAATGGTACACGGCAGCGTTTTCGGCGACAGAACCACAGGCATCGCCGCCATTACTGGCATAGTTGGAATCGGCTTGATAAGTACTTCCAACCTTACGGCAGGACCGAAAAGCTTCAACAAGTCACATAGCAAAACTGAAAACGACAACGGAAGGAGGTGATGGTATGGCTCTTCCCTGGTCAATTGTTGGCATCATAATACCAGTTCTAATTGCCCTAATCGCCATTTTGATAGTGTGGACGAGACTCAAAGACCGAAAATCAGGGTTCCCATCAGCTGACGAGCGAACCCAAAGAATTACAGGCAAAGCCGCAATCGCCGCATTGCTCATAGGCTCATACTTCACCTTAGCACTTATGTTCATGCTCATCTTCGGAAGAGAACTCTACAACCTTCAGAACGTTGACGCTGGCTACCTGCTAATAGCTACGCTCCTTGTATCCAACATATCCTTCATAATACTGCGTTGGATCTTCGGCAGAAAAGGCGACTAATCATGCAGTTCAAAACAAGAATCAAAGAACTAAGAGCTCGGTACGACATGACGCAGGATGACCTCGCAAGAAAAGTAAACGTGCGAAGAGAAACCATACTCTATCTGGAAAAAGGCAAATACAACCCCTCGCTCATGCTGGCGCACCAAATAGCCAAAGCATTAAAAACGACAATAGACGACCTGTTTATCTTCGAGGAGTAGGCGCAGTCACTCTCTATCTTCCGCGCCTTTTTTGGATAAAACCCCCTCGAGCAGCTCAAGAAGTATTTTTTTCATCCGTTAACGCCCGTTGGCAAGTGCTTCGAGCGTCACGTTTCATCCTCTGTAAAGCTCAGCCAAATCACCTTTCGGGAGGTTTCCTTCGCAGAAGGTGCTCTCCACCCAGCTTTTTATTTCGTCTCGGACAACCCTGACGTTCTGCATAATTTCCTCTTCTGTTCTCGTGAAAGCTGAGGGGTCTGGAAAACTCTTATCGATTTCTATTTCTCCGGGGAAAAACGGGCAGTTTTCGCGTGCCGCGTCGCACACTGTGGCCACGTAGTTGAAGGTTTTTCCTTGAAATTCCATTAGGCTCTTAGACAGGTGCGTTGAAAGGTCGATGCCGACTTCCGACATTGCCTTCACAACGTGAGGGTTGAGTCCCGTGGGGGTGATGCCGGCGCTTTTGGCTTCGTACTTGTCTCCGCAAAGCGTGTTTAAGAACGCCTCTGCCATCTGGGAACGCGCTGAATTATGCGTGCAAATAAACAGAACTGTCTTCAACCGTGGGCGCCTAACCTGCTATTCTTTTGGATGCCTAATAAGGCTTCTGAACATCACAAAATGGGGAAAAGATGGCGGAAATATTTACTTATTTTTCTGTTTTTTCAGGTGCCCGCCTTTTTTCCAGAATACGAAACCGAAAGTGCACGCTAAGCCTGCGGTTAAGGTTCCAAGAGGAACTTCTGGAATCACCAAGATTTTTGCCAAGACGCAGACGTTCGTTGACACAGTCAACTCAAAGGTGGTTCCGATTCCAATTAAGTCCTGCCTTTTCTCGTCATTCAAATCCATGTACAGCTGCGGCCACACGCTTCTGGTTGACGCTTTGACTTCGATGCTTTCGCCATTCTGAATGTCATCGGGCATTGTCACGGTGACCTCGGCTATTCCGTTGCTGTCCGTATGCGTTACCATCGGAGACAGGTGAGCCGCGTCCAATTCAACGTTGTCCGGCCGAAGCACAGCAGTGAACATTATCCTGACGCCCGCTCTCGGAGTTCCAAACGCGTCTGTGAGTTTAGCCTTGAAAACGATTGTTTCACCCGGATTACCTATCAGGGCTGACTGATTGGCAGTTACCGGTTCAATCCACTGGAAAATGTCATCCTGCCTCACAACATCTTCACCTTTAACTTCATCAGCCAAAGCGTTGCCTGCAGCATCAAGGCTTGAGGATAAGCATTCAGGTGCCACATAATCATAACCTCTTGTGCCGTTCAGAATTCTCCAGATCGCCACCTGATTAGCAGCTGCCGCACCATTGTCCACTGAAGGATTATACCATGTCAAAATGTAGCTAACGGCTCTCCATTCAGCAGTGTCCATTACCGACGCCAATTCCGCTGGGTACGTGCTGCCCGCGTAGACTGTTCTGTCAAAGTTCATGCAGTACGCCGTTGTCTGCTGTGCAGATTCACCGTCACCACTCACAGTTACAGGGATCGCCCACCCAACAGTTGTCCGACACCACGCCTTCAGCGCAATTGGCACTGTTCAACGGGTTCCTTATGTAAACTGAAACTGAAACGCCTACCGCGGCGTAAACAGCTGCACCCATGGACGCACACAATAAACTTAGAAGCACAATACTGGCTATTTTTGAAGCCTTTTTCAATTTCTCCTTCTCCTTCAAGGAATCTTTTTCGCAGAGGACTTTTATAAACCGCTATGGTGATTAGTTAAAGAAGAAATCAGGCGATTATCTATAGCTTTTTTCTAGAGAAAACAACGGTTACCGCGCTTTCTTGACAACTTTGCGTCTCGACTTGCTTGACTTTCCGTGGAGAAGACTGTGAATTTTGAGCTTTTCCCATGCGGAAAGCATATGAGGTTGTTACATCAATCATCAAAGGCAACATGACCCTGCAGTCTAAGCCCCGAGGTGCAAACGCCACAGACAATTGGCTACTTGACCACATCAAACACAACACTAGCTCAACTGCCGGAGAAAGCCAAATTGTAGCCCGAGCATCACGAAGCAGCCTCTGTGTTTTATGCAAGGGTTCACGGTTTCTCTGTGGAAAAACTCGTTGCCCAATAATGGTGAAAGTCAACTATTTCCTGAAAAGCGTGCCTTTAATGTCAACGGAAGACATTTCAGGTGTTTCACCGCCCAGCGTGTTCATCGGAAGAATCGGCTACCCAAACGTCTACGTCGGACCTCTAGTGCCGCCTGTGCATGAGGACACCAGCCTCTACGACCTGCCTGAGCAGTGGTTTGGACGGTCAATTGACGAAATCGTGGGTTTCCGCAGCCTGCTTATCCGCGGCAAACACCGCGTTCACGTACAAAAATTCAATGAGGCAGGCAAGATAATGGAGCAGACACGCGAGCTGGCCTTGGCGGAAAACAGCGTGGACACCGAACTGAACCTTACAAAAAAACCCCGAGGCTCCATATTCATGGACGACTCAGTTCAGCCTTTCGGGCCTTCCGCGCCCATAAAAGACTTGCATGTGGGCAACACTCGGTATGAGCATAGAATCGAGAAAGCCTACTACGACACCGATTTACGCGCTACCCAAGCGGTTCTGGAGCTTTACGACCGAGGCGTGATGGTCACGAAGATACAGAAAGCCTTCAGCGTGGGCGCCTTCGGCATAGAGAGGAACAGGCGTCTGGTGCCTACGCGCTGGAGCATAACAGCCGTGGACGACATCGTCTCCAAAAACTTGGCTGAGACAGTGAAGACTTTTCCTGAGATAAACGAGTACCGCGTCTACGAGTCGGTTTACTTGGATAACATTTTCGAGATTTTGATGATCCCCGCCCATTGGAGCTACGAGTCCATGGAAGCATGGTACCCAGGCACGGTTTGGAATCCACATGGCAGAAACACGGCGATTTTCTCGGATTGGGAAGGCAACAACGGGCGGACGACTTACGCGGAGATAGGCGGCTGCTATTACTCAGCACGGTTAGCGGTTTGCGAGCAACTCATCAAAGAGCGCCGCCAAGCCACCGTTATCGTGCTTCGGGAAGCGCGTCCAGGCTACATAATGCCCGTGGGCGTGTGGCAAGTAAGGGAAAACGTGAGGAACGCCATGCGCCAAAAACCGTTTCTTTTCAACAGTTTGGATGCGTCTTTGAAGTTTATCAGCAGCAGGTTTGAGATTCCGCTTCGGCGGTGGATACTTCAGAGCGAGCTTTTGAAGAACGCGCTTTTCCAGAAGAAGATAACCGACTTCTTTTCAGGCAAACAAACGTGACATGTTGTTGGAGTATATTTTACCAAGAAAAATGTGACCCTGCTTACTCAGGGAAGTAGCTTCTCCCTTAAGATAAGCTTGCCTATCGAAAGAAGCAGCCCAATCGACGCTAACAATATGATAGCAGCTAATGAAACGTCAATTATTAAAGCGTATGAAGGAAAGATAAAGGGCAATATCAACGCTGGAAACACAGGAATTATCCCAATGGATACCCCGAGAGGCTGATTAGCACCCATACGCGTTTTCTGCAGGGAACTGAAAGCAATCATGCTGACAGTCACAAGGAAAACCACAGAGACACCGATTGAAAACGTTAGAATAGCAACGGTGGCTAAAAGCGTCAAGCTGGTTCCCACGAAGGTCCCGATGACAGTATTCAGAACGATGACAAACGTCAAAAGAGAAGCTGCTAACAGCAAGGAAGCTTTAACGTAACCTTTGAAGATGTCAAGCTGATCTAGGCCTGTTGAAAGAAGATACTCAAAAATGCCATTATTCTTGTCATATACGAAGAGCATCACCACAGGCATTGAAAAAAGCAAGGCTGAAAGCGAAAGGATAGCCACTGAGAGAAGCGGAAAAATGCTTGTTAAATCAATAGGCGTGTTTACCGTATTAGTAGGAAGTAGCGGCAATAAGTTTGAGAGGATTGTTCCATACAAGGCTAACATTACGCCAATGATGACATATGTCTTGCTTAGGTTGATGCTTCTTCGCATAGTAACACGCCAAAAGGTCATTTGCTTCAGTCCTCCTCAAAAAGTTCCTGAAGCGGATTATCTAATTCTCTAACCTCAGCTAATTCAGCGCCGCCTCGCACCAAGTCATTAATGATCCCTGCAACCATCTTCGGGCTGTCCACCGTTACAACGTAGTAATCATTTTCAAGCTTGGCTTCAGGCAGAAGCCTGGAAATATCATTCAGCGACTTAATGCCGATACGATAATGCTTCATTTTCACGTTCTCTACCTTATCAAAAAACTTGAGTTGCCCATTCTTGATAAGAATCAGATAAGTCCCAATTTCCTTCGCTTCGTAAAGATTATGTGAAGAATAAAGAACGAACTTGTCCTTGCTCAACTTGATAAGTATGTCCCGTATCTCTTTGGAGACCTTTGGATCCACGTTTGAGGTTGGTTCATCAAGGAGGTACAGGTCGCGGTCTCTGAGGAAGATTTTGCCGATTGAAACTCTTTTTTTCTGTCCTTGGGACAGCGTGTTGTATTTGCTGTCCTTAAGTTCTTTCAGGTTCAGAAGGTCCAGGACGCGGTCAACATCGCCACCTTCTATTTCAGCGTAATACTTCAAAGCATCGAGAACAGTCATTTCCTCCGGGATTGCGTTCAAATGGGAAAGAGGTTATTCTTCTTCGAGTTTCTTTTGAATAAAAAAGATCACTCTCATCAAATTTCACTTGACCCGAAAAAGGGCTTGAGGATTCCGCCTATTGTTCTGAAGAGAGTGGTCTTTCCAGCGCCGTTCGGTCCAAGAACAACGTAGATTGAGGGCTCAGTGATCGTTAGGCTTATTTGATGGATGACTTCGTTTCTCCCGTATCCTGAGCTAACTTCAGTGAGTTCTAGTTTCTGCATGCTTCATTCCTTCACAGTCGAACTACTAAGTGCTATTTCTCAGCCTAAAATTCTTCAAGGTACAGTCTATTATAAGGTATTTAAGGTTGTAGAAAGCGTTTTCACATCATAAAATTGAGTCAAGATTCTCGATGCTAACGCCTGGAAGCTTTTAGCCAAAGCCATGGCAAAGGAGCTTTTTCTCAGGCAGTAACAGGGATTTATGACAAATCTTAAAATGATACCACCTGCAATTATATTCGGGAACCATAATGTCGGGAATAGGCTCAGCATTCACCCAGTTTCTCTTACCGTTTTCAGCTCTTTCAGAAAACCGGAAGGACCCCTTCACAGCCAAGGCTGAAGCAGCCGCTGTTTTCACGTTGGCAGAACTGGAAAGGGCAAAAGGCGGCGGCATAATTTCAAGGCGCCCTGAAGAAAAAATAGTGTTCATCGCCAAGATAGGTTATCCGCTTTGGCTTTTCCCCTGGTCTGAAACAATCCTCATTTTCGATGGCTTGAACAGGGCTAACTACACGCTGCGGTATGCTGTAACTCCAGATGTGAATCCTTTCATGGAGAACCTGAAAAGAAGCTCAAAAATGCGTGAAACTCATCTGGCTTTCCTATCTGATCACCTCAATTATTTTCAGGCTCCAGTGACCGAGAAAGCTGTTCTGGTAAACGGGTTAATAAGCGACCCAGAATTCCTGAGTGAGTTTGACGTTTACCGTCGGGAAGCAACTGCGACAGAAGATGAACCTGCTAACGTTGGGTTGCTTTCTCCCATAATAGAAGAATCAACAATCGCGGCCATTCTAAGGGAACTTGAGAATCTGCATTCATCTTTCAAAAAAGATGTTGAAGGACTCTACCGGTGCATGAAGTTCGTAAACAAGGCAACCAACCATTACACGCAGGTGCTGCACAACAAAGCCCAAGTCGTCAAGGAAGAATTCGCCGTCAAGATTAACGCGCAAGAGGAACTTGTGGCTCCGAAAGTTAATCACCTCAAAGAAGCCTATGACCATCAAATTATTGACTCAACAAAAACCTTCGACAAGCAACGTCTTCCAGTTCAAAAAAGAAAAATAAAACTTGAAAAGTCACGGGAACAAGCGCTTGCTAAAATTGAAAACTATAAACTGGAAGCTAAAACTTGCGCGGAAAAGGATGATTCTGTTGGCGAACAAAAATGGAAAGAAAGAAGCAATGAAATGAAGAAGGAGCTTTCAGAAATTGATGACCAGCTGAAGGAGACCGAAAAGGCGCTTAGAGATTTGGACGAACGTAAATCTCTTGAGATTTTTAATTTGCGGTCTGAGCTGGAGGCTAAGAGTAAAGAAGCGAGCCAGCCCCTGTTGGAGCTTGAGTCTTCTCGTGACGCGCAGGTTTTGCTTTACAATCAAGAAATTGATAAGCTGGAGCAGCAAACCAAGATGATACTTGAGCAACTCGGCAGAACCGTGAAGTTGAGAGAAGCAAGCGTCGAAAACTTTGCAAAGTTAGGCGTCAAAAAGGAATCAGAGCTGAGAGATGTGGTCCTATTTTATGTTCCGTTTTATGTGATTTGTTATCAGGTGGAATCAAAGAAACGGTACCTGCTTCTTCCTCCGTCAGAAGCGAATTCCATTGGCCTTACCACTAAGCTTAAGAGCGCTTTGGGCAGGGCAAAAATCAAGCAGCTACTTGTTCCCCGCTTCGAAGTCATAACTTCACTGATGGATACGATTCTGGTGCTGGCTCAGCAGAATGCGGTGTTTGAAACCGAAATGAGCGAAGAGGGCGAAAGAACAAACATGTTAAACAAAGATTCGATGCGTGAGAGCATCAGAGAAGGACTTGAATACATACGAAATGAAGGTTGGATTTCAGAGAAGGAGCATCAGAGTTTAAACAGCCTGATCGGCTGAAACAGCAGGAAACGCGAGGTTATTCAAGACTATTCTGTGGCTGTCTTTGTTTTTCACGGTAAAGTTCCATGGCGTAATTAACGATTTTCTTGGCTTCGGCGGCGTTCTTCCAGTCTTTGGTCTTCGCCCACCTGTGCGGTTCCAGCCTCTTGTAGGTTTCAAAAAATTCCTGTATCATTTTCAGTTGATGCTGGTGCACATCGGTTATGTCGTTGTAGCCTTCGAACCGCGCGTCGTTCTCGAGTACTGAGAGGATTTTTGCGTCAAGTCCCTCTTCGTCCTCAATTATCAGAGCGCCTATGACTCGGACTTTCGCTATGCACCCGACTTCTAACGGTTCGTAGCTTAATGCCATGATGTCCAGTGGGTCACCGTCATCAAAACAGGTTTGCGGGACGAATCCGTACTCAACGGGGAACACGACGGAGGAGGGAATTATCCTGTCCAAAACCAACACTTCCCAGTCAATATTGTACTCGTACTTGTCGCGGGAAGTGCTCATGACTTCAATAACCATGTTCAGAAGTTCTGGCGGCTTGTCTCCTGCTGGTATGTCTTTCCATAAATTCAAGGTTAGCTTTCGCTCCTGAAGAATATAGTTGACGATTCTTCCTTATCACTTTTCTGGGCGCTCACGCTTGACGTGAACATCTACGCTGCCGCTTGTCACCTCAGTCGTCGGCGTAATGTCTTCCGGATAACCTAAATTGTTATCGTAAACCGTCTTGCCCGTTGTCTGGTCCCAGATTTTTATTCTGAATTTTTCAGATGTGCTCTTGCCTCGCCCTGGCTCGTCAACCACAATCAGCAGGAACCCGTATTTTCCTGAACCGTTTATTGCGCCTGTACCCTTGCAGCGAGCTTTTGACTCTGAGACAACAAGCCAATCATAAGTGATGCTCTTGAAGGTCATGTCTGCAGCTGGGAACATAAACTCGGTTTGACCTGTCAGGACCTTGTCTCCCTTTTGGTATTGGGCAGCGAACTTGAATTTGGCTTTTCCCGTAAGCGCTGGGTCAGCTGTGTAGGCTCCAATCGGAGACGTTATGCTGCCGTCGCCCGTTGCAACGCCGTCTGGGTCATAAACTATGAGGACTATGGATTTTTCAGAAGCCACGTTACCCAGCTCATCGGAGCCGTGCACTTGCAAGTTGTAAACGCCCGCTTTGGTCACTGACAGCTTCGCCACTATTTTCTCGATTGGAGTGTCCATGGCGCCGTCTGCAGGTTCCATCGACCGCCACGTTGCGCCGTCAAGACTGTACTCGGCAGAGGCTATCTTTGAGCCGCCGGTGCTGGAGTCGTCAAGGGTAGCGTTTACAACGAAATCTGCGTTCACTTCCACTGGGTTGGGTTCAGCGAGAATGTCGCTTGGAACTGGTCCTTCAACGTCACGTGCTCGCTCTTCTTCTGTTGTCTCACGCTTGCTGTAGACTACCGCAGCGCCGATTATGCCTATCATAACTAGTGAAAGCGCGATTGACAAGACGGGTACGGGTCCTATGTACGGAATTTCAACTGAAAGCACGTTACTCAATGATAGTATGACACCTGAGAAAAGCAGTGAAATCAGGTTAATCACCTTAATCATCGGGTTCAAGGCGGGTCCCGCTGTGTCCTTTAACGGGTCTCCTACAGTGTCGCCTACCACGGATGCCTTGTGGCTTTCTGAGTATTTGCCTCCGTAGTACCCGTCTTCTATCTTCTTTTTGGCGTTATCCCAGGCGCCGCCGGAGTTCGCCATGAACACGGCTAAAAGCTGACCCGTCAATATAACTCCTGCCAGGAATCCTCCCCAAGCTGCCGCGCCCAAGAGGGCCCCAACAGCCAAAGGACTGAGTATCGCGATTATCGCCAAGCTTGCCAGTTCCCGTTGCGCAGCGGAAGTGCATATACTCACAACTTTGGCATAGTCTGGAAGTTTCAAGCCTTCAATAATTCCGGGAACCTTGAACTGCTTCCTCACTTCCTCGATGATTTTTCCCGCCGCCCTGCTGACCGCCCTTATGGATATGAAACTGAACAGGAACGGAAGGGAACCGCCGACAAGAAGCCCCACGAAGACCATGGGGTTAGCAATGTCGAGGTTAACGTTCAGGGTTTCTGTGAATGCGGAGAAAAGAGACACCGCTGCCAATACGGCTGAAGCTATGGCTAAAGATTTTGTGATTGCCTTGGTTGTGTTGCCCGAAGCGTCCAAGTCCGCAAGAATCTGCCTCGGCTCTCCCTCAAGCCCTGCCATTTCGCCTATGCCGTTCGCGTTGTCCACTATGGGACCAAAAGTGTCCATAGCCACGTTGTTTCCCGTTTGCGTTAGCATGCCGATGCTGGCGAGGGCTACACCGTAAAACGCGAACAGAATTCCTGCTCCAAACCAAATTATAACAGAAACCGCAATCGTGAGCCCGATTAGCAGTATTGTCCAAACGGTGCTTTCGAATCCCAACGCAAGCCCCTGCAGAATCAGCGTTGCTGACCCTGTTTTACTTGTTGCCG
>Ga0307420_1000772_pt1 | contig 14501 bp, 12 predicted proteins | sample SalMarWE160240MG_2_FD_202167 | JGI IMG/M metagenome (GOLD analysis project Ga0307420, IMG submission 202167) | Salt marsh sediment microbial communities from the Plum Island Ecosystem LTER, Massachusetts, United States - WE1602-40 | ecosystem: Environmental > Aquatic > Marine > Intertidal zone >... | reverse complement strand
TACGACTATCGGGACTTTGGATTCGACGCAGACGGCGTGAAAGCCGAGATCGAACAGGTAGAAGACCTGGTCAGCCAGCAACCCGAGCACTCGATGTTGATTCTGGTAGACATTCGAGACACCGTCATCTCCCGCGAGGTATCGGCCATGGTCAAGGAGAACTCGCAACACACAAAGCCGTACGCTCGCAGAGTGGCCATCGTGGGGGTAAAGGGCGTCGTCAGAGTGATCGCGGATTCCATCGGCCGCCTGACCAGGGGAACACCGCAGGCGTTTTTCGATGACCCAGAAGACGCTATGGACTGGCTGGTGGAACCAACCTAGAGCCTGTGGGGGTACCTTACCCGTTCAACACCTGCACCGTAGGCCGCAGGGCGAGCTCGTCTATCAAAGCGTTCAGCTCGGCGTCGGTAAGGGGACGCCCCTTGCCCGCGTAAGCGGTCAGCATCGCCTCCGTCACATTGGTGCCGAAGGAACGTCCCTCATAGCGCGGCGTGGTGGTGATCACCGTCTTGACACCCCGCTCCCGCAGCAACTCGACGTTCTCCGGCGTGGTGGTGTTGGTGACCACCGTCTTGCCCGCAAGATCCTCCGGCATGTACTTGCGCATAAAGAGAAAGTCCCCGGCGATCAGATCGGCCTCTTTCCAGTATCGTTCGTACTTGGGCTCGGACTCGTATCCCTCGCCCCCGTAAAAAAGCATGCTCATCGGAAAATGGCAGACAAAGGGCAACATCGCGCGCGCCACCAGGCGATACTGCTTTGGCCCGCGCAGCGCGATAGGTACGTCGAGTGCGAACATCAAATCGCCAAAGACCGCCTCTTCGCACACCTCCATCACCGCCTCGGCCAACCCCTGCCGATCCACGGCCACCGGCACAAACCCGCAGCGAAAGTGCGGAACGCCTTCCAGTTCCTCTGCCGCCAGCTCAAAGACGCGCCGCTCCAGCGTGTGCTTCAATCCGCGCCCGTCGACGACGGGTGTCCGGCGGACGTTCTCCACCAGTTTCAAGGCGGCGTGCAGAGGATACTCGCGACCCTGAAAGCGCAGGTACACACCGAGGGCATCGACCTGCCCGTCCAACTCGGTAAACATCTGTCGCGCTCGCTCCGCATCGCCGTCGGTGCCGATGCGTTCGACGGCGATCTGCTCTCCCCCCAGCGCGACGACGACGCGCTTGTCGCGAGTGGAACTCCCCAAGCTGACACTGACGGCTCGTTTCATCGACGCCCTCCTTAAAGAAGATGGGGGCCATTATACAACAGAAGACGCCAGTGAAAACCTAGGGCAATTGCATCTAAAACGATTTTCCATTCTTTTGTCATTCTGAGCGACCGCAGGGAGCGAAGAATCTCGCCTTTAGTCAGCATCGCGAGATTCTTCGTCGCTTTGCTCCTCAGAATGACGGGTTGAGGGTGGATTTGGATTAAGATGCAATTGCCCTGAGTGAAAACCTAGCCCTGATTGCGCGTTTAGGCCGAATGAGGTACAATGCGGGCCTTGAGAAAACGTGCAACAACACAAGCAGAGAAGACAATGACAACGACACCAAACCATTACCCAATAGCCGAGGCTGTGCGGGCCGCCTACCACGCCGGCGAGGAAGACGAGGCACTAGAACCCATCGTGCTGATGGATGGCGGCGGACAGCCCGTAGGCCGCATCGGCGATGGCGATTACGTGATTTTTTACGACATCCGCGGCGAGCGCGAGATCGAACTGACCAGCGCCTTTGTGGCGCAAGCGTTTCCCCACTTTGACCGGGTCCCGATCACGGTACACTTTGCGACCATGATCGAATACGCCAGTGACCTGGTGGAACACGTCGCCTTTCCCCCGGTCAAAGAGATCCGCCACACGTTGAGCGAAATCGTCAGCCGACACGGACTCAAGCAGGTCAAGATATCCGAATCGGAAAAGGCCATCCACGTGAGCTACTTTCTCAACGGCAAACGGGAGGAGCCCTTCCCCGGCGAGACCCACGTCTCCATCCCCTCGCCGGAGGTGACGAATTATGCCAAGACGCCGGAGATGAGCGCCGAGGGCGCGGCCCGGGCCGCCATCGCGGCGCTGGACGACCCAGAGGCCAGCTTCATCGTGGTCAACTTTTGTAACGTGGACGTGGTGGGCCACGTCGAGGATCGCCAGGCCGTGCTCCAGGCCGTGGAGGAGGTCGACCGGCGCGTCGGCGAGGTGGTGGCCGCGGCCCAGGCTTGCGGCGTGACCGCCGTGGTCACCGCAGACCACGGCACGGTGGAAAAGTGGCTCTATCCGGAGGGCACCATCGATACCGGCCACACCGACAGCCCCGTGCCCTTTATCGTGGTCGATCCCGCGCTGAAAGACGTCGCACTTCGAGATGGCGGAGCGCTGACCGACGTCGCTCCGACGCTGCTGCAACTTCTGGGGCTGCCACAGCCCAACGAGATGACGCGGGCCGCTCACGGCCCAGGACACAGCCTGATACCGGACCGCATCGCCAACCCAAGGAAGCGCGTCATACTCATCATCGCCGACGGTTGGGGCGCGCGCGACGACGCCTACGGCAACATGATCCTGGAGGCAAACACACCGGAGATGGACCGGTTCGAGCAAGAGTGGCCCAGCACACGATTGGAGGCCGCTGGCGAGGCCGTGGGGATGCCTGCCGGCACCGTGGGCAACTCGGAGGCAGGCCACACGCACATCGGCGCAGGCCGCCTCATCCTCTCCGACCGGGTGCGCATCGACCAAGCCATCGCCGACGGCTCCTTCTTTGAAAACGAGGCTTTTCGCTGGGCGATGGAAGGTGCCAAGCGGGATGGCACCAAGCTGCACCTGCTGGGCATCATCTCCTTCTACAGCTCCCACGGCTCGATCATCCACCTCAAGGAGCTGATGAAAATGGCGCACGAGGCAGGCGTCCCCGAAGTGTACATCCACGGCATGCTGGGCCGGCGCGGGGAGCGACCGGAGAGCGGCGCGATCTATACCGAGGAGATCGAAAAAGAAGCCGAACGGCTGGGGAACGGCATGGCGCTCGTCTCGATCATCGGGCGCTTTTGGAGCCTCGACCGCGAGGAGAACTGGGATCGCATCGAAAAGACGTACCGCTGGCTGGTGGAGGGCAAAGGACAAACAGTAGTAGGTGTACCATGTCGATAGTCAAACATACAACAAAAAGTGTCCGTATAGCTGGGTGGTTCTCTAACGTTTTCCACCCCTTTATCCTATCCATCATCACGTTGCCACTGACCATCTATCTATCCACAGGTCTGCTTGGGCTGGCCATTCTGTGGACAGCCATCTGCGCGGCGGCGTTACTCCTGCCTCTGGCAACCTTTATCCTGATCATGGTCAAGATCGGGCGCTACAGCGATTTTGACGTATCCACGCGGGAACAAAGGACCGGCCCCTACCTGGTGGCCGGTGTCGGGTTGATCCTATTGCTTACCGCCTCTACCGTGGGCGGCGCTCCACTCATCAGCCGCGCCTGCATCTACGCCGCCATCCTCGCTGCCGCCGCCGGTGCGGCGATCAATCGTTTCTCCAAGGTGAGCGTCCACGCGATGACCGCGGCCGGCTGCGCGATCGTGCTCCTGTACCTATCCCTTCTCGCTGGCATCCTGATGGTCACGGCTGCCGCCGCAGTCAGTTGGTCCAGGATCCCACTCAAGCGCCACACCCTGCGCCAGGTCATCACCGGTTGGGTGGTCGCCGTCGCGAGCGTGGCGGTCGTGTTCTCTTTGCTCCTCTAATCCCTCCACACACCGCTCACCGCCGCCTCCACACACCGCTCGACCGCGCCGTAGCGCACGAGCAAGCCGGCGTGCGATGGAAGGTAGGTGGCCCCCTTGGCCGAGGGGGTCGCCACAGTGCGAAAGCCCAGCTCCTGCATCGGCGCGACGACGGCGCACATGTCGGCCACGATCCGTCCGCCGCTGGACTCTATCGCGGCCACTAATCCCTGTGCTTCGGCCTGCTCCTGCACCTCCCGTGCCGCCGTGATCCAAAGCGCCGCCTTTATCCGCCGTCCGCCGAGCAGCCGCACAATCTCTGCGATCTCCTCCAGCCCAGCGTGCGGGCAGCCGAACCAAGCCAGATCGATTTTGCGAGCATCGGAATTGAGCGCGGCATAGGCCGGCCGCAAATCGTCCACGACGAGCGTCTCGCAGCCAGGGGCCAGTATATGGGGACAATCAGCCTCGGGCGTGACGCCCGCGATGTGGTACAGCGCCACCGCGCCGCTGGCCGCCATCGCCGCGCCCAGGGCCTTTAGCGCGGCGGATTGGGCCTCTCCCAGGCCGACAAAGTAAGGCACGCGGTTCTGAGCCGCCTTGCCCACCAGATGCCCCAGCGCGCCAAAGTCGGAGGAGGTGCGCACGGGGCATCGCACGTCCACCCGCAACGTGGCACGACGATTTTCGTCCAGGTGCAGGCCATAGGCCGCTGTGCGGCCGGTGATCGCCGCCGCCAGCGCGCTCGGCCCGCCCTCGCGGTTGGTGCGCGCTCCCAGCACCGAGTTGGCATAGCTCACCGCCGACGACTCGGCCCAGGCCACGTGCTCGCCCAGGCGCGGCACGTTGCCAACCAGGTAGGGCGTACACGTACACGTCGTGCGCACACCGAACCGCTCAAAGGCCTCGATCACCGCCAGTTGACGCCCAGCGAAATCCTGCGAAAACCCCAACTCCCGCCAGGCGCGCAGGTCCATCCCGGCCGGGTTCAGCGTCGTCGGTACGAGCACCCGCACACCCTGGTCGGCCCACTGGCTCAAGAACTCGAGCCCGGCCTCCCCCAGATTGCGGTAGCTGACCCCCGCCACCTGCACCGAGCCCACCTCGACCAGCCGCCGCGCGCCGTAAATCCGCCCCAGCGCGACGACGATCTCCATCGCCTTCTGCAAGCCGGGGCCCAGTTCGCCAGCGAGCATGGCCTGCTCTTCGGTCGAAAGTTGTAGCATCACTGTCTCTTGGTACAATTGCAACTCGACGTGGGACAAATTGGCAATTTGTACTACCGATAACAAACAGCGGCCAGCCCAATCGCTGGCCGCCGACTGCTGACTGCTAGCAGCCAGTCAGGACAATGCCCGGTAAGGCATCCCACTGAGAATCCCCTCGCGGCCCTCGAAAACGCCCAGGACCTTCAAACCACCGGCGGCGATCTCGTAGCGGCGGATCTCCTTGGCGTGGTCAGAACCACGCACCTTGAGAACCACCAACGCGCGCTGCATCGAGCTCTCAATCTCTACGTAGCGCAGGAGGACGATGCAATCGACGAGAAACGACAGCCCGCCCTTGAACGCGTACCGATAATCGACCCGGCCCTTCTCGCCCAGCAGGATTGCCGTGATCCCCTCCCGCCTCAGGCCATTCACTACCGAGGTGTACATACCGCGCAGTTCGTGCACGTTGTCGGTCAGACGGTCAAAGTGAGACACGCTGTCAAGCACCAGGCGCTTGATGTTCGATTCAAGAATCAACTGATTGAGGCGGCTGCCTGGTGACTCCAAACTGGCCAAAAACACCTCGGGCGAGGTGAACACCAGATGCAGCTTTTCCTCTGCCACCAAACCCCGCAGGTTCCAACCCAGCGACTCGGCATCCCGGTGCAGAGAGCTGGGAAACTCCTCGAAGGATATCAACAAGCCGGGCTCATTATGCTTCGTCGTGCCGTGGATGAGGAACTCGAGTGCCAGCGAAGTCTTGCCCGTGCCCGGCGCACCGCGCACGAGCACCATCGAGCCGGGTATGAACCCTCCTCCCAGCATCTCATCCAAGCCCTTGATCCCCGTCGTCACTCGTTTATGTGCCATACGCCACCTCTGGTCACCCTGGAATGACTCCAATCACTCATACTCTTCCCAATTCTTGATGCAAGTCACATATCCCAGCGAACTGCTGGCATAGCCACCCAACTTGGCAATCACCTGATTGGAAATGGCTATACACGGCTGGCTGGGATCAGGATTGGGTTTGCACAACTGCACCCTGATTTCCATCGACTGATAGGCAGTGGGGTTAAAGGCGAACTCCCACGCTGCTTCACTGTTATAGATGCTGTTTATACGGGCATCCGCCCCTGCTTGAACGGCCGGAGGATTCCCCGGCCCCTCCACGATGACGTAATAACCGGGCAAGGGCTCGCCATCCAGATCCTCTATTTGGCCGGCAACACCGGTCCACAAGCCGTATTCAGGCACACGATAGTCCACATCGCAGACGAAGGGATGCGGGGACCGCGTGACGCGCGGCGTGGGGGTGTTTGTGGGTGGAAAAGTGAACGTCGGCATGCCGGACGGCAGAATCGAGGGTGTCAGTGTAGGCGTACGCGTGTTCGTGGGTCCAGGAATAGGCGTGATGGTCGGCGTGTTCGTGGGCGTCCAAGTGGCGATGGGTGGGGTCGGGGTCGGGGTTCTGGTCGGTATCGGCGTGGATGTGGGAGGAGGAAAGGGATTCAGGGAATTAGCCCCAAAACCGATGAGGGCATAGTAGATCACCAAACACAATGTCGTCACGAGCACCACATAGGTCAAGATATTGAGAATCCGATCTCTTTGGGTGTTTGTCATCTTGCCATCTCCTCACTACCCATTTGAGAGAACTCGTCAGGGAGCCGTGTCGACAAAGATTTGAATGTCGGCCTGTGTCCTCAGACCTTCGACCCACTCCTGTAGCACACGTTCCTGTAGCAGATGCATGTTGTCGGGGCTGACCTCGCGCGCCGGGTCGCGCTCGACGACCTGCACGATGTGATAGCCGAGCAAGCTGGGCACCACCTCGCTATACTGTCCCGAAGACAGAGAGAAGGCGACCTCCTCGACTTTGGGTACGGTCAGAATGCCCCGCGGGAACCAACCAAGATCACCCTCGGCCTCACGCGTGTTGGGGTCTTGAGAATACGTCCGGGCCAATGTAGCAAAGTCGGCGCCGCCCTCAAGCTGGTCGTGGAGGCGCTCCGCTTCTTCCTGTGTGTCCACCAAGATGTGCCGAGCATGGACGTGCTCGGCCACCGTCGGCACACTATCGGCCACGCGCTGGCTCATCTGCATCACGATCAGCCCTCGGCGCTCCTTCTCCCAATGGACCTCATAGGTCTCCCCCCACTCCTCCAACTTGGCGTGGAACGCTTCCTCGCCTCCGTTCTCGACAATCATCTCGGCCATGACGGCATCCACTTCCGCATCAGAGACGGCGACACCTGCCTCCTCCGCCGCCTGCACGATCAACTCCTCGGTGATCATAAAATCCAGTATCCAGGAGCGCGCCCGGGCCAAGTCGGCCTGCCCCTCCGGGCTCGTGGGATCGATCCCCCGCAACGGTAGATCGGCCTCGTACTGACCCAGCGCCCGTTCATAGTCGGCCAAATAGATCGGCTGCCCGTTGACCAGTGCAGCTAAGGGAGCCTCTGAATCAGGCAGCGCAGTGGCACCTGAAGGAGAAGTTGCTACCTCCATCGCGGGGGTACTGCCCGGAGGCACAGGAGTCACGGGCTCAGATGTGACCAAGGCCGGGCCGCAGGCCGCACAGACCAGCACCAGCAAAAACGACAATATCCTTCGCATCGCTTTCAGGCTCATACAAACGTCCTCCTTATACACTCCCCACTTTCGGAATAGAGGCATTATACCCACAGCGCAGATTTTATGCAAACGTAAAGTTGAGGGAATTTATGCTGTCCCGGGGTCTTGCCAAAGAGTGCCCCATCTGCTACAATTTCTTCAATTGTACCTAGAAGGTATCTGCTCACCCTCTCGCAGGTTTGGGCGCAATTTCTGGGCCGAAAGCGCACCGCAATACTTGATCCGGCCTGTTTTGCAGTCATTCTCGAGCCTGCGGGAGGGTAGGCTGAGTAATTACCCTAGAAGGATGAATGGCACCGTTATACCTCATTCGTCATGCTCGCGTCCGAATAGTGAAGGATGCAAATCCTTGGCCCCTTTCCGATGTGGGACAAAGCGAGGCGGATATCCTGGCACAACAGAGCTTTTGGCGTGAAGTAGAGACGGTCTTTTCCAGCCCGGAGCTCAAAGCCCGGCAGACAGTCGAACCTGCCGCCCGTCGCTGGTCCATTCCTCTGGAGACTGTCGACTGTCTACGCGAAGTGCGTCGCCCTAGTTGGATACCCGATTATGAGAACACCATCAAGGGCTTTTTCTCTACCCCAGAAATCAGCATAAAAGGTATGGAACCAGCCACAAAGGCAGCCGAACGCATCACCCGCTGCATCAAAGGTGTGGTGGCGACGCATCCTGGAAAGATGTTGGCCATAGCCTCACACGGCCTGGTCTGTGCGCTTTTTATCGCCCGACTGGAGAACCGCTGGCCAACGGTAGCAGAATGGCAAGCCATACCATTCGCAGGTGTGGCAATGGTGGACACAACGACATGGCATCTACTCAAAAATTGATCAAGCGTATCAAAAATCTCTTGAACTGGCCCGGGCAGCACTGGCGATTGCTGCTCCTGCTTGCAGTTCTGATGGCGTTGCTGATCGGCGAAGGCCCCCCGCCCGGTCTGCTCGATACCCGAATCAAACGCCGGGTATCCACAGACAGGTTCGACTTTGTCAGTTGGGAGGCGGACGCGCTGTGGGGGAAGACCGTTCACAGCCTGTCGGCGCCGCAGCGCTACATGGACGAGGAGGCGCGCCACGATTACGTCATCGACTATATGAACTTGGTCGAAGAGATCCAAAAGATCGAGTGGGAGATCGATCTCATCTACACAGACCCGAATACAAGCGACCCCGACGCCGAATCGGCCGAGCTGCGCGCCAGGCTGGCCGAACTGCGGGCGGAACAACGCATCCGCCAGCCAATCGCCGAAGCGATCCTGGAAGAGCAGGTCGCCACGGTCTTGGTCGATGCAGGATTTGGCACACTGGGACAGGAGTTTCCGCCCATCAGCGCCCACTTCACCCCCCTGCCCTCCCTGCTCGTGGTATCCCCCCGCGACCGCATCGAGAACGCCTTCAGCTTCGGCCTGCGCCACGGACTAGATACGGCTCAGCGGGAGACCATCGAGGCACAGATCGACGCGGAACTCAACGTCTCGTCGCTGGTAACCAATATCGGCGGCATGGCTGCCTACCCCTCGATGCTGCTGGAGAGCAATTGGCTGCCCTGGGTGGCCGAGGTAACTGCCCACGAATGGACGCACCACTACCTGACCCTGCGGCCGTTGGGGTGGAATTACCTGGCATCGGGTGAAACGCGCACCATCAACGAGACCACAGCCTCCATCGCGGGCAAGGAAATCGGGTACGAGGTGATCACACGCTACTATCCGGAACTCCCGCCGCCGGAGCTGCCATCCCTCCCAGCGCCAGCGGAGGAAGACGAGCAACAGGAGGAAACCCCACCGCCGGAGCCACCAGAGTTTGATTTCCGCCAGGAGATGCGCGAGACGCGCATCCGGGTGGATGAGCTACTGGCAGACGGCAAGATCGAAGAGGCAGAGGCCTACATGGAGAAACAGCGGCAGATGTTTGCAGCCCAAGGATACGTCCTGCGCAAGCTCAACCAGGCCTACTTTGCCTTTCACGGCTCCTACGCCGACGCGCCGGGAGCCGCGGGAGAGGACCCCATCGGGCCGACGGTGCTCGAGTTCCGCGCCCGCAGCCCCGATCTATACACCTTCGTCAGCCAGATCGCCCACATCACGACGCTGGCAGAGTTGGAAGCGCTGCTGGGTGAATAGCAAGAAACCGGGTTTTTTCTACACACGTTCACTCGACGAACGGGCAGATATCCACTGCCTCCCAGCGCGGGTTGGCATAGCCATAGTTGACGTTGAAGAAATCGTGGACGGAGGTGTCCTCCTTGGCCGCAGCGAAGAGCGCCAGGCAGCCATCCACGACGCTGCCATCCACCGCGTAAGCGCTCCAAAAGACCTCCGCCAGCGCCGCAACGTCGTGACCAATAGCGCCGGCAGGATGCTCGGTCTGCAACTGGTCGTACGCCACTTGCGCGCTGCCCGGATTACCTGCCTGTAATTGGACCAATACCAGCCGCCAGCGGGCAAAGGCGGCCAACTGCTTTCGCTCCACACCAGGGTCGACCACGCCCGATACCGCCCCCCACTCCTGCAGCGCGTCGTCGCCAATCACCCGCTCGTAGGCGGCGACGGCGGCCGGGTAATCCTCGGCAGACAAAGCATAGTCGCCGTCGAGCAGCGCGTGATAGCGGTAGACGGGCGGCACCCAAATCTGCTGGGTGACGGTGAACACGCTGCCGTTCCACTCCCACACCTCCGAGTAGTCGCGCTGTGGCTCTGCCCCCACCGAAGCGACGCGACCACTTTCGGCGTCAATGCGGCCCGGCGTGACGGCGTAGGTGGGGTAGGGCATACCCAACCGGCCGCCCATCAGGCTGGCAAAGGCGGTCCCCTGCCAACTCAGAACCTCCAAGAAGTCGAAACAGGTGTGCGCGCCGCACGTGCCCAGGGTGTAGATCACGTCCCGGCGACCATCGCCGTTTGCGTCAAGCACCTGGAGCAGACGCACGGCCAGGCCGGAGGGATCGTAGCCCTCCTGGTACAAGAGTACATAGCTCCCATCCTGCTGGCCAAAGATGAGCAAATCGCCTGCAGGCGCCACCGTCTCGCCGGCGTGCCACAGAGCGACGATGATCTCTGCCCTATCATCGCCGGTCAGGTCAACTGCGACTACCTGATCGGGAGCTTCTGGCGGCAAAGCCCCCCACTCTGCCAGCGTTCCCTCCAGCGTCGCCACGCCGCCCCCAGCGTTCAGGTACTTTTGGATGGCAGCGGGATAATCGGCTGGACTGGCCGGTTGCAAGAAACCAAACGCGGATGTGGGCTCCTCTATGGGCGACGGGATCGTTGAAGGTAGCGCTGGCGGTGTTGCCGTGCCGCAGGCCAGCAGCGCCAAAACCAACAGGTCACTGACGGCGACGAGGATGAGGGCCGGTTTCAGGTTGCGAGTTCCGGGTTCCTTGCTACCTCCCGACACTTGGTACATTGCCCCCTGAGTATAGCATGGCGCAGAAGTGTGTCAAAGCCTTGACATCTCTCGATTCTCAGGTAGAATAGCTACGACTGCGGGGCTGTAGCTCAGCTGGGAGAGCGCTACAATCGCACTGTAGAGGCCAGGGGTTCGAATCCCCTCAGCTCCACCAGCATCGCCCTAACAACGGTTTCCCATGGGCCCGTAGCGCAGCTGGGAGCGCACCACAATGGCATTGTGGGGGTCGAGGGTTCGAATCCCTCCGGGTCCACTTTTTTATTACAAAGCCAGATGGCCCCCGTCTAGATCGGGAACGGGAGGTCCGCCTTTGAAGCGGAACACCTCCAACTATGGATGGTACCGCCGAGCGCCCTTCGTCCCTGTGCGAAGAGGCGTTTTTTCATAAGCGTTTCTCACAACTCATCAGGAGGTGACTCATGCCAATCCCCAAGGCCCAGTCGATCTGGTTCAACGGCGAGTTCGTCCCCTGGAACGAGGCCAAAGTGCACGTCCTTTCCCACGTGCTGCACTACGGCTCCAGCGTCTTTGAGGGCATCCGCGCCTACAGCACACCCAAGGGTCCGGCGATTTTAGGGCTCAAGCCCCACGTCGACCGGCTATTCTTTTCCGCCAAAGTGAGCCGCATGGAGATGCCCTTCAGCAAAGAGGAAATCGCGGAGGCGATCAAGGAGACCGTGCGGCACAATGGGCACGAGGCCTGCTACATCCGCCCGCTGGCCTTCCGGGGCTACGAGGTGCTGGGCGTCTACCCGCTGGCCTGTCCTCTGGATGTCATCATCGCTACCTGGGAATGGGGCGCCTACCTAGGGCCAGAGGCCATCGAGCAGGGCGTCGACGTGGCGGTTAGCTCGTGGCGGCGCACCGCGCCCGACGTCGGGATGGCCATGGCCAAGATCGGCGGGCAGTACACCAACTCGCAGTTGGTGGTGATGGAGGCCCGCGACCGGGGCGTCACGGAAGGTATCGTGCTCGATATCTTTGGCTTTGTCAGCGAGGGCAGCGGCGAGAACATTTTCGTGATCTATGACGGCATCATTTACACGCCGCCCCTCTCGGCCTCGATCCTGGGCGGCATCACCCGCCGTTACGTGATGCAGATCGCCGACGACCTGGGCTACACGGTAAAAGAGCAGAACATCCCGCGCGAGATGCTCTACGCCGCCGCCGAGATCTTTTTTACCGGCACGGCGGCCGAGGTCACGCCCATCAAGAACGTGGACGGCCTGGCCGTCGGATCGGGCTCCCGTGGCCCGATCACCAAGAGCATCCAGGACGAGTTCTTTGCCGTCACCCGGGGCGACAAAGACCCGCACGGCTGGCTGACGTATGTGAACGAATGAGCGAATGAAAGGGAAAAATCTCATCACGAGATTGCTCGACGTCCCGGCGACCGACCCGGACGATGCCCGGCGCAGAAAACTGCTCAACGTGCTGCTGTTGAGCATGGTGCTCATCACGTTTATCGGCTTGGTGACAGCCCTAGTCGCCATCATCGCCCTGCCCAATAGTCCCGACCCCATGTTCAAGCTTTTCGTCGTCCTGTTGGTGGCGTTGGGTGGAACGGTCACCCTCTACGCGATCAACCGGTACGCTGTCGGCTGGGCGGCCAGCGCGCTCTTGCTATCCTTCTCCCTGATGCTCATCATTCTGGGCGACACGCCGGAAGAGGTGGCCAACGGACGCAGCTTGATCAACTTTGCCATCGTCATCGTCATGGCCAGCGTCCTGCTGCCCCCCTATGCCAGCTTTATCGCGGCCGGCGTAAGCAGCCTGTCGATTCTCGTCATCGCGCTGCGTACACCAGGGATCATCCCGAACGTGTTTGCGATGCTGGCATTCTTTAGCGTGGCGTTCGTCTCTTGGATTGCGGCACGCAACCTGGAGAGGGCGCTACGCCGCGCGCGGTCTGAAGCGAGCAAGAACCTGGCCATCCTGGAGGGCATCGCCGACGGCGTGGTCGTCTTTGATCTGGATGGAAAGATCGCCGCAGCCAATCCAGCCATCGTCTCCAAAGCAGAGCACCTCGCGGTCGGGGTCGTCGGCCAAGATATCGATGCACTGCTAGCGAATGGTGTGAGCGCCGAGGATCAGGAACGGTTCAAGGCCTACCTGGAAGAAAAAACGAGGTCCACGTTCCGGCTGCAGTGGGGAAACAGGATTTACGACGTGAGCATATCGCCGGTCACTGACGCCAACGACCGGGTGACGGGCATGGTGGCAGTGCTGCGCGATTTCACCCACGAGGCAGAAATCGAGCGCGTGCGGAGGAACTTTGTAGCCATCGCCTCACACGAACTACGCACGCCCGTGGGCGCCATCCTGGGCTATGCCGAGATATTGCAGAACAAGATTCACGGCCCGCTTACGGGCAAACAGCGTTATGCGGTGAACCGCATCGTCACCAACGCCGGCCAGATGCTGAGATTGGCCAACAACCTACTGGATCAGGCGCGGATAGAGGCTGGTTCGCTGCCGATCTTTATCGCCCCATTCAACATGCCAGAACTGTTGAACAACGTCCAAGGCGTGATGGCTCCCTTGGCACAAAACGAGGAGATCCAGTTGCGCACTCACATCGCCGACGACATGCCGGATACGTTCTACGGCGACAGATTGCGATTGTACCAGATCCTGGTTAACCTGGCGAGCAACGCAATAAAGTTCACAGAAAAAGGGCAGGTAGATATCCGCGTCTATATACCCGATGCGAGCCACTGGGCGCTCCAGGTCCAAGACACCGGGTGCGGCATCTCCAAGAAGGCCCAGGCCCAGATATTCGATCCCTTCCAAAAAGCACTGGTGGGCGAGGCATCCGACACCGTGGAACGGGGAGCCGGACTGGGACTCGCCATCGTCAAACAATTGACCGAGATCATGAACGGCGAGATCCAGGTGAAGAGCGACATAGGCCATGGCAGCACGTTCACCATCGTGTTGCCGCTGCTCTCAGAAGCCGACGGCAACATGGACGACCAGCCGAGCGAGGCGGAGCGTCTCAACATGGTTTAGGGTCCCCGTGCCCGCTCAAGAAGTACGCTAAAGCGCACGACGAACATATCGAAATAGTACTTGGGAACAACCACGAACACGCGTAAGAGGAGGAATCTTTGAAGGAGATACGCGTGGAATATGACACCTAGTGGTCACGCAGGCGCAAGCATCGTGGCAGCATACGTCATCGAGCGTTGCGCGTTTAACAACGAGGCAGCACCGGTTACTTTGGGTCTTGCGGCCCTCGTGGGCCTGATGCCGGATCTGGACGGTCTGGCAGTATTGGCGCTGAACCGATACCAGCCCTCCAAAAGCAAGCTTCGCCATCACGAGTTCGTCACCCACACGCCGCTTTTTTACCTCATCTTGACCGCGGCGCTGTGGCTGGCAGGCATGTCGCGGGAGAGCGTGTTCTTTGGGGTATTATCCTTAGGGCACCTGATCCTCGACAGTTGGGGGACCGACGACGGCATCATGTGGCTCTGGCCGTTGAGCCGCCGTCAATTCAGCCTGTTCCCGCGCAATCTGCACGCGGGCG
>Ga0307420_1000771_pt1 | contig 14502 bp, 17 predicted proteins | sample SalMarWE160240MG_2_FD_202167 | JGI IMG/M metagenome (GOLD analysis project Ga0307420, IMG submission 202167) | Salt marsh sediment microbial communities from the Plum Island Ecosystem LTER, Massachusetts, United States - WE1602-40 | ecosystem: Environmental > Aquatic > Marine > Intertidal zone >... | reverse complement strand
GGTCTGAAGGAGGCGTATGCCAATCTATGAGTATCGGTGTGAAGAATGCGATGAGCCTTTTGAGGTGTTTGTGCGTTCATCCTCACAGAAAACCAATCCTACCTGCCCAAAGTGTGGGAGCCAGAAAGTAAAGAAGGCCGTATCGCTGTTCGGCGTTGGTGGGGCAGGCAGCAGCGGCAGCGTGCGCGGCTCCTGCATCTCCGGTCCCACCTGAACGTTGAGCGGTTAGTACTTGATCGGATTGATCAAGTACTCGGAGGCCGTGTGTCTCCAGAAAGGGCAACGCGATGGCTGAAATGAACAAACCCTCATTCGAGGACCGCTGCATCATCTCCTGCGGGATGCTGCACCCGGAGATGACCCACCTGGCGGAGAGCGGTTTTCTGAATCCGCGCCGGATCCTTTTCACACCGCCGGGCTTGCACGCTTTGACAGATAGGCTGGAGGAGCACCTTCTCAAGAGACTGGATCAAGCGAGAGAGGACTGCCCCGACCACAGAATCATCGTCGTGTATGGGAAAAAGTGCTACGTCAGCGTAGACGAGCCGCTCAAGCGGGTGGACTCGATCTTGCAGGCAGCAGGCCAGGGGATCGTCAGGGTGCAGGGGGAATACGGCTACGACATGCTGGCCGGCTTCGAGGACCGGCAACGCATCAGCGGCGGGAGGCAGGACAAGCTCTTGTGGTTCACGCCGGCCTGGCTCAAGAGCTGGAAGACGGTCTACCAGACGTATTTCGGGTGGGACGATGCCGACGCCAACGCCAACTTTCCCGGGTTCTACGACAAGATCATCGTCCTGGACGGTCTCGGCCTCGCCGACGAGTACATGGCTGAACACGCCGAGGAGATTCTGGAGCTGTTCGATTGGACCGGGCTAGAAGTGGAATTTCACCCCATCACCCTCGACCGCTTCAAGGGGTTGCTGGCAGACAGCTTGTTGCCCCAGGACGGGCGAGGGGCTTGAGATGGGCACGATAACGGCGCAGGTCAGCCTCTATCCGCTACGGCAGGCATCCATAGGCCCGCCCATCCGCGAGGCGGTGCGCGTCTTTCGCCAACACGGATTGGAAACCCGCATCGGTGAGATGAGCACCTTGGTGTGGGGAGAGGAACAGGCACTCTTTGCGGCCCTGCACGAGGCGTTCCGGCAGGCCGCAGAAGGTGGGGACGCCGTGATGGTCGTCACGCTCTCCAATGCCTGCCCTGAGCCCGAGGAGGCGTGAGGTGACCTTTGGCGAGGACGTCGCCGCACACTACGAGGGCTGGTACGAGACGCCGGAGGGGCGCCGGGCCGACGAGCTGGAGAAGGCCGTTCTGGACTATTTACTACAGGCCTTTGCTCAACCGGACAGCGTCTTGGAGATCGGATGCGGCACGGCTCACTTTACCCGCTGGTTGAGCAAGCAGGGGCTGGCGGCGGTGGGATTGGACCTCTCGGCGGCCATGCTGGCCCAGGCGCGGGCGCTGGATGGCATCCCTCTGGCACGCGGCGATGCTTACAGGCTCCCCTTTGCCGACGGCGCGTTCGACCTGGCGGCGTTGGTCACCACGCTAGAGTTCCTGGAGCGGCCACGGGAAGCGCTGGCGGAGGCGCTGCGGGTGGCGCGCCGTGGCGTGGTGCTGGGCGTGCTCAACCGCTGGAGCGTGCTCGGCCTGCAACGTAGGCTGGTGGGCCTCTTTCGGCCGACGGTCTACGACGCCGCACGCTTCTACAGCGTGGGCGAGTTGAAGCGCTTGGCAACCGGAGGTAGCACGCTGCTCATCGCCGGGGAGCGGGCGCGTGTCGTGTGGCGCACCACGCTGTTCCCTCGCGGCTGGCCGTGGCCGCAGGCCCGCCTGCCCTGGGGAGGCTTCATCGGGATGGCGTTGATCGTGAGCGATAGGGCCTAACCCGGTGAGTCTGGCCTTTTCGGGCCCGGTTGTCCGGGTTGGGTGTCAGGAGATAGGATGATGGAAAAACAAAAGGTGTGGGTAGATGTGGCTCGCTGTACAGGCTGTGGCGCGTGTGTAGACGTGTGCCCTGTCGAGGCTATGGCTCTGATGGATGGCAAGGCGTGCGTCGACGAGGAGACGTGTATCGGCTGTGAGGCCTGTGTGGATGCCTGTCCGGAAGGCGCCATCCAGCCCGTGGTCCAGGGTGAACTCGTCCCTATCCCAGGGCGACTGGCCCCTGCCGTCCGGCAGCCCAGCCCGCTGGCAGAGACCGCCGGTGCCGCCGTCGTCGCTACTGGCGTGGGACTGTTGGCGCAGGCCGGGAGAGCGCTAATCCGGGCAGTGGGGCGCTGGCTGACGCGGCCGTCTGCGGGGGCGGGGTCGCCTGCCACCAGGGCCTCGTCTGCGCCTGAAAGCGGGGGCGCTGCTGGCCAGGGAGGCCGGGGACGCCGGGTGCGCCGCCGGCGCAGAGGGGGCTGAAAGGTGCGGCATAAGGTGGTGCCGTGTCACTGCACGGGCGACCGGGCAATAGATATGTTTGCCGAGGAATACGGCGACGATTTCGTGCAAGTTGGCGTCGGTCGAGTGATTACCATTGGATCAGAAGGAGGTGATTGAGATGGGTCGAGGTCGTGGAGGTGGAGGCGGACGCGGCGGCGGCGCTGGTCGCGGCAGCGGAAGTGGGCCCGGTCGGATGGGCGGCTCCAAGGCCGCCGGGCCGGGCGGCGACTGTGTCTGCCCCAGTTGTGGGCATAGAGTGCCGCACGTCGTCGGTCAGCCCTGCTACCAGAAAAAGTGTCCCAAGTGTGGCGCGCAGATGACGCGCTAGGCGAGAACCAAGTACTAACGCGGGGCAGGGATGACCGCGATGGTCACCCCTGCCCCGCAGGGGCTGTCGGGGGAATTCCAACTATGATCAGATCATTGTGGCAGCTGTTGCTGGACGACCCGGAGAATTTGGATTGTGACGAGTGCTTCGCCGTGATGGAATATTGGGCCGAGCTATTGGCCTGGACCGGGAGCGATCTCTTGCCCGACATTGAGAGATATCTGATGTATTGTCCAGATTGTCTTGTCGGGTACCGTGAGGCTCTGCATCGCCTGGAGGCCGCCCCATCAGAACGAGAAACGGAGTAAACGTATGATTATCACCATAGCAAGTGGCAAGGGAGGCACAGGCAAGACGACCGTCGCCACCAGTCTGGCGCTGAGTCTGGCTGCCGAGTCTCCGCTGTTTCTGGACTGTGACGTGGAGGAGCCTAACGTGGCTCTCTTCCTCAAGCCCACCATCGAAGAGCGCCGTGAGGTGGGCCAGATGATCCCGGAGGTGAACTTTGACAAGTGCACCTATTGTGGACGCTGCGCCGAGGTGTGCCAGTATCACGCCATCGCCGTAGTGGGAGAGATGCGCAGCGCCGCTGCGCACGTGCTCGTCTTTCCCGAACTCTGCCACGGCTGTGGCAGCTGCACCCTCAACTGCCCCACAGAGGCGATCCGCGAGGTGCTGAACGTGACGGGCACGATCGAGCGCGGGTCGAATGGATCGATCGAGTTTGGCCAGGGGACGCTGAACATCGGCGAGCCGATGGCCGTGCCCATCATCCGTCAGTTGAAGCGGTGGGTCATCCCGCCCGACCACGGTGCCCGCCCCATCATCCTGGACGCGTCGCCCGGCACCGCCTGTCCCGTCGTCGAAAGCATGAGCGGCGCGGACTTTGTGCTGATGGTCACCGAGCCCACTCCCTTCGGCCTGCACGACATGCGGCTGGCGGTTCAGGTGGCTCGCGACGAGTTGGGCCTGCCCGTCGGCGTGGTGGTCAACCGGGATGGCGTGGGGGATCGGGGGGTGGACGATTACTGCGCCGCCGAGGATATCCCCATCCTGCTGCGCATCCCGCTGGACCGGCGGATCGCCGAGGCGTATTCGGAAGGTACGCCGTTGGTAGAGGCGCTGCCAGAGTATCGGGAGCGATTCCAGGCGTTATATGCCGACATTGAAAAGTTGGTGAGGGAGACAAAGGGGGCAGCGCAATGAAACAGTTGGTTATACTCAGTGGTAAAGGCGGTACGGGCAAGACGACCGTTGCGGCGGCGCTGGCTCACCTGGCCTCCCAGGAAATGCCCATCGTTCTGGCCGACGCCGACGTGGACGCGGCTAATCTGGAGCTGGTGCTTGACCCGGTCAAGCAGGAGGAGCACGACTTTATGAGCGGTCAGGTGGCGGTGATCGATGCGGAGAAATGCATCGCCTGTGGCCTCTGCGCCGAGGTGTGCCGGTTTGACGCGGTGATGGAGGAGGGAGAAATCTATCGGGTGGACCCGCTGGCCTGCGAAGGGTGCGCCTCCTGCTTCTACCAGTGCCCCGAGGAGGCGATCCGGATGCAGGAGCAACACGCTGGCCTGTGGTTCCGCTCCGATAGCCGCTTTGGCCCGCTCTTCCACGCACACCTCTTCGCCGGACAGGAGAACTCGGGCAAGTTGGTCACGCTGGTCAAGCAGCAGGGGCGTTTGCTGGCGTTGGATACCGGGGCGGAGTTGCTGGTGGTGGATGGGCCGCCGGGGATCGGTTGTCCCGTCATCTCGGCCAGTGCAGGCGCCGACGTGGCGCTCCACGTGGTCGAGCCCACCGTCTCCGGCGTGCACGATTTGGAGCGCATCATGGGCACCACCGATCACTTTGGCGTGCCGTCGCTGGTCGCGATCAACAAGGTGGATCTGAACCTGACCCGTTCCGAGGAGATCGTCGCCTTCTGCACGGAACAGGGCGTCGAGGTGGTGGGGCGCATCCCCTACGATACCGTCGTGACAGAGGCGATGGTGCGGGGCCGGCCGGTGACGGACTATGCAGATGGGACGGTGACGGAGGCGCTTGAAGAGATGTGGTCGCGGATCAGAGAGCGGCTCCTTTCTGACGGGGAGGAACAGCGATGACGCACCGGAATGACCTGCACGAGGCCATCCTGGCCCGCCTCTCCACCGTCTTGGACCCCGAGACGGGCGTGGACGTGATGCGCATGCGCCTGGTCGAGGGCCTGGAGGTAAACGAGGACGGCGTCGTTCGCTACACGTTTCGCCCTTCTTCTCCCCTATGTCCCCTGGCCGTGTCGCTGGCCCTTTCCATCCGCGCGGCAGTGGCCGAGGTGGAGGGAGTGACCGGTCAGGAGATTGAGGTGGCGGGCTACATCAAGGCCGGCGAGCTAAGCAGGATGCTTCAGAATCTGTAAGAAACGAAGACGGATAATCTTGGGACATACGTGGACTTGAAAGTGCATGGCGACACCAGATTTTTCCAACTGGTTCTGGCCTGGCCTCTCCTTTTTGCTATTTATTCTCTGACTGTGGACGCTGCTGCGCAGCGCCGGGCGGCGCTTGCCCTGCCTGGTCACCGTCTGGGCCACGTGGAAAGAGACCCACAGCCTCAAGCGTTTGCTGGGCTTCTGGCACCAGATGAGGTAAAATCGTGCCGGGAGGAAAAGACATGAAAGTCAGCACAGTATCCGAGATGCGGGAATTGGATCGAAAAGCGATAGAGGAATTTGGCATCGCGGCCGAGCTCCTGATGGAGAACGCGGGCCAGGCGGTGTACTTTGCGCTGCTCAACGAGTTCGGTATCGCGGGCAAGCGGTTTGTGGTCCTTTGTGGTTTGGGCAACAACGGTGGGGACGGGCTCGTCGTGGCGCGCAAGATCCACTCCGCCAGCGGGGCGGTCAAGGTCTTTGTCCTAGGCGACCCGATTAAGTTCAAAGGAGCGGCAAAGACCAATTTCGACATCGTCTCCCGGCTGCCCATCGAGGTGCGGCAGATCGAATCCGCCGAGGAGGTAAAGACCGAGGTCGTCCACTGCGACTGCATCGTGGACGCCATCCTGGGCACGGGCCTCACCCGCGAGGTCGCGGGCCTGTATCGCGACGCCATCGAGCGGATCAACGTGAGCGGAAAGACGGTATTCAGCATCGACATCCCCTCCGGCGTCCACGGCGACACGGGCGAGGCGATGGGCGCGGCGGTCCGGGCGGACGTCACTGTCACCTTCGGCCTGCCCAAGGTCGGCAACGTGCTCTTCCCGGGATACGACCTGGGCGGAAGGCTGTACGTCTCGCACATCTCGTTCCCGCCGAGCATATACGACGCGGACTCACTCAAGATCGAGATCAGCCCGCTGGCCGAGATTCCCCCCAGGGATAAGGACGGCCACAAGGGCGATTTTGGCCAGGTGCTGTTCGTCGCCGGCGCGGCCGGTTACTTTGGAGCGCCCTATTTCTCCGCCTTGTCCTTTCTAAAGGCGGGCGGCGGCTATTCCCGCCTGGCCGCGCCCCGCTCCATCGTGCCCTTCATCGGCAGCAAGGGCAGCGAGATCGTCTTCCACCCCCAGACCGAGACGGATACGGGTAGCATCGCTCTCCAAAACAAGTCCGCCTTGCTGGAGCTTTCCGAGAGGATGGACATGGTCGTCGTCGGCCCCGGTCTGTCCCTGGACCCGGAAACCCAACGCCTGGCCCGCGAGTTGACCGCAGAGATCGACAAACCGCTCCTCATCGACGGCGACGGCATCACGGCAGTGTGCCAGGATTTGGAGGTCGTCAAGGGGCGGCAGGCGGAGACCATCCTCACCCCGCACCTGGGCGAGATGTCCCGAATCACCGGAACGAGCGTGCACGAGATAGACGACGAGATCGACGTCCTGCAGCGCACGGCCGCCGAGCTGGACGCCACGATCGTCCTCAAGGGCGCCCACTCGCTGATCGGGCATCCCGACGGGCGCGTGTTCGTCAACACGAGCGGGAATCCCGGCATGGCCACGGCGGGGTCGGGTGACGTGCTGACGGGGACTATCGCCGCCATGTTCGGCCTGGGGCTGTCCCTGCAAGCCGCCATCAGGCAGGGCGTATTCGTGCACGGGCTGGCCGGCGACCTGGCAGCCGAGGACAGGGGAGAGGACGGCATCACCGCCCAGGACATCCTGGACTATTTGCCCTCGGCGATGAAGGCGATCCGGCGCGGCCTGAGCGAAGCGCTCCGGGAGCGCTACGCAGGCGCACGGATGATATAGAAGCGAAGGACAATGAAGGCGTGGATACTCGAGAAGCAGGCGAGCGTAGAGGAGCGGCCGTTGAAGCTAGCGGAGGTGCCCACGCCCCACCCCAAGGATGACGAGGGGCGGCTGAGGGTCCTCGTCTGTGGGGTGTGCCGGACCGATATTCACATCGCCGAGGGAGACCTGCCGCTGAGGAAATCGCCCATCCTGCAATCACGTCCACTGCCAACACCAGAGCTGGTAATTGTGCCCCTCGACAGCGACAGCAGCCACATAGCCGGTGCTAGGTGCCAACGTCTTCAAGGACCAGCGGGCCGTCTCTTCAGGTGCCCCTTCAACACTCAGTAACCGAGCCAACCCTGCCGGAGCCAGCGAGACTTCGAACTGATCGAGGGGCCGCGCCAATCCGTCTCCCGTGGCCTTTATATAGGCTTCCTTGCAGGTCCAATGGGTAAAGAAGGCTTCCAGTTTTCTGCAATCGGGAACCGTTTCTAATTCTGCGTTCTCACGCATTGAAAAGAACCTGGCGGCGATCTCCTCGGCGTCTGACAAAGGACGGACGTGCTCAAGATCGATCCCAATCTCGCGGCCGCGCGTGAATGCGTACAGGGCCAGTTCGTGCGAATGAGACAGGTTAAATCGGAGCGCGTCACCGCCAAATCCAGCCGAAAGACTCGGCTTCCCGTGCTTCCCATAGCTAAACCGCACTTGGCTCGGTTCAATGCTCAGATACTGGCCGAGAATTGCCCTGAGCACGCCACGCCCGATGATGAACCGCCGCCGGTCTCGCTCGAAGTGGAAACGCTCGGCCCTCAATGTCTCGTCGCAGGAAAGCGTCTGCGCCAGTCGATGCACACGCTCGGCCGGCTGTTCGAGTGATGCGCACCAGACGTGGACGTCGTCGTTCAACAAAGCCAGATCTGGCGGAGGAAGATGCCACGGGCGGCCACGGTCTGTCACCACACTAGTCTCCCGGCATCTGATTCAAGACCTGCCCCAGGTCATGAGATACAGCCTCTAGGAGAAGTGCCCGAGCGCTGCGCAGGAAGAAGTGACCACCGGGCAACATGCGCAGCGTAAACGTACCCCGTGTGTGAGTGTGCCACGCCGCAAGGTTGTCGCGGCTTACCTCGTCATCCTCCCGGCCGCCGAACACAGAGATGGGACAGTCGAAAGGCTCGCCGGGGACGTACCGGTACGTCTCGTGCAAAGCGATATCCGCTCGCAGAAGCGGAAGGAAAAGCTGCAACAACTCTTCGTTTTGCAGCAGTGCCTCGGGTGTGCCGTTGAAGCGACGAAGTGTCTCCACCAACTCTGCATCAGGCAAGTTATGAATCGGAGGATCCGGGCTAGTAATTTGCGGGGCATTACTTCCCGAGAAGAACAAGTACGCCGGCGGGGAAGCGCCCTGTGCGCGCAGATAGCGAGCAAGCTCAAAGCTGATCTTTGCGCCCAGACTGTGCCCGAAGAAGGCGAAGGGTTTGTCCAAGTACGGCCGGATAGCCAGCGCCAGAGCCTTCACAAGAGGTTCCATCCGGGTGAACGGTGGTTCTTCTAGCCGGCCTTGTCGGCCAGGCAGTTGGATTGGGCAGACCTCCACATCTCTGGGCACGTCGTCCGGCCACGTGCCAAAGACCGATGCGGCTCCTCCTGCATAAGGAAAGCAGAACAGACGCAACCGGACCTGCGGATTTGGCCGTGGACGGACAATCCAGGAGTTCGCGGACAGTGTGTTCTGGGACACGCACGTATTGTCGCTGACTTTGCAATTTTGGCAAGTACACGTCCGACGTGCAAACTTGACATGTTGGCGAAAATGAATAAACTTGAGCAGGTTTTCTGTGCTGAACACAAAGAATTCGCCCCCCGCGCGGTCTTCTTTCAAGGCAAAGCCGGAAGAGCTACTCCGATAGGCTCTTTGCCTGCAGCGAGATAGTTGGAATTAAGGAGAAGTAAGCGCGATGCCGATTGTTCAAATCAGCTCGAACGTCGCCCTGTCCACGCAGGAAAGGCAAGACCTGCTTATCTCAATCGCCCGGTTGGTTTCGGAGGCGATGGAGAAACCGATTCAAGACGTGATGGTCTCGTTCACAGCGGCCGATTTTGCGATGGCGGATAGTTTTGAGCCGGCTGCCTTTATCGACTTTCGCTGTCTTTCAGGTCTAGAGGCGGATGGCGTGATGGCGCGTCTGTGCCAGGGAATGCTCGACATTCTGCGGCAGTATACCCCCATCGATCCCGCCCGCGTGTACGTCAACCTTTTCGAGGTCCGCCCCGATAGCGCCTGGCGTTTTCTGGATGGTGTGCCCGTTTGCCCAAAGAGTGCGGTCAGTGCGAGGTGATGTATGTCAACTTGGACAATCCGTAGTCTGTTGAACCCCGTTCTTTCCCGCTTGTTGATTTATGGCGTCCACCCCATTGATGTAGAAACCGTGATGAGTGCGGTAGAAAATAAGAACCACCTAAACGCCAAGTCGTTGGAGCGCTCGTGGCTGGCAGGGTGGGAGCAAAAGGCTGCTCATTACGCCGGTTTGGCCGAGCAGGCCGAGCAGGATGGCAATTCGTTCTCGGCTGGTCAGCTTTTTGCCCTGGCGGCACAGTGTTATTACGCCGCTTTTCTGGTTAACCCAACTGGAGAGGGTGAGAAGAAACGCATCTACCTGCGCTATGCGGATTTTCACCGCAGAAGTGAGGCTTGCAATCCTGCGTCGGTGACGCCTATCGAAATTCCTCTCAATAATGGCGTTCTGCCGGGCTACCTGTACCTGCCCACTCCAGGCCAACCGCCCCCGTCGCGCGTCTGTGCGGTGATCTTTGCAGGCTTGGGCAGTTGTAAAGAAGAGATGCACATGCTGGCGCGCCCGCTGGTGGAGCGCGGGGTGGCGGCTTTCGTGCCCGATATGCCTGGCAGCGGAGAGGCTCTGTTTGTCAACGATGTGAAGTGTCGTTTTAATGCCCTGGAAGCAGCTTTTCCGAAAATTTTGGACACGCTGTCGACCCGTCCTGAACTGCAGCAGGTCACCTTCGGTAGTTACGGGCTGTGCATGGGCGGCGGGTACGCCCATCGCGCCGCCTGTGTCGACCACCGGTATACATTTTGCGTGACGCTCTTTATGCTCTACATCACCCATACGGTCGCGAACACCACCCCGCAGTGGATGCGCCAGGGCGAGTGGTTCGACTTTCAGACCGGCGGCGTGCCCGATGACCAATTCCTTCAGGAGATGCGCGGGCTGGCCGAAGGCGCCCTGGAGTGCCCGTACCTGTTCATTCACGGCCGGCACGACAACTGGATGACCCTCGATTCGGCGATGGCCTTCTACGACCGGGCGCTGGGCCAGAAGGAAAAATTGATTATCGAGAACACCCCGGTCTTTTCCAACCAGCAGGCCATCACCCATACCATGCCGGTCGGCGAACAGCTTCACTGGGTCAAGCATCTGGCCGCGGATTGGATCGCTTCCCAAGCTCACCGATAAACCAATATGACCACTTTATCCAACACCAACCTCTACACGGTATTCCAAAATCACGCCTCGGCAACTCCAGAAAAGACGCTCCTGGTGGTAGAAGATGAGACGATTCGCTATGGCGAGTTTGCCGCCGAGACAGAGGCCATCGCCCAGGCTCTGCTGGCCTTGGGAATTGAGGCGGGCCAAAAGGTAGGTCTGATCCTGCCCAATTCGGGACTGTGGTACAAAATCTACTGGGCCGCCGTGCGGATCGGGGCGCAACCGGTGCCCTTCGACCCGCAGATCGGCGAATGGGAGATGGCGCGCCTCTTGGGACTGACCGAGGTAAGGGTGTGTTTTGCCGCTACCCGCTACCGCCAGAACGGTATCCTCGAAAACCTGCTGGTCGCCCGCCAGGAAGCCCCCGCCCTGAAGCACATCATCGTGGCGGGTGCGCCCGCCAGCGACGACGTTCTTTCCTTCGACCAATTCCTGCAACTGGCCTCGGCTCCCTCAAGCAAAGTGCCCATCTGCCCGCTGGACGAAGCGAGCGTGCTGATGTTGGCCTGCACGTCGGGCAGTACGGGCAACCCCAAGATCATCGTCGTCCCGCACCATGGGTTTCGCCAATCCCAGCAAGACATGGCCGACGCCCTGGACTTTTGTCCAGACGACGTGATGCTTCTGGGGATGCCCCTTTACCACCAGGGCGGTTTTGGCATGGGCCTGCAGATGATCTTGAACGGGGGCACGGTTTTTTACCAGCCCACCTTCGATCCGGTCAAATTCTTGAAGCTGATCGAGCATCACAAGATCACAGTGTTGCAACTCACCGCCACACTGGCCAAGATCATCCTCTCGGTGCCCGATTTCGAGCAATACGATCTTTCGAGCGTGCGGCTGGCCTACTTTGCCGGGGAAGTGCTGCCGATGGATGTGGCGCGCGTCTTTTTCGAAAAGCTGGGCATCCGAGTGGTCAATATCATCGGCTCGTCCGAAACGGCCACGATGGTGATCTGGGATTCGCTTTACGACACTGATGTAGACGTAAACAACTTCCGCCCGCTGCCCTTCACGGCGGTGAAAATCCTGGACGAAGCGCATCAGGAGGTGGCAGTTGGCGATGTGGGGACGATTTTCATCCACACTGACGCCTTGTTGATAGAATATCTCAAAAACGAGGCCGAGAACGCCCTGCGTCTGCATTACTGGGATGGCCTAAAGTGGTTCAACACCGGCGACCTGGGTCAGCGCTGCCCCGATGGACGCGTCCGCTTTGTCGGGCGGGTCAAGCGCGCCATCAAGCGCGGCTCGAACCTGATTTACCCCGAGGAGATCGAATCCTTTTTGCTAACTCACCCCAACATTGAGGCCGTGGCCGTTACCGGCCAAAGCCACGAGTTGATCGGCGAGATGGTGATAGCGCACATCCAGCCTCGCCAGGGCTGCACCTTCACCCGCCGCGACCTGATCCAATTCTGTCGTGGCCAGCTGGCAGCCTACAAAATTCCCGATCAAATTGTCGTCGTCGATGCGATACCGAAAGACATTGGCAAAGTGCAATTCAAGTATCTACACAGAGACTGAGAGGTACCCGCTGATGATGGTCACCCCCAATTTGAAAACGATCAACGAACTTTATGACGATTTCGTCCAACGCACTCCGCCCGAAAAACCTGTGCTCGGCTTTCAAGGTCATACGATCACCCTGGGGGATTTGTGCGCCAGGGTGGACGCTTTCACGATTCAGATGTCCCAGCTAGATGTGCGGCCCGGTGTCGCTGTCGGCTATACGTTGCCCAACTGCCCGGAGGTCATTTACCTGTACTTTGCCATTTCCCGGTTGGGGGGCTGTGCGCTGCCGCTCTACCCGATGATCCCCGACCGTGGCAAGGTGGGCCTGCTCCAGCGCGCCGACGCCCAACTGGTTATCACCACCGGCCGGCAGTATCCCACCCTCAAAGAAGCCTCCGCCCAGGCGGGGGCCGAATACCAGATCGTTACCGTGGGCGCTCATCCCGAGGGCGGCACCAGCCTGATGGCGCCTCCCCCCGCTGATTTCGATCCGGGCAGCGTCATCCTGAAGCAAACGCCCCCGCACCTGCCCCTGTTGCTCGCTGCCAGTTCAGGCACCACGGGGATACCTAAATCCGTGTTGATGACCCAGGCCAATCTGGCCGCCGAGGTCTATGCCGCGTCCGAGTTGGTCACACCTTTTACGGACGATTGCCCGCCGGGCTACTCTACCGCCATGGCGTTTCCCCTCTCTACTGCGGGGATGATTGTGGTTTCCGGCGTTATGTTTAGTGGTTTGTTTATGATCTTTACTGCGGACGTGTCGCCGGTGAAATTTATGGAGTTGGTCACGCAGTGGGAGGCCGATAGCATCTCGGTTCCACCGGCTTTTTGTGAGGCCATTTTGTCGCTGCCCATGCTCGATTCGTTCGACCGATCATCCATCAAGCGAGTGATGACGGGAATGGATTTCCTTTCCCCAGCCCTGGTGCAACGGCTCAAGGAAAAATTTCCGAACCTGAACCGCTTTGCCAACGGTTATGGGCTGATCGAAACCTCGGATGTGATCATGGTCGCGAAGGGGACAGTTCCCGACGATGGTATAGTCCCCTCCACATACAAGGTGACGCTTGTGGAAGGGGTGGGCAACCAGATCGAGGTGCGCGACGAAGCAGGGAACAGCATCCCGGCGGGAGAAGAGGGAATCCTCCACGTCAAAGGCCCCAACGTGCTGCAAGGTTATCTCGGTAACCCCGAAGAGACCCAGCGCAGTTTTGTCGATGGTTGGTTCTGCACCGGCGACGTGGTGCGCAACGAAGACAATGGCAGCGTCACCTTGCTCGGGCGGCAGAAATACCTGATCAAGCGCGGCGGTAAATCGGTTTCGCCGGTAGTGGTACAGAACCACCTCAATAAATTAGCGGGGGTCAAAGATTCGGCTGTGGTGGGTGTGCCTCACCCGTTGTATGGCGAGATGGCGTGGGCGTTCGTCGTGCGCCAATCGGAGGATGCGGTGCAGCTCAAAGATGTGATGAAACACTGCCGGGCAGAACTCGCCAACTACATGGTCCCCGATCAGATCACGTTTATACCGCAAATCCCCAAAAAGCCCGGCGTAGGTAAGGTTGATATGGATGCCATGAAGGCCATGGCGCTAAAAGAATTGGACTCGATTGCAGGAGCAAAAAATGACTGAGAAAATCGAATGGCCTGATTTTGCCGAGAAAATCGCCGATTACACCGGGCTGGAAAAAGGTGATATCCGCCCTGAAATGAACGTTTACTATGACCTGGGGATGGATTCGCTGGGATTGTTCAGTTTAGGTATGTACCTGACAAAGACCTACCAGGTACAACTCCCCCTTTCGGCTGTGGCAACCATCGAAACGTTAGAAAATATCATTGTGCTGATAAATCAGCAAATCGAGGCGACAGTGTAGCCGTGCGACGTTGCTTGTCTCCTGGCTTGTTTTGGCGCGAGAACCCAGCCTTGCCACGGTTCGAAACAAGCCGAGGTTGATTCATACCTTTGGCTATTGGGGTAGCGCAGACATTGGTTTAACCTGATGATAACGGAGAAACGATAGGCTCTGGATGCCCAAACACGCGCTACCTTTGCCAGATCTCCATGGGACGCACGTAGAGCGAATGAATCAGAGCGCCGTAACCGACTCGCCCTTGCACCTCGTCATCGTCAGCTACTTTGACGTCAAGCCTGTAGCACATCCCGTTGGCTTTGGGACAGGCAAGTTGCCTGCGCTCGGCAGCCAGGGCCGAACCCACTGAGGCCACGATCGACGACAGGGCCGCGCTCTTGCGACTGACCCAGGCGATCAGGTTGATGGCCGGCGCTAGATTGGGCCGATCGGGGATGGCCCCATCCGCGTTGGTTGCGTATTCAGGCTCAAAGATGTAAACGGCCTTGACGGTGCTATCCACCAATCCCAGGTATGCGGCTATCTCCTTGGCCAGACCGTAGCGCAAGTATTCGCAGACCGAGCAATCGCCACGATGTATGGCCTCCAAAATCTGCTCCCTGTCGTTCAGCCCTGTTTTCCTGGCGCAGA
>Ga0307420_1000768_pt1 | contig 14543 bp, 18 predicted proteins | sample SalMarWE160240MG_2_FD_202167 | JGI IMG/M metagenome (GOLD analysis project Ga0307420, IMG submission 202167) | Salt marsh sediment microbial communities from the Plum Island Ecosystem LTER, Massachusetts, United States - WE1602-40 | ecosystem: Environmental > Aquatic > Marine > Intertidal zone >... | reverse complement strand
GCCTCGAGGCCGCGGTCGAAGAACGCGGCGCCGACAGCCTGGAGCCATCAGAGGTGACCGTCGTCGAGGTGACGGCAGTGAAGGGAAAGGGCAGGAAAGGAGGGAAAACGGACGCAGAGAATTGACAGGCCCGGAATAGGTTGTATAATCCGGGCAAGTTTGGCAAACGCTTAGCACATTTCAAGCAGGCTGCACGAGGTTGAAAAAAACAGAGAGCTATCCGCTTTGTGTTGGCCGCACACTGGATAGCCCTCTCTAGATAGCAACCTCTGCACCTTCCATACGAAAGGCCTTGGGCCTTGTGTGTCAGGGCAGATTTACTATCAGCGGGAGCGACGGGGGTGGCCCAATTTTTAAGTAACTTTGGGCAACAGAACCCGCGACCTTCGGCTTAATTGGACGGAAGTGCCACCGCTACACCACGCCCCAAAGTATTAACCCCCTCGGTATTGGTAATTATTACTTCCATTTTGATGCTGCGCAACTCAACATAGAGAACGTCTGTAGCCCTGGGAGATCATTCTCCCTGGGCTGTTTGCTATTCCAAGCCCACGGAGATGTCTCCGTGGGCTTTTTTCACATGCAGCGCACACGACGGTGCGTGTCACATACCCATTAAGGAGAAGTAAGGATGAAGAAAACACAAAACGAGAACCGCAAACCGCCGCGTCCGGCCACTCTCGACCTGTATACCGTCGCCGAGACGGCCGCCATCCTCGATGTCAGTCAAAAGACCGTCTTTGAGTGGATCAGAAACGGGAACCTGGCTGCGACTCGACTGGGACCCGGACAACGACTCATCCGGATCCGCTGCGCAGACATCGAAGACTTTGTCAAGAGGGATTTCGGTAGGAATCCGGCAGCAGTTCGATCAATTGACGGATGAAGGCGAATTCCCCTTCCAGCGTCTCGTACTCAGCCCGGAAGGACGTCTCCTCCATCTGCCCGGAAACGTATTCGCCAAAGTCATAGGTAGTTGCTTGTTTGCCCATCATTCAGTCATTCGTTGACCAACATACTGGCCATCATAACAATGCTGTTATATTCGTCAAATTGGAGAAAAAGATGATGACGAGATCGTATCTACGAGGGTCAAAGATCCCCGATCCACCATACTCGCTCCAGGTGCACGTGGCCATGGATCAAGGCCGCTTCTCCAGTTCCTCACGCGAGGCGTCGAACAACTCGCCGGCAGTTGCGCCGCTCTCGTTCAACGAGCGGGAGAGGCACAGCATCTGTAGATACGCTTTCACCCGGCTCAAACGCTCATACTCCTGGGGAGAGATGATGACGCCCACAGGCTTGCCCCGGCGAGTGATGATGATGGGTTCGTCGCCGATCTTTTCCAGCCATTGGGAAAGGTGGTTGTGTGCTTCTGAAACAGAGATGTGCATTTCACTGCCTTGTGTACATAGGCATATTAACACAGAGGAATTGAAATGCCAAATGGAAGTTGATTGGGGTGGGGGGGGGAAAAAAGGAGGATAGGTGATGTCGACTGAAACTGTGATCATACTGGGTGGGATTGGCGTGGCAGTACTCGCCGTCCTGATCCTGCGCCTGGGCAAGCGGCTGGCCATTGGGTTGCTGATCCTGGGCGGCCTGGCCATAGTGGGGACCGTAGCCCTCTCGATGCTCACTCAGGCCCAGGCAAACCGGGAGACGGCCATCGCTGCGCAGCGAGCGGCCCAGGCGGCACAGACGGCAGCCGCCGGCCAGGCAATGACCGGCGCGGCGACGAGTATCACCCTGTTCCTGGTGATCCTGCTGCTGATTCTCGTGCTGACCGTCGCCGGCGTGGCCTTCGCCTGGACCTGGTGGCAGAAGCAACGTAAGCGTGAGGGCTATCTGGAGATGCTGCGCCAGGCGCAGGTGTACGCAGCCCTGCAAGGGCGGCGGCTGCCCGGTGTTGCACGCAGACCTGCCTATCCCGCGACGCAACCACTGCCCGGTTATCCGGCACAGGCAGCACCCCCTTCGGTGATCGTGGTGGGCCAGCAATCCCCAACTCCTTATCCTTATCCCTACGCATACCCGCCGGTGGCTATGGGCCCGGGTGAGGGCGATCCCTACGCCGGCTTTTTTCCTCCGGACGATGAATGGGAGGTGCTGGATTGAGAGCGCGTCATTTCTGGCCTGTGGGGCTGGCGCTGGCCTTCCTGCTGCTGGCCGGTGTGGCCTGCGACGAAGCCTCGACCTCCGGCGAGGGCGCGCCCTCTAGTGAGGGCGTGTCCTCCGGGCAGAGCCTATCCCGCACGCCGCTTCCCTCGCCAACTCCCACGCTGCCTGCCCTGAACCCGACCTTGCAGCCGACGGCGGAGGCGATCGCGCTGGAACGGTACGGCACCCAGAGCGCGATGGAGTTGGCCGCAATAGAGGCCCAGGCACAGGCGACTGCCGAGGCCGCGCAGGTACAGGCCACCCTCACTGCGCTGGCCGCCCAGCGGGAGGCCCAACGGGACGCCGCCACCCTCCAGGCTGCGGAGGCGACCGCTCAGGCGGAGCAAACCCGCCAGGCGATCCAGGCAACCAGGGAGGCCCAGGCCTGGTCGGCGACCGCCACGGTCCAGGAGCGGGACTACCGGGCTACCGCCACTCGGCAGGCTTGGGAGGCGGAGCAGACCCAACAGGCGATAGAAGCAACGCGAGCAGCCGAGGCCACCGCCGGCGCGCTGGCTTTCCAGGCCACGGCCACCCGTCAGGCCTGGGAAGGGTGGCAGACGGCGACAGCCGAGAGCGCACAGGCGACCCGGGCGGCCTACGACGCCACGCAACAGGCATACCAGGCGACGGTCACTCGCCAGGCCCAGCAGCGCGAGGAGGTTCTGGCCTATGGCCGCGACTACGGCATCCCGGTAGTGCTGCTGGTCGTGGCCGCTGGCATCGGCGCCCTGGTCATCCACGGGATCCGCCAGCACGCCAAGCGCCCGGTGGTCATCCAGCGTGATTTGCGCGGGGATGCGCCGCCGTTGGCGCTGCCGGCGCCCGATGGGGGCTGGAACCTGGTCGACCTGGACCGCCAGCCGGGCCACGTCACGCGATTGCTGCCCAGTGGAGAGACGACCGCACCGCAGTTCAGAAGCGCGGGCCAGGAAGAACGAACGACGGCCCGTGACCAACTGGTGGACGCGACGACGCGTCCCAGGCTAGGCAGCGGACAGAAGGGGAACGCAGGCGGGACGCCGGTCGTGCCGCTTGCCCCTCCGCCAAGACCGCCGGCGCCTGGGCTGCGGCAGGTGGCGGTCCTGAGACGGCTGGATCAGGCCGCGACGGCGGGAATGCTGCCCCCCGGCGTGGTGGCCACCCTGCAGACCGATTGGGAGGAGGAATAGATGGACGCGATACACGGCGAGATCGTAGGTTATTGGCGCGGGATCGTGGCGACGCTGTACCAGCGTGGCTTATTGCGCGACCGGCCCAGGCAGGGAGGCAAGGTGCTACCCGAAGCCGACGCCATCCTGCTGCCCGACCGCTGCATCTTCGCCCTCGACCTGCACCGGCTGGGCGGGATTCCGCGTGAGGCCTGGCTCTCCCCCGAGCTGTGGGCGCAGTGGCGGGCCACTTTGCAGGGGCGGCGCGTGATTGTCAGCGACGGGGCGGGCCTGTTCATCCAGGTGGGGCGCCGGCCGCAGAAGCGGGTCACCAGGCGGCTGCCCGAAGTAATTCCACTTGACCTGGGGGCCTTGCCAGAGCGGGCCTACACGGTGACCCTGGGACACGCCAAGGCCGGGCCGGTGGTGCTCGACCTGGCGGGCGACCACCGGGCGATCCTCGCCGGCGGCACGTCAGGCAGCGGCAAGACGAACCTGATGCAGTCCATCGTCCTGCAGCTGGCAGGCAGGCACACGCCGGACGAGTTCCAGGTGGCCATCGTGGACACCAAGCAGGTGGACTTTGGACGGGACTATGCAGGACTGCCCCACTTGTTCCTCCCGGTGGCCCAAGACCTGGACGCCGCAGCTCGTCTGATCGAGCAGGTGGAGGCGGAGCGCCTGCGGCGGCAGGCGCTGATGGCCAAGGCAGGTGCGGCCGATTGGCGCGAGATGCCGGCAGGGGATAGGTTGCCCTTGCTCTTGTTGGTCGTGGATGAAGCGGCCGACTTTGCCCGGACGCCGGCGATGGAGACCCTGGTCGAGATCGCGCGCAAAGGGCGGGCGATGGGCATCGCCATCGTCCTGGGGACGCAGTCGCCGTCGAGCAAGGTGATCGACCCACAGGTGCGGGCCAACCTGCCCACGGCCATCGCCTTCCAGACCCGCACCGACATCGAGAGCCGCGTGATCCTGGGCCGTAAGGGGGCCGAGGAACTGAATCGCCCTGGCCTGGCACTGGCTTTCGTCGACGGGCAGTGGCAGACGGTGCAGACGCTGCGGGTGGAGCCGGAGACGGTGCAGGCCCTCGCCGGTCGGGTGGCTGTTCCACAGTTGCCGGCGCTGGACGACGTCGAGGCCGATCTGGTGCGCTATGCCCTGGCCGAACTGGAGGGCGCGTTCATCATAAACGCGCTGGATGCGGCCTTTCACGGGACGATCAGCCGGAGACAGATCGTCAAGCTGGCGCAAAAGTGGGAGCTGCGAGGGTGGCTGACTGCACCGGCCCACGCCACCGATCCCCGCAGAGTCACGCCGGAGCTGGCATCCCTGGCCCTGAACGCCGAGCGTGGTCACACGGTCACAGGCGATACAGGCGATCACAGGGATGAGGTGAGCGGTCACAGGGGCGTTCACAAGCAGGATGTGCCCCTCTTGTACGCTGATAGGCCGGACGCGCGGCGGGAAGAAGTACCGCTGCCGGCGTTCTTGCGCAGAAGATTCAACTGCGAGGAGGAAACGCAATGATCACCATCGCCATCGCCAACAACAAGGGCGGCACGGGCAAGACCACGACCGCCGTCACGCTGGCCACCGGCCTGGCTGGGCGCGGCCACCGCGTCTTACTCGTCGACACCGACGCCCAGGGGCACGTGGCCCTCTACCTGGGCCTGGAGTCCGCCGACGACGTGTTCCGCCTGCTGATCGCCGAGCTGCCCATCGTCGAGTGCATCGCCTACGCCAATGGCCACGAGCGGGGCTCGCATAGGCTGGCCGTACTCCGCAGCAGTGACAAAACCGCGGTGGCCAAGACCGTGCTCGGAGCGCAGCGCGCTCCGGTTGACGTTCTGGCTCGCGCGCTCGATCCGCTGCGAGATACAGTTGATTTCTGCCTCGTCGACGCCGCGCCCTCGGTCGACCCGTTAGGTCTGGCTACGCTCTACGTTGCTGACTACGTGCTGGTCCCGGCCAAGTGTGAGACCCTGTCCCTCGACGGCATCCGCCGCATCTCCGGCACGATCCTCGACCTGCACCAGACTTACAAAGCCGCCACGCGCCTGCTGGGCGTGCTGCCGACGATGTTCCGCAAGCAGACGTGCGAGCACCGGCACAACCTCCGCGAGATGGCCGAGGCCTATGGGCAGCTGGTTTACCCACCCATCCCACAGGCGACGACGGTGGCCGAGTCGATCGCCTACCAGGAGCCGCTGTGGACGTATGCCCCCCGGCATCCGGCGACGGCGGCCTACGAGTGCGTGCTCGAAAGGATGTTGAGCGATGTCCAAGAGTAAGCAGCGTGTGCACATTGATCTCGATGCCAGCGTTGCCCGGGCGCTGACCAGTCCACCAGCGGGGCGAGGCGGGATCAAGAAGAATGACCTGGTCAAGACGACCGTGCGGCTGCCCGCTCACCTGGTTGACGCCATCAAGGCCGAGGCCTACGCGCTGACCCACCACAAGCGGCGCGGGTTCCAGGATCTAATGGCCATCTTTTTGGACTATGGCCTGCAGGCCTACCGCAGCGGTGAACTGGAGGTGACGCTAGCCGAGAAGGTGGTGGACTACCAGATTATGGCCAAGGGGGCATCTTCGAAGAGCGAGGGCGGCTGAGGAGAATCTTTCGTTGAATGCCTCTCTAGTTCAATTCAGCAAGGAGGCAACCAAAAGTGAGTGATAACACTACAAAAACGCCCGCAGTACATCCACAATGAAGCAGGTGAATACCGATCCGAAAACGAGTAGGTAAATGATCCCAACGGCGATAGCATTATTGCCTACGTAGTCTCTACTTTTGTAGAATGCACGTTTGGTGACAATCATGTTTATTCCAATTATTGCTCCAGCAAGTGTGAATAGGCAGATGGAGATTTCCCATAAAAGACTCCCTTTTCCTCCTGCCAATTCAACTATTATACCAATGGCTAAAGCCAGTAGCTGTACTAAGAAGCAGAGTACCACTACCGATGATATGCTGTCTTGCCTTTCATCTTCCCTCATAGCGATATGCTCTCAGTTGAGATACTCCATCTCAGATTTGTTGGAGACCATACTATCCAACTTCATTATATGCTACTTCGTCCCATTCGTCATTGGCCTTGCGGAGAAAGTTTTTCTTGTACCTGAGTACAGTTGGAAAATCCTGTCAATCCTGTCCGATCAAACAGCAGAAATCCGTCTCAGGAGCGAGGGAATTTGAGCGTTTCGATTTCACACCAAAAAGCCTGCCAGCATTCAGGCCAGCATTCAAAGCTGGCATCATTGCTGGCGTCAATGCTGGCATTGGACGCGCTCAGAAGCCCGCTAAGGTTTGCAAGGTGTCGTAAGTCAATGTGTCGGTCTTGGGCCTTTTTCAGCCCAAACCAAGCCACTACAGAGAGCATAGTTATTGTCAAGTTGGAGGTGACCGATGTCGAGTGCTGAGCAAGATCTCAAGACCGTCGACGCGGCCCTGCGGGCCGCCCGCAGCCACGCCTGCGCCAACCGCTACGGTGGGCTGAACGACCTGTGGCAAAAGCTCAACCGGGCCCAGGAGGCTCTGCAGCGCCTGGAAGAGATCGTGCGGGTGCGGCAGATGCGTCTGTTCGAGTGATGTATCACGCGTGATGAATCACGTGTGAGTTTTGAAAGACCGTGAACAACCTATACACAGGAGGAACAGCAACAATGAGCATCAACGTCGTAACCCTGAGCGGCCGCGTGAGCCGCTCACCCAAGCGCGTGCGCGCCCCCGAGGGCGGTGGCCACGCCTACGTCTTTCCCCTCGCGGTGAGGGAGGAGAACGAGATCGTGTTTCCGATCGTGGTGGCGGGCGAGCTGCCCCCATTCGTCGCCCACCGGGATAACTGCAAGCTGCACCAGCAGCCGCTGGTGACGGTGGTGGGCCGCGTGCGGACGCGCAACCTGACCCAGCCCCTGCGAGACGACGTGGCCTCCCAGGCCAAACGCGCCGGGGCCGCTCGCGAGGTCGTCGCCGCCGTCCGGGAGCACCTGGCCGACCTGGGACTCGAATCACGCCGCGTCGTTACCGAGATCGTGGCCGAGTCCATCTTCGAGGGAGGGTGCTGGTGATGGAAGCGAGCTTCCTGGTCAACTTTTTCGCCGGCGCCGGCTACCTGGTCGAGGACGCCCAGTTCTTCACCACGCGCACGGGCAGGCCCAAGGTGACGTTCCGTATGGCACTGCCCCGCCACCCCCAGCTGCCCCTGAAGCAGCCGGAGAACGCCGACTACTACACCGTCATCGCCCTGGGCGACCGCTTCGTCCCGCTGCTAGACCACCTGAGCACGGGCACGCCCGTGGTCGTGTTCGGCTACGCCCAGAGCCGGGACGTGACGGTGGACGAGCAGCAGCACGTGGTCAGCGAGATCGGGGCCAGCGCCATCTATCTGATCCAGGGGGTGGCAGGGAGGCGCAATGGCGCACGAAGCGGAGATTGAGGTCCCCCGCCGGGTAGCCGGCGTCGCGCTGGGCCTTATCATCGTCGTAAGCGTGGCGGTGCTGGGGTTCCTGGGTTGGGCCAACAGCCCGCGCGATGGCAACGGGCGGCCGCTGCTGCTGACCGCCGAGAGACGCGCGGTACTGCGCTACCTAAACACAGCGGAGGACTGGACCGAAAGGATGTACGAGGCCGGCCGGCGGCTGGAGGGACTGATGCCCCCCACGATAGAGGTAGTGGAAGCGAGGGATCAGGCTCTGCCCACGCTACCTGCACCTGAGGAACAACCGCCAGACCTGTACCGGCGCACCCACGACGCCCAGGCCGCCTACGCCGCGCTACAGGGATTGGCAGCAGAGGTGGAACGGGCACAGGTACCCGATGCGCTGGCCGGGCTGCACCAGGGGCTGGTGTTCCCGGCGCTGGAGGCGCATTTGCTGTGGGCCGACGGGATATTGGCCCACGTCGGCGCGCCGGAGTCGCTGAGCGCGGAGGACCTGGTCGCACTGCGGAAAAATGCCGGAGCGTCCCTGGTCGCTTTGGAGGAGGCACTGGCCGTTGAGCGATGACTTCTTGCGCACGCAGCTGCGCCAGGCGCAGGACGCGCTGGCCACCGCCGAGCGACTGCGCTCCGCGGCCGAGGCCCAGTACCGGCTGGCGGTGGCCAAGCTGGGCGAGATCGCCCGCTCCCTATTGCCTGCCGAGTGGAACGGTCTGCGCCGGGAACACCCCGAGGCAGCTTCGTGGCCAACACAGCGATTGGCGGACTGGGTCGTCGAGACCGGGCGGCGCAAGCTGAACCGGCTGGAGATGCTGACCCAGGGCGACCTGGCTGAGGAGTTGGAGACCTTGACCCGCCAGCGCGACGAGCTGGCCGCACAACTGAGTCGGGCGCGGGACACGCTGGCCACGCTGGAATCGGGGTACAAGACCGTCCAGGAACAAATCCAGGCCCGGGACGCGGAGTTGGCGCGGCTGCGGAGTGAAGTGGTCGAGATGCGGGAGCGCAAAGCGGAGCCGAAGGAAACGCTCATGGTCGCCACCTTCACCGACGATGACCTGGCCGCCTGGCAGACGTCGGCGGCCTTCGATCGGGACCGGGAGGCACTGCGCGCCATTGGCCTGCACGGCTTTTGCCTGCGCGCCGACGTCGCCGCCGCCCTGGGGATCGCGGACGCCACCTCGGGCACGGCGCGCCAGATCTTTGACAGCCTCAAGGTCCTGGGGTTACTGGAGGAGGAGCGGCCCAGGGTGGAGAGCGTGGGCCAGACGCCCTACCTGCTGCGGCTGACGGCGCGCGGGCGGGAGGTGTACGCGGCTCTGTTCGGCGAGGAGGCGGCGGAATCGGTCTACGACCGCTTGCTGGCCCGGCACAAGAGCGCCGAGCACGTGCTCTTGAACTTGCAAGCGCGCGACGTCTTGCTGGCGGCGGCGGCCGAGTCGGTGGACCTGTATCCCCGGCCGGTGGGCCTGTCCAACGGGGGTACCTTCGACGTCGACCTGGTGGCGGTCGTGGACGGCAAGCCGCTGTACGTCGAGGCGGAGCGGAGCGGCAGAACCGATGCACGAGTCCGCAAGTGGAGCAACTATGCCGTCGTGACGAAGGATTTCTACATCTTTGTGCCCAACACGGAGGCCAAGACCGGGATCATCTCCGAGCTCAGTGTGTGGGCGTATCGCAATGCCGAGGCGGCGAGAGGGGTGACCTTGCACCTGTGCCAGCTCTCGGCCTTTGACGGGCAGACGCTGTGGCAGACGGTGCGTCCGCTGGGAGGATCAAGCCGGTGAGGGTGTCTGATCTGCGGATCAGACATAGAGACCAAACGCAAGAACCAAACGCAAGCCCGCGTTTGGTCTCTGCGTTTGGTGGGTACCAAACGCTAGCTTGCGTTTGGTACGCTGGGGGACGCTAGATAGAGGGGGATTTCCCTCGTAGAGCAAACGCGGCGGCCAAACGCACGGCGTTTGGTGGGTACCGGTATAGGGGGCTAACGCAAGTCTCCAGGGTGGAGGATCAGGGATAGGTGTCAGGTGTTTCGTCAAGGTCGATCCGAAGCAGAATCACCGCCGCTGGTACGTGATCAGTTGGGGACCAACGCTGTTCGGCGGCTACGCCGTCGTGCGCAGTTGGGGCCGAGTCGGGACGGATTGGGCACAGTGCAAGAGCGAGACGTTCGACGACGACGATGCAGCTCACACCGAGGCAGAAGCACAGACCAAAAAACGGCTGAGGCGAGGCTATCGCCTGGTCGAAGGAGGCAAGAGCAATGATTGACAAGGTGAAGACGGTCGTGCTGGTCATCGTCCTGGCTCTGGTGCTGGGGATCCCCGTGGTGGGAGCCCTGGCTGCCCTGATCCAGACATTGCGCTGACTTGGACAGCGCCGGGGGAAACTCGGAAAGGACCAACCTATGGGCGAGAAAAACAAAGACCCGCGTGTGACGGTAGATTATGGCCGAGAGGTGCTGAACTGGGGCATCAGCGCCATTCCCAGGGTGATCCTGCGCTTCTACCGCCACCTGACGTCGGATGGAGAGAAATTGGACGACCGGGAGATGATGCCCCTGGTGCTGCTCCTGGCACTGTGGGAAGACGGCGAGCGGGAGCTGCGCCTGAGCAACCTGCCCAGCAGCACCCCGGTGGACACCTTGGAGCGGCGCTACCTGCGCAAGTGGCGACAGATGGGCATTGTGTTCACCCGGCGCGTGTACTATACCCACGAAGAGATGGCCAGCCACTATGGGGGTGCGGAGAAGGTGCCCGACTCGCCGCGCCTCAAAGCGCGCGTCTTTGATCTCTCCTCGCTGGTGCACAACTGCCTGCGGGTGGCCCGGCTGTGGCGGGAGGCATACCCTACCGCCCGGGCCGCGTGGGAAGCGGGTGGAAAGGGCGAGAGACCGCCCCATCCCCACATCCCCCCGCCGGATTTCGCCGTCGAGGTCGAGTTGCCCCTGGAGGTGGCTCGGCGGATCGCCGACCCGTCCGGCGGTGGGAAGGAGGGATACCAGTTCGTGCCCGAAAAATGGGTCGTCTGGGCACGGGAGAACGTACCGGCACAAATCGTGCCGGTACAGGGACGTACCGGCACAGATCGTGCTGGTACAGAGGTGCGTACCGGCACAGATCGTGCTGGTACAGGGGCTCGTACCGGCACAAATCGTGCCGGTCAGTTAGATATTACTTCCCCTTACGGGGAAGAGACTCCAGGTACTGACGTACCTGGAGGGCCGCCCGGCGGCGGCCCTGCGAGCACGATCTCGCAATTTCAACAACCGGAAGAGGCAGCAACCCCAGGCATCGCGGCGGGTGGAGAGGAGACCCTGGTCGAGGCAACCGCCACCCGGGCCGCCGGTGCCGGCAGGACGCCGGGAGGCCCTGCTGGCTGTGTGTCTGGGAAGCGGGCGACGCCGGCCAGGCCGCCTGCGGACAGGGTGTCCGCGAACAGGACGTTCGCGAACAAGATGTTCGTGGTGGAGCCGCTGCCTCAACGACGACGGCGCGTGCTGGACGACCTGCGCCGCGCCCGCGACCGGCGGCAGCGGGTGTCCATCGTCACGGCCAACCTGGGCGAGGTGCTGGGCCTGGGGCTGGAACCGGACGGCAGCCTGCGCACCCGCCCTGACAAGCGCGACTATGCGCGGGTCGGCGGGATGATGAAGCGACACGGCGACGAGCAGGTGTGGATCCTGGCCTGCCGGGCGGCGGGCAACGCCGTCGAGGGAGACCCCCTGGACTATCTGGAAGCGTGCCTGCGGCAGCAATCGGGGCCGGAACAGGGGGTAAGAAGCCGCAGGCGGAAAGGTGGACACAATGGCAATGTCAGACGCAAGGATGGGACCCGGGACAACTATCCCGAGAGTCCTGACGAGTACGGGGACGGATACGAGGTCTAGCTGCCCGCTGTGCCGGGGGCTGGGCTACCTGCGCGCCAACGTGCCCGTGGGCCATCCCGATTTCGGGACGCTGATGCCGTGCGAGTGCAGCCGCGCCGAGATCGAGACGCGTCGCTTCGCCCGGCTCCAGGAGCTGTCGGGCCTGGGCGCGGAGCTGTGGGAGAACTCGTTCGACAACTTTCGCCTGGTGCACCACGACGGGAACGGCAGGCGGCCCGTATCGAACCGGGCGGCGTTCGAGGCTGCCCGCGCCTTTGCCTGGGATCCGCGGGGCTGGCTGGTCATCGCCGGGGGCAACGGCGCCGGCAAGACGCACCTGGCGGCGGCGATCGCCAACGCGCAGATGGGCCGGGGCGCGTTGGCCTTGTTCGTCTCCGTGCCCAGCCTGTTGGACCACCTGCGGGCGGCGTTTGCCCCCACCGCGCCCGTCGGCTTCGACGAGCTGTTCGAGCGGGTGAAGACGGTGAGCCTGTTGATCCTGGACGACCTGGGCGCGCAGCAGGGGACGGACTGGGCGTGGGAGAAGCTGTACCAGGTGCTGGTGCACCGGCGCAACTGGCGCTTGCCGCTGGTGGTCACGACGAACCTGGACGTGGCCTCGGCGGACCCGGGCGTGTTCCCCGACCGGCGCGTCGGCTCCCGGTTGTGCGAGGAGGGCTGGGTGCGCCGGGTGCTGATCACGGCGCCGGATTTCCGGCGCCAGACGGAGATCGATTCGAAGTGTGATGGGGGGCAGCAGTGAAAACAGCGATTGTGAATGGCGTCGAGGTCGAGGCCGGGGCCGGGGCTCCGCAGAAGGGCCGTTGTCCGGCTTGTGGGGGGCAGGTCGCGCTGTGGGACCATCCCAGGGGCGGGCGCTACTACCGCCACGTGGCCGGCGAGGGAAAGGACTGCCCGCGCCGGGTCAGGCCGGCGCGGCGGGATCGGATACGTATACCTCCCAAGCTGGTGCAAGACGACCCGGAGCTGACACTGGCGGTCAAGATCACTAACACGGCATCCGTCGACGCGTTGAACGGCGACGCTGAGGCGCTGGCGTGGCTGCTGGAGCACCCGTTGCCACGAATCACGCTGGAGGCGCTCCGTATCGACCCTGACGTGGCCCTGGCGCGGGTGGCAGCGCAGGCACAGTCGTCGCCGGTTGGGTCGGCGTTGGGGTTTGGTTATCCTGGATGACGATAATAATCTACATTCAAAACGAGGAGAGCACGATGTCACTTCAAAAGAAGAAGCAATGTCTCGATTGCGGGGCAGAGATTTCTAACGGCGCTCAAAGATGCCGGAGTTGCGCCAGAAAAGTGTTGTGGAAAAACCAGGCGTTCCGAGACAAGGTCCTGAGGGGACAAGCCTTGAGTTTTAGGGCCAAGAAATTGGGGCTTGAATCGCCGCCAGGGAAAAACAAAAAGTTCTGTCCTGATTGTGGCGTGGAAATCAGCCCAGTATCGCATCGATGTCGCCGGTGTGCAGCACTGGCCCGGTGGCAGAACTCGGAGCGTCAAACAGAGCCCAAGCTGTGCGTTGACTGTGGGCGCCAGATCAAGCCCGAGGCCACTCGGTGCCATCGATGTGCAGGGTTGGCCCGCTGGCAAGACCCAGAGTACCGCAAAAGGATGACCGAAGCTACCCTTGCTCGCTGGCAGGATCCAGAGTTCCGACGAAAACGGGCTGAAACAATACAGGCTCGTCGAAAGCAGCGAGGAAAGCAGCGAGCGAGGGCGAAACAGCCCAATCTGTGCAGCAACTGTGGGTGTGAGATCCACCCTGATGCAACCCGATGCCGGAAATGCGCGGGCAGGGTCACGAGCGAACGACTGAAAGCCCAATGGCGAGATCCAGAATACCGGCGTGAGCGGGTCGAGTATATGAAAGCTCAATGGCAGGACCCCGAGTTCCGTGAAAAGCGACTTGAGGCGCTCGAACGTGGAAGGTAGCGGTGAATTACGGTGGCCGGCGGGCTGGCCGGCGACTCTTGACAGTACGGTTGACACAGACAAGGAGAAAGCGATGCAAAAGACATCTCAAGTAACGAAGAACACATCCTGGCTCGCCCGCGGCTGCCGCTGGCCGCTGCGACTGGCTTGCGGCGCTCTACTGGGTATAGCGACGTACCGGGCCTTAGCGCTACTGCCGTCGCCCCTGGTCAAGCTCCAGCACCTAGGCTTTGTAGATTCATTGCCCGTGTCGCCTGTGGCTATGCACCTGGGAGTCGCGGCGCTGGCCGGCGTGCTCTACACGCTCCTCCCGCCGTTGGGCGGTGTTGTGGCCCTGGCATCGCTGTTGCTTCCCGTGGCTTTTCTCCACGTCGGCCTGGCAGGCGTGTACGCCGTGCTGGCACTGCTTTGTCTGCCTTGCCTGGCTAAGCGCGAAGGGGTGTTGATCCTCGTGCTGATCCCGTTGGCGCTGGTCTACCCCGCTTTTGCCCTGTTCCTGCCTCTGGTTCCCGTGCTGGCTGGGCTGCTGAGCGGGCAGTTTCTTGGACCTTACACCGCCGCCGTCGCCGCGCTGCTGTTGGTTGTGCTGGGTCTGATCGCCGGGCAGGCGACGGTGGGCAGCGTGCTCATCAACGGTGACCGGGATCCGCTGATGGCGAGCGAGAATATGGCGTTCGTCACGGAGAAGCTGCCGCTGATGCCGCCATTGATGGACGAGCATCCCGATTTCGTCCAGGGCTTTCGCAAGGCTGTGCGTGAGGGTAACGGGGGGAGTATCATCGTCTGGTTCTACATTATGCTCCAGTATTGGGTGCCTGCGTGCCTGACGGGCGCCATCTTTGCACTTGCGGAGTTGGTCCCCCGGCTGCTCGCGGGGCACCTGGCGGGCTTGGTCATTCTGTGGGCTGTGGTGGCGTGGGGAGCGTGGTGGGTCAAACAAGTTGTCTATGAGGAGTCTTCTCGTCGAGTAAGG
>Ga0307420_1000752_pt1 | contig 14660 bp, 9 predicted proteins | sample SalMarWE160240MG_2_FD_202167 | JGI IMG/M metagenome (GOLD analysis project Ga0307420, IMG submission 202167) | Salt marsh sediment microbial communities from the Plum Island Ecosystem LTER, Massachusetts, United States - WE1602-40 | ecosystem: Environmental > Aquatic > Marine > Intertidal zone >... | reverse complement strand
AAGCTCGAACAGCTCACAGGTGCTGCTCCACCAGGTGTAGCCCAAGAGCAAGCGCCACTGCCACCCGAAAGCCAGGTGCCCCCCGATCGACTTCAACCCACACCTGTTCGAGAAGTGCCATCTCAAAAGCCGGTCCAGCATGAGGGTCCAGCCCAAAAGATTTCTCGGAGTAGGAGAAGGTATATCTACGTCGCTGGCACCGTGATCGCCGTAATCCTGGTAGGCGCGCTGGTAACGTGGCTCATTGCATGTGGCACACTCCAGGGTTTGTTAGGGGGTGGCCAGGATGAGCTGGTCAACTTACCTGTACCCACGATGCCAGCGGTGTGGACCCCGACGATGGATCTCGCCATCCTCGTGCCAACCTTTAGCCCCGCACCGAGTGTGACGCAGCAAGGGAACCTGCTTGTCCCAACCGAGTCGACGCAACGCACGCCCACTCGCACACCAACTCCCCGCTTTACCCCCACGATCACACCGACCTATGACCCGCGCCTAGTTCCCACATCAACCCGTGCTGCTGCAGCGGAATGCCCGATTACGGCATCCCCGGGTCCATTGATATTGACCGACCCCTTTGAGGATTTTTACGCGGCACCGGATGAAGTGTTGGCCTATCTCAATGCGGGAGGCTCTGTGACTGAGGTGCGTCGGGCACTCGGTGAGCTTCAGGCCAAGACAGAATTGGTTGTTTCTGATCTAACGCATGATGGGATTAACGAGATCGTGCTTTTCATACTTCCCGTCTACGTGTTTGGTTGTCGCGATGGGCAGTATGTTGAACTTCTAGAAGTCCAACCTGAGATCTCTGATCCCTATTTTGCAGGGGTTGAGATCTTTGCCCAGGATTTAAACTTGAACGGCATCCCAGATCTGCTGTTCAGTTCTGATTACCGGGGAGCGAGGAACTATACCCTCAATGTACAGGTATATGAATGGAATGGCGCTGATTTCATCACACTCATTCCTGAGGTGGTGAACCACCCATATCATGCCATGGGAAATATCATGTTTACCCCAGGAATTCAGGTATCTATGTATAACGGATACATGGACCTCGAGGACGTTGATGATAACGGAACGATCGAGATCATCCTCCGAGGCGGGAATGCAATGGGTTATATCGCTCAATTATCAGCACCACAGACCAGCGAAATCCATACGTGGATGTGGAATGGGGAAGAGTTTAATTTCTATGATGTGGCGTTCTCCTCTCCGACGCTGAAAATCCATGCTGTGCAGGCGGGGGATGTGGCATCCCAACTCCAAAAATTCGAACAAGCACTTGAGCTTTACTGGCAGGCGATCGAAGATCCATCACTCGAAGCCTGGAATGTCGAGAGAAACGAATGGATGCCTGAATGGACCGATCCCGGTACACCCACGCCCACCCATCCGCCTCCCGATCCGGATCAGGGGGATCGGGTCGAAGCCTATGCCAGATTCAGGATTGTGGTAACCAATCTCCTGTTAGGGCATTATGAAGAAGCCGAGGCTCAGTATCAAAAACTGCTCGACCTGCACCCTGCAGGCAATCCCGGGGACCCATTCGCACAGATGGCATCCGCATTTTGGGAGGCCTATCAAGCCTCTACGCAAGTCGCGGATGGTTGTGCCGCTGCAAGGGCTTTTGCAGATCAAAACCAGGGTGAAATCCTTGGCTCATTGGGATGGGCGGTTTACGGTGAAGCGAACATGACCTATGACGCTGAAGATATTTGCCCGTTCCAGTAAACATCTCGAAGATTTTTTGATTAATCCCATTAGGGATATGTTGCTGGAAAGCTTGAATCCCATGCCTCTTGAGAGTCCCATAGTGATGATTTTGGTTCATCAAGATTTGTGAACTTTTGACAATCAATTGCATCCGGGACTCGTTTCATCAATATTCCGATTACATGTGTTAATAGGCCTCAAGTTCTGGTTGAAAAAAAGAACCAGGGAGGGGTTTTGAACACAACCGTGGTCCAGATGGTTACCTAACTTGAGCTGACCACACGGTTCATGAAATCAAGGATCCGTGAGGTCGATGGTTCGAGTCCATTCGCGCCCACTATAGACCTCACGACTCGTTAAATTCGCGAGTCGTGAGGTCTGCGGTTTAAGCAATGTCTTGGTGATTTTGAACAGTAGTCCACATGGTTTATATCCTACCGGGGAGCCTGCACCCGAGCCCATCAATTCAATTCTCTCCCTGTAGTATGCTCGATGTGGGTGGGGTAGCTAGGCTGGGGTGCTAGTTATTTTTACCTATCACCCGGCAGTATGTACCTGCCAATTTAGCATACTTCTTCATCAAACCTTATAATGATCGAGCGGCAGCCATTTTGGATAAAACTATATGAGCCAGCCGACAATGAATGTCAACCCCCTCAGTACTTGTATTGATATGTAACGAGGCTTGCATGTCTTATCGATTCCAACTTAGATCGGGATTTAGCGGAGCGATGCGCTGGCTGCTGCAAACGAGCCGGCCCGCCCCCCCGCGCAGCGATGATGAGATTGCTGCAGAGGTAGAGCGCAACTACCGCTGGAATTTCAGTGTCAATCTTATGGATACTGCCGGCTTTATGTTTGGCTTCAGCTTCATCTCGGCTACGACCATCGTGCCCCTCTTTATCAGCAAACTATCGGCCAGTTCGCTGCCGATTGGGATCGCCGCAGTCATAGCCCAAAGCGGTTGGGCCCTGCCGCAGATCTTTACCGCAAACAGCGTCGAACGTTTAGCCCGCAAAAAGCCGGTCGTTATAAACCTCGGTTTCTTCCTTGAGCGCCTCCCGATGTGGATTTTGGTGTTCGCTCCCATGATCGCACTGCGTGTACCTACGCTGGCCTTGGGGCTTTTCCTGTCCGCTTATGCCTGGTTCAACGTGGGCTCCGGGGTGATAGCGACCGCCTGGCAGGACTTAATCGCTCGTTGTTTCCCTGTGGACCGGCGTGGTCGTTTTTTTGGCACGAGTATGTTTGTCGGTACAAGTCTTGGGGCGCTGGGAGCAGCCATCAGCGCCTGGTTCTTGAAGACCTTCCCCTTCCCGACCAATTTCGTCTACATCTTTACCGTTGCCGCCGCCGGCATCACCCTCAGTTGGATCTTCCTCGCCCTGACACGCGAACCCGTTCAGCCTGTCGAAACGCCAAGGACGAGCAACCGCCAGTATTGGGCTAAATTACCCGATATTCTGCGGAACGATCACAACTTTCGCCGTTTCCTGGCCGCCAGATCGCTGATGGCTTTGGGCGGCATGGGGACGGGTTTTATCACAATAGCAGCCGTGCAGCGCTGGGGGGTGTCGGACAGCACGGTGGGGGTCTATACAGGTGTGCTGCTGCTCGGCCAGACCATCGGCAACCTGACCTTTGGATTTCTCGCCGATCGGTTCGGGCATAAATTATCCCTGGAGCTGGGAGCGCTGGTTTCATTTTTCGCGTTTCTCTTGGCCTGGCTTACACCCTCCGCGGATTGGTACTATGTTGTCTTTGCTCTCATGGGGGTAGCCGTCGGAGCGATGATCGTTTCGGGCATTTTGGTGATCATGGAGTTCTGCGAACCGCAGCGTCGCCCGACCTACGCGGGTATGGCTAACTCCAGCATGGGGCTTGTCGGCATTGCTGCGCCGTTGATCGGCGCCTGGTTGGCCCAGATGAACTATAACTGGCTTTTTGGGCTAAGCGCATGCGTTTACTTACTCGCGTTTGCCGCGTTGCACTGGTGGGTGAAGGAACCGCGTTGGGCATAGGCGGTGATGGTGGACGAAGGGAAAGACTCTTTCCCGCCTTGTCATAACTAGGGGCCCGTCGGGGCGACGTCTCTCCTGCGAAGTCCCCGGCTATTTCGGGGGCGAAGTTGAAGGATCTCCATCTCCCGGCAAGAATGGAAGAGATTACTTCGCTTCACTCACAATCACCTATTGTTTGAGGGTTGAGATTGCTTCGCGGGATTTAGCCTGAGTCTGTTGAAGAGCTCGCAATGACATAAGCGAGACTGACGTGGTGATCTTCTGCGTGGGCTAAGGGGATGTCTTAGAAAGCATCTCTAGCCCGAGCGCATTCCTAATTCATCCGCGATGCGTTCGGCGGCCAAGCGCGCCGAGATGAGCACGCTGGGGATGCCGGTACCCGGATGCGTGCTCGCGCCGACGAAATATAGGTTTCGGTAGCGCGCATGCCGGTTGTGTGGACGCATGTAGGCCAACTGGGTGAGTGTGTGGCTCAAGCCGTGGGTGGCGCCCTTCAACAGGTTGTAGCGCTTGCGCCAACTGCATGGCGTGTAGCACACCTCGAATTTGATGTGATCTCTCACGGTGCGAATCCCAACCGAGGCCATCCGCTCGAAGATAGCGCTGCGTGCCTGATCCCGAATCGCCTGCCAATCCCCATCTGGATTGACGTCAAGATGCCCGACAGGGACGATGCCAATGAGGGAATCGCAGTCGGGCGGAGCCAGGGAAGGGTCCAGACGAGTGGGTGTATGCACGTAAAGGTTGGGCTTTTCCGCCATGCCGCTCTCCTGTAGTGCCCTGAATCCACCCAGGTAATCCTCAGAGAGGAACAGCATGTGGGGTTCTAATTCCAGGACCTTGCGGTCCAGCCCCCAGAAGAAGGATATCGTCGAGCAGGAGAAGCGTTTGCGCGCCAACTTGCCCGCCGTGCCATCTTGCGGGAGCAGCTCACGGTACACGTAGGGCAGGTCGGCGTTAGCGAGGACGATATCAGCCTTCAGGCTCTCACCACCCTCCAGCGTCACGCCGCCGGCTCTCCCCGCGGCAACGTCGATCTGCTGCACGGGGGTATTCATGTGGATCCGGGCGCCGGCTCCTGTGGCGCGCCCAACCAGCGCCTCAACGACACGATGCATGCCGCCTTTTGGGTACCATACGCCGTGTGCAAGCTCGGTGTATTGCAGCAAGGAGAACGTCGCCGGCGCTTGGTGCGGGCTCAAGCCCATGTACATATCCTGAAACGTGAATGCCGCCTTTAGACGCGGGTCGTCGAAGAAAGCTCCCATATGCCGATAGTGACGGGTTAACGCCTTCACCTGGAACAGCAGCGGCAGGTTTTTAGGTTGGAAGAAGTCGGTGGCTCGCCGGAAATCGCGCTGCACCAGTCGCTGCATGGCCAGATCGTAGCACTCTGCACCTTCCTCGAGGTACGCACGCAATCTACGGAAGGCCCCCGGCTCAAATTGCTCCACTTGATCGCTCAGACGCTTCATATCCGAGGTGAGCGTGAGCCTGCTGTCGTCCTCGAAGTAGAGGTGATACGTCGGGTCCACGCGTTGCAGGTTAAGCACCTCTTGGGCTGAGATTCCCAGATGCTCGAATTCGCTTTCATACACATGCGGCATAACGTACAGTGTAGGACCAACGTCGAAGTGGTGATCGTCGCGCGTGAAGGTATCACAACGGCCACCCAGGCGAGCGTTTTTCTCCAACACGGTTACATCGAAGCCGCGCTGCGCCAGGTGAGTTGCTGTAGCGATCCCGCCAATCCCCGCGCCGACGATGATGATCGAGGGTGCATTCTTCACGGGCGACTTCATTCCTTCCCGCGTGGTTCAGTAAGGATCGGGGTTGATTTCAGTCGCTCCCTTACGGGTACTTCAATGGGTACTGGTGTGGCGTACTGACGCTGGAGGGGCATTGGCCTGGCCATGACTGCACGCAACCCACGCCAGACCATTCGCAGTACCGTGCGATACGCTTTACAGTCGCTGTAATCCCGGCGTAGGCGGTAGTCCTCGCACTCGATAGCGTCCAGCACGCCCTCGAAACGGGCGGCATACCACGCCCCGGCTAGTCGGCAGCGCGGGTTTGGATTGGAAGCTAGGTATGCTGCACCCTCGGCGAAATACGCGCGAGCGGTCTTCACCTGCTCTTGGACCCATTGGCGGATGCGATCGCTATGAACCGCATCGAGATCGATCGCCTCGCCTTCGGATACTTCGATGGGGATGTTGATATAGCCAGCACCGAGGTCGTCGTAAAGATCACGCAGCATGTGGGTGATATGGGCTCCGTCGGATGCCAGGTAGCGCTCTATCGTTCGGGGGGCGCCGCATCTTCCTCCGACGAAGGTATACACCGCTTCCGTCACCGCTGTGGCTAAACGGCGGGAATACCATTTCAGCTCGTGTTGGCTGATCCTGCGTCCACGCCGGCGGGCGTCAAAGTCCATCAAGTCCATCATGTCCTGAAGGTAGATGCGCAGCCCAGGGTCCTGCCCCAGCGGTCCCTGCGTTAAATCGACGAGCAGCCACTCTTCTGATAGAAGGGCGCGAGGAGGACGATTCTCAATGCAGCGCGCCAGGAGTTCTTTCTGGGCTTCCACGAAGTCTAGGCGTTCCTCCAGCGTCAGTTCGTCGCCATCGATCTGATCATCCACCCAGCGGAAGTAAGCGTAGGCGCGGAAGGCGTCGTCGCGGTGTTCGCGAGGCACAAGTGTGCGGATTGTGAAGTACGTCTGTTTACTGGCGTCCCCAGTGATCTTTGCCGCGAGCGCTGCACTGGGCTCGGTTGTTGTGTGCATAGGTTTATTTTTCCTCATTCACTACAAATTTATTCGTGATACAAGCCCATGATCGCCGCGAAACGTTGTTCCTGCCTGACATGGACCTGATAATGAGGGCATCACCGCGTGTGCTCTCTGATCAGGTAAGGGTTTCACCTCGGTTTGACGGGCTTCGTTGAAATAAACGAGGTTGATGCGTACAAAGTTTTTAAGGACCGCTGTGCGCGGCGGCCCTTATATTAGGCGCGAGGTATGGATCGAAATACGCGGTAAGGGAAGCGACGTCGATCGCCAGCGCGTAGATTTCATCGTCGAGGACGTGATGGTCGATGTTAACACAAAGTCGATCTGGAGTAGGTGGAGGTCAAGCGGATCGTGTCGCCTTGCCAGGAAGCAGAAATGGCGACCAGGTTGGCCGATGCGGCGCAGGAGTCTCGGGCGGACTTCGATGGTTAGAGATACCGGACCAGCTTATCCAACGCCTTTCGCTGCTTGGGCTTGGGTGAATCCGCGGGGTAGCCAAGAGGGGTGAAGATGAGCGGTTTGAAGTCATCAGGTAGATCGAGGATCTCGCGTGCAGCATCAGCGTCGAACGCGCCAATCCAGCAGGTGCCTAATCCGAGATTCGTTGCAGCAAGGATGAGATGGTCCATCGCGATGGCAACATCGATGCCAAGGTAATCCCTCCCATGCTCGCCAATCCGCGTTTCCCCCGGCAATCCACACGCGCAGATGATCAGCGGGGCCTGGACAAACCACTCGCGGTGGTAAATGCGGCTCAGCTCTTCTTCCCTGCCCTTCGTTGGGATCACGATTAATTGGAAGGGCTGCCGGTTTGAGGCTGTTGGCGCCAGGCGAGCCGCTTCCAGTACCTCGATCAGCTTTGCGTCCTCTACCGGATCCGGTTTGTAGGCTCGAACGCTATACCTTCTCTTTACAAGGTCGAGAAATTCCATGATTGCTCTCCTCGGACTTTAACTGCATTCTATAGGTCGTGAACACAACCTACATGTGCATCCTGCCTTAGAACAACTTGGAGGCGCTCAATTCGAAGCCGAGACCTCACACCCGTTGTCGAACCACAGGTATAGATCATACCCACCGGGCGCGGCCATAGTGCCGAAGAAGAACTCCACCCGTGATAGCCTATCTATGCTTCGATCCCCGGGATCACCGATCCAGGTAGTCATGATCGTCGGTGGGGTCAGATCCTCATCGGACCAAATCGTCTTTCCATTCAGAATGGCATTGAAGATGGCATCATTGGACTTTGGCCAGTCGATTTCGATGCGCACGAGTGTGATAACAGTCCCGCTGTGATTTTGTAGCTGCCAGGAAGCGCTGCTGCTGGTCGCGGACTGGAATCGCAGCTCGATCTCATCGCAAACTTCGGCCGGCGGCGTCCGCGTGGGACTGGGCGTCGCAGTTTGGGTTGCCGTCGTTGTGGTGTCCAGCGTCGGTGTCACCGTCGGTGTTACCGACGGTGTTCCGGTGCCCTGGGAGGCCAGCGGGCTGGGTGTCAGCAGCGAAACCTTGGGAAGCGGCGCATCCGCTAACGGTGTGCCCTTCTCCTCACCAGTGGTGGGTGTGGGAGGTTTGGTTGGGAGGAGGGAGGGCAGGGAGCCATCGAAGGTACCCAGTGTAAATGCCAGCGCTAACAAAATGACTAGTAGTAGAAGGATAGCAAGGATGACCAACACACCGAGCTGCCTGCCTGTCATTCCCAAAACTTTTCGCGGCTGGTGGTCGCGTTTTTGGTTCATATCGTCCCACTACAGATATGTAGCCAGCGCTTCGGTAGGATCACAGAAACCCGCAAGAATCGATCTCTCACCAAGTTTGTACCCTTCGTGCGGTGCGAATTATCCATGTGCGCACTGAGGGGATCACGGGAATATTCGCGCCAGCCGTTCAAGTGGTCAATTAACTGCAGATCTCTGGCAGCCGTTATCGAATGTGATGGACAGATTATATCCAGAGCCGGCCGCGATATAGCCGAAGGATGCCACCAGCTCTACCGAGGAAATGACCTCGCGCGCCGACTGGTTGCCGGTCCAGGAATCGATGTGCGTAGGTGGCATATCATCCTCGTCTGCCCAAACGGTGGTGCCTTTCACGAGAACATAGAATAGCGCATCATTCGATGCAGGCCAAATGAGATCGATCACCTCGATCGTGATCGTCGCGCCGGTATCGTTCGTGATCACCCACCTCGCATCGGTGCTTACGTGCGAGAAGCTCCTGACTGTAATGAGTGGGCAGACATCCTGCGTTGGTGTGGCGGTGATCGTTGGCGTTAGGGTGGAGGTGGCTGAGGGGGACGCTGTTCGCGTGGGCGTGGCTGTTGGCATCGCGGTTCGCGTGGGCGTTTGCGTCGCAGTAGGCGAGGGTGTGGCGCTTGCCACTGGCGAAACGCTGAGCGCGCCCGTCACAGTCGTAGCAGGTGTTCGGGAGATTGTTGGCGTCCTCGTCGATGTGCTCACAGCCGAAGCGGTTTCTGTCAGTGCCAGGATCGCTTCTGGTGTGCCATCAAGCGCCGGTGGGGGGATAGGGTTATCCGATCCGCTCGATTCGATCAACAGCACCTGCAGTGTCGCCGCGATCGCTGTTTGAAGCTGCTCTTCGGACATACTTGACCCAGCCGCAAAGGCCACTGCCGTGGAGAGCGAATCCACCGTGGCTTTCCAGTTCACCGTTGGGCTTGGCGTGTGCGTTGCTGGACCACCCACTGCTGCAGCGCCGGAGTTAAACGAACGGCTGATCAGCCATAGGGAGGGTAGGAGGATCAGCGCTGCCAGGATCAAAATCGGGACTAACTTCCGTCTCTTTGGCGCAGTGTCGATCAATGTCTTATCTTCGGAGTAGTCTTCCTCGGGTTTGTACTCCTGAGTCGCGTCATATCGACGTCTCACACCGGGCTTGAGCGCACCTTCCTTCGAGTCGTAGACCTCCTGCAAAGCGCTGTCGAACGCCTGGCTCAGTTCCAGGGCTGATGCATAGCGATCCTCAGGGCGCTTTTCCAGCGCTTTGACCAGCACCTTGCCAATTTCCAGTGGGATATTCGGATTGATGGCAGTCGGCGGAGGCAGCGGTTCGCTGGCGTGCTTCATCGCAATGGCCAGCGGGGTATCCGCGTTGAAGGGCAGTTGACCTGTGCACATCTGGTAGAGCACGATCCCTAATGCGTAGACATCGGTTTTGTCGCTCACAGCCTCACCGCGCGCCTGTTCTGGTGCCATGTACTGTGGGGTGCCGATCACATTAGACCCCGTCAAACTCACCGTGGCATCACCGACATGTGCGGTGCCGAAATCGGAGAGCCAGGCATTGCCTTCGCTGTCCAACAGGACATTGCCAGGCTTGACGTCTCGGTGGACTAAACCTGCGTCATGAGCATATTGCAGTGCCTCCGCAATTTGACGGATGATGTGCGCGCCTTCCTCTGGTTTGAGCGGTCCCTTTCGTATGCGCTCGCGCAGCGTGCCGACCTCCATCAGCGGCATGACGATGTAGAATATCCCATTCTCCATACCGAAGTTCAGGATGGGGACGATGTGCGGGTGATGCAAACGCATCAAGATCTGGGCTTCACGCTCGAACCGGGGTTGGAAATTCTCCTCCTCATCGAGCCAGGGAGGTAATACCTTGACGGCCACCTCCTGCTCCGTTCCCTCCTCAACGGCTTTAAAAACCGTGGCCATCCCGCCGCTGCCGATCCTGCTGACGAGGGTATATTTCCCTAGCTTATGGTTTTTCCAGTTATACATCAGTGTCCTGCGAGTCTATTCGGACCGCGGCGCAGTATCGGCGAGCTCCGGAAGTATTCGCGGGTTAAATAACCGACCGTCCAAGCCTGGCCTTCGCTTGCATCTACTGTAGCATATCAGCGATCGTTTGTATCTCCACTTTACAGGTGCCTTACAGGTATATCAAGGGACTGTTTTTCAGGGGCATGGAGGTCATTTTAACCGCGGAGTCAAAGATCACGGATGAGAACCACTTAAGCAGTGTTTTCCCTCACAAGAAACCATTTGCTATCACCTGTGGATTGCTCGGAAAATCCCCGCTAGGAACGAATCACTATATGCTTCATATGAATGAAGGTGGTACAAATACTCTACTTCACGACCTTGGAGTGGAGGGAGAAATAAACCGGTTCGCCGGCGGCGGCTGATGTATTTCCGGCGGCAATTAATTTGATGTTTTAACTCTTGGAACAAGCATAGGCGGCATATGTCCACTCCAAGTAAGCTTCACATCCCCAGACTGCTGAGCGCAGTCGTCATTGTTATGCTGGCCAGTCCGGCACTGCTTGTGCAGGCGACGATGGCGGGTTCTGTTGTGACGGAACGCGTGAGCATCAGCAGCGCTGGCTTCGAAGGCAATCAGGTTTCAAGAACCCCCAGCATCAGCGCTGATGGTCGGTTCATCGTCTTCGCTTCTGAAGCGACGAACCTCGTCGACGGTGACAACAATGGCGTCGAGGACATATTCCTCCACGATTGGCCCTCCGGTACGACCGAGCGCGTGAGCCTGAACGGGCAAGGCCAGGAGGCCGATGGCGCCAGCGCCTGGCCTGAGATCAGCGCCGACGGCCGCACACTTGTCTTCTCCTCAACCGCCACAAACCTTGTCGCCGGAGACTCGAATGGTGCTGAGGATGTCTTCGTAGTCGACTTCCAAGCCAACACCATCGAGCGCGTGAGCCATCCCGCTTCGGGTGGTCAAGCCAATGCAGCCAGCAGCCACCCGGTCATTTCCAGCGATGGCCGCTTCGTCGTTTTCGTCTCCGCCGCTACGAACCTCGTAGCAGACGCGACCACCGGTCTGGAGGAGATCTACATCTTCGATCGTGCGGATGGATCTCTGCAATGGGTCAGTGCGCCGCTCGTCGGGTTGGAGAACGATGGGGTTAGTGGAGAACCAGCGATCAGCGCCGATGGGAATTGGGTCGCCTTCTCTTCATCCTCAACGCAGCTTGTTTTGAATGACACTCTAAACCGGCGTGATATCTTCCTGTGGAACAGAGCTTCGAGAGCGCTCCAACGCGTCAGCGTGACCCAGGCCGGCGAGCAAGCTTTAAGCTCGAGTTATGCCCCGGCGCTCAATGCCGATGGTCGTTACATCGTCTTTCGGTCGCATGCCAAGAATCTAGTCGCTGACGATACGAATAATATGGCCGACATCTTCCTGCGTGACCGTCTGGACGGTGCCCTTCAGCGGGTGAACCTTTCGACCAGCGGTGAGCAAGCACTCTATGGGGCCAGTGACGAGCCGGCGATCAGCGCCGACGGTCGATTCATCGTCTTTCGCTCTTATGCCACCAACCTTGTTGCGGATGACCTGAACAGCAGCCCCGACATTTTCGTGCGGGATCTGCAGGGCACCACCACCCGGACTTCTGTCGATAGTTATGCCGTTGAGTCGAACGGCAGCAATTATTCACCCGTGATCAGTGCCGATGGAGCCGCAATCGCCTTCTATTCCGAAGCGACCAACTTAGATGAAGTGCCTGCCGACGACAATGGCATGGGCGATATCTTTGCGCATGGTGAACCTCCGACCGCCGAGCCTACAGAGACACCTACAATCGAACCGACGGAAACCCCGACAGCCGAGCCTACGGATACACCGACAGCCGAGCCTACAGAGACACCTACAATCGAACCGACGGAAACCGCGACAGCCGAGCCCACGGAAACACCGACAGCCGAGCCCACAGAGTCGCCCACACCCACACCATTTGATACGCCGACGCCTGAACCTACAGATACGCCGACGGCTGAGCCTACGAATACGCCGACGGCTGATCCCACCAACACGCCAACGGCTGTACCCACAACGGTGACGCCTGATCCAACGGATCCCCCAGAATCTTGTTCATGGGTATTGGATTTTGAACTTGATGCATCTGGCAGCAAGACGACAAAAGGGCAGGTCATCGACGAAGAATGGGCTTCGTTGGGAATCCATATCACGACAGATAATCCCTCCAGCCATCCAGCGATGATCTTTAATAGTGCAAAACCCACTGGATATGATTGGGATCTAGGTTCACCCAACGAGGACTTTGGTGGTCCAGGGCGAGGAACTGGAGGGGAAGAGGGTCAACCGGGCGAAAATAGATGGCCGCTCGGCAATGTCCTCATCATCTCTGAAGATGGGGATCAGGAAGACCCGGATGATCATTATGCCGGTGGTACATTCATCTTCACTTTCGAGAAACCCAGCATGATCCACGAAGTCCAACTCCTGGACATCGATGCCGATGAAACGACGGGAAAGATCGTTGCTTATGATCAGCGTGAGAACAAACTTGGCACATTCAGTATGCAGCAGTTTGGTAATAACAGCTTCCAAATTGTCCCCATTAATCTGGAAAACGTGACACGCCTCGAAATCCACCTACAGAGCAGCGGTGCGGTGACCGCGATCTCATTCTGTGATGAGACTCCAAAACCGGCAACTCCCGTACCGACTCCTGATCCGACGGGGGTGCCCACAACAAGCTCACCTCCCATTATCAGCCTGAAGCAAGATAACTGTGCTAAGGAAGGAGAGACCTTTGCATTGACGGGCTCCTTCCAAGATCCCGATTCCGAGCGCTGGACGGCGAGCGTCGATTATGGCGATGGCACTGGTACCCATGAAGTCAACCTGCGCTCCGAAAAGACTTTCGAGCTGCGCTGGGTTTACGGTGACGATGGTGACTATACAGTGACCGTGACGATTTCTGATGAAAGTGGTGCAGTCGGGACAGCGATCCTCCATGTTCTTGTGAAAAACCAATTGCCTGAGCTGGAGAGCGATCTGACGCCTGACCTCACGTTCTACCGCGAGCAGGATAACTTAAACCATGATGGTGAGGCTGCCGGCAAAATTGGCAAGTGGTTTACGGCGACGGCAGGGGAGCCCACTATCTTCACGATCGACGTCGAGGATCCGGGGTCGGATGACCTCAAGATCCGATGGAGCTTCGGCGACGAGGTGACCTATTTCAACCAGGGCAACGAAGCCGATCCCTTCCACAGCCCATTGGGAACCTACCCATTCTATGTAACACACACAACATCTGTTGTCTTCGACAAGCCGGGTATGCGCAACGTGAAGGTGGACATCTACGACGATGATGGCGGCAAAGTCTCCAAGTATTTCCAGGTGCTCGTGCGCGGCAACGAACGATGTCGTAACTCGCTGGGGTACTGGATCCAGCGCTTTAAGAATGAAAACAAGGATGCACTCAAGGGTGAGCTTCGTGCTCATTTGAGCATCCTGAGCGCATTCGTAGCTTCCTCATTCGATGAATTCCGACCTGAGATGGTTGACGCGCTGGATAACTTTGTCCTCGATAACATGGACCAGAGTGCGCGCGCCCGGGCGCAGCTCCTAACCGCTTGGCTGAACTTCACCAACGGCTCGGTGGAGTGGGGTGATGTCATCCGTGATGCGGATGGCGAACATGATATGCCCTATGCTGAGGTCCTTCGCGAGATCCTGGCTATCCTGGTTGATGGCCGTGCCACGCCGGAGGAGTTCTCATACGCCATCGAGCTGGCGCAGTCGATCAACCTGCACCATCACAGCGGTTCAGCCTGCCCGGTCTTTGGAGAATAGGACAAGATTACGGCAAGGACAATGACGACCGCTCGCCCACTATAACGGTGGGCGAGTTTGCTTTTTGGGTCCACGGTTCAGTTGAAATAATAGGTTCCTGGCCAACGTCTTTCTGAGGAGCGTAGCGACGAAGAATCTCGTTCAAGGTAGGAAGACCCTCTGGGTTCAAAGAGCAAGATGCTTCACTCTGTTCAGCATGACATATACCTGTCCCTCTCGAAAATTCGGCAGTGCAGCGTGGAGATGGTTTCCCCCAGCATCCGGAGATGCTTTGTGATCGTTGGTGCACTCCAAGATCGGTTCAAAGTGGGAAAAGGGGATTCCCTGAAGAGAATCCCCTTTCGACAAATTCGTCCCTTAACAAATTCGCTTTCTAGCCATCATGGTCACGGGCAGTTACAGACGGGCGCTGATGTCACTCCACCGGAATAAGTGCCTCCTGCTGCGGCGCACGCGTCTGGACCCAAATCGCTGGTGCAAGCGAGCGGCGTGGGAGTCGGGGTCGGTGGGGGAGGAGCGGCGATCACCTGTAGATCCTC
>Ga0307420_1000751_pt1 | contig 14665 bp, 13 predicted proteins | sample SalMarWE160240MG_2_FD_202167 | JGI IMG/M metagenome (GOLD analysis project Ga0307420, IMG submission 202167) | Salt marsh sediment microbial communities from the Plum Island Ecosystem LTER, Massachusetts, United States - WE1602-40 | ecosystem: Environmental > Aquatic > Marine > Intertidal zone >... | reverse complement strand
TGTAGTTCATGGCAGATAATATATATAGAATTACATTTTTTAATCTAATAAAACAATTACAAAGAAGATGGTAATTACACGCCCGACATGGAATGAATATTTTGCATCAATTACCAGGCAGGTGGCAGCAAGGTCCACATGTCTTAGAAGAAAAGTTGGTGCAATAATTGTAAAAGATAAAAGGATTCTTACAACCGGGTATAATGGCGCTCCGGCGGGGGTAAAAAATTGCCTTGATATAGGGATATGTCTTAGAGAAGAACTGGGAGTGCCTTCAGGCGAAAGACATGAGATCTGCCGCGGCCTGCATGCCGAGCAGAATGCTATTATTCAATCTGCCTATTATGGGGTTCAAATAAAAGATGCTGTAATTTACTCAACCAATCAGCCCTGTGTCCTGTGTGCCAAGATGATAATAAACTGCGGGATCAGAAGGATATATTATTTTGAAGAATATCCCGACGCTCTTGCCGTTGAGCTGCTGGATGAAGCAGGAGTGGAGTCAATAAGACTGGATTTTTAGGTCAATATTCTCATTAACGATCATACTTTAAAAATTGTCAGGAGTTTGACTTCTCTAAAGCATCCTGTTAAATGAAATATAGGCAGAGCCCTTAAAAGCAAAACAGCTTTTGTTTTTTTAATTCACCTTATTTGTTATAATATCTTTTACTTTTTTATTAGAGAAATTATTTTTTTAATTTTTATGGGAAAATTTGTTATAAATGGCGGTAGGACCCTGTCAGGAAAGGTAAAAATAGGCGGGGCCAAGAATTCCGCATTGAAATTAATAGCAGCATCAATACTATCTGATGGCAAGATTACCTTAAGGAATGTCCCCGGAATCGAGGATGTTAATATCATGATAGAGGTGCTCAAAACACTTGGAGCCGGAGTGGATGCAGATCCGGAAAATAAAATCATTGAAATTAATCCGGAAAATATTAACAATTATGAAGCACCTTATGAACTTGTAAGAAAGATGCGGGCTTCCATACTGGTTGCAGGACCGCTCCTTAGTAAATTTGGCAGTGTCAAAGTTGCTATTCCGGGCGGTGACAATATAGGCTCCAGACAAATAGACCTTCATCTAAAAGGATTTGAAGATATGGGAGCAAAATATTCCATAGAGCACGGATATATTAATTGCCGGGTTAACAGTAATAAAGCCGGAGCAAGACTTTATGGTGCCATGGTAAACCTGGATTTTCCTTCCAGAGGGGCCACTGAAAATATAATGATGGCAGGATGTCTCGCTGATGGCCAAACGGTTATTAATAATGTGGCCAGGGAACCTGAAATAGTGGATCTTGCTAATTTTTTAAACTCCATGGGAGCGGATGTACAGAGGGCAGGTACCGATTGCATTGTTATAAACGGAGTTAAAAATCTTAAGGGTACGGATTATGAAGTTATGCCCGACAGCATCGAAGCAGGCACTTTTATCACTGCGGCCGGACTGTGCGGCAGCGGGGTGGAAATCGAAAATGCCAGGTGGAGAAGTCTGGAGACATTTTATTTCAAGTTAAAAGAAATCGGGGTAAACATTTCAATAATTGATGAAAATAATATAAAAGTAGACTCACCCCAAAAGGCATATAAACCTATAAATGTCAGCACGCTCCCCTATCCCGGTTTTCCCACGGACCTGCAGCCTATAATAACAGTTCTTCTTTCCATTGTTCCCGGAGTTTCTATCGTTACCGAAAACGTATTTGAGAACAGATTTATGTATGTGGACGAATTAAACAGGATGGGAGCAAATATAAAAATTGATGGCCACCATGCCGTAATCAAGGGAGTCGGTAAATTATCGGGAGCCCCGGTAAGGTCTTTTGATGTCCGTGCCGGAGCAGCCATGGTGCTGGCGGGACTTACTGCGGAAGGATTTACGGAGGTTAGTGATATATATCATATTCAGAGGGGATATGAAGATTTCGAAAAAAAGCTGTTCAGTCTTGGGGCGGATATCAAAAAAATGAGTTGATATGCCGGCAGCGGATATTATATCGGAACCGGATCTATTGTGAAGTTAAATATTAAAATCAGAAAAGATGAAAAAAAATAAAAATAAAGAAGAGAAAAAAAATAAAAAAACTGGGGAAAAAAGAAAATTTAATAAGTTGCCTTTATATTTAAGAATTATAATAATAGCAGCAGCTTCTATAATTTTTATCGGGTGTGTAACTACAGGCGGCTTTTTTCTTTATATTAATTCCATAAATAAAGCTATAAATTCAGTTACAACATCAGAAGTCGAAAATATTCTTACTCCTATTGAATCTCCCCAGGAACCGGTCACTATTCTTATACTGGGCCGGGATACCAGGGATACCGAAAATGATACGGGGAGAGCGGACATTATAATGCTGCTTCATTTAAATCCTGAAAAAAATACCGGTAGTCTTCTTTCCATCCCCAGAGATACTCTGGTGGAAATACCCGGCCACGGGGAGGATAAAATAAATGCTGCCTATGCGTATGGCGGGGAAGAGCTTATGATAAAAACAATCAATTCTTTCCTGGAGGCAGAAATAAATCATTATGTGACCCTGGATTTTGAAGGATTTGTGAGATTAATAGATGCTCTTGGCGGTGTCGATATTGTTATCGACAGACCTCTGGTCGACCCTAAGAGCGGTGCTAATTTTTCTACCGGCAATCACCATCTTACAGGTGAACAGGCATTATCATACACCAGAAGCAGGTCCACGGAACTCGGGGATATCGGCAGGATCCAGCGGCAGCAGCAGTTATTTAAAGAGCTTTTAAAACAGAAATTAGATATAAAATATTTATCAAGTGTCCCTTATTATTTTAATATTTTGGTAGAGAATACAAGAACGGACCTGGACATCCTGACAATCTTGAGTTATTCAAAAGCGGCCCTATCCTTTAGTTCAGAAAATTTTGAAACGGCAATAATACCTTCTCATTCAGACTGGATAGAAAATGAAACCATCAGTGTCCAGATACCGGATATTGATGAAGCAAGGGCCATGTGGGAGCGTATAATAAGCGGCCAGCCGGCAAGCTGGTATAATGCGGAATATGCGGAAGTTGATGAAATATCGGATTCAATGACCATCGATACTGAATATAGGTTCAAAGTTAGCGTAAAAAATACCGGAGCCTTAACCTGGAATAAGAATGGAGATAATCCGGTTTATCTTGGCTATCACTGGATTGATTTTAACAGTAAGGAAACAGTAGTTTTTGATGGTAAAAGAAGTATTATTTCAGAAGATGGAGTTGATATAGGTGATGAGGTAGTATTTAACCTGAAGGTCACATCCCCGTCTGAACCCGGTGAGTATATTCTGCAGGTAGATCTGGTGCAGGAAGGCGTGACCTGGTTTTCTTTCCAGGGAGTACCGGTTCTGGAAAAATTTATAACCGTGGATATATCTTATACCGCGCAGTATGACGATGGCGGTACCACTCCTAACCATGTTAAACCCGGCCAGGACTTTGAAGCGCAAATCACGGTGAGGAACAATGGTTTCCTGTTATGGGAGCATGAAGGCAATGGATATAAGATACACCTGGGAACCCACTGGCTAAACAGGGATACGGGTGAGATGGTTATCTGGGATGGAAACAGGGGGGTGCTCTTGGAAGATGTTTCCTATAATGAGGAAATAGTTGTAAATATTATCGTTAAGGCGCCTGACGTACCCGGGAGATATATATTACAGTATGATATGGTGCACGAAGGGGTTACCTGGTTTTCTGAAAAAGGAGTAGTACCCCTGGAAGTAAATATTGATGTTGGAAAAGTTATAGATAAAAGCATAACCACACGGACACATATTATAGTTTCCAACGGCAATGGAATTGCAGGATCAGCTGGCAAAATAAGGGATTACCTGAAAAGCTATGGATTTAAGATATTAGGACTTTCCAATGCCGATGGTTATAATTATGAGAAAACTGTAATATACTATATTAAAAATAATAAAGAAAAGGCAGACCAGGTAGCCATAGTTTTTTCAAGCTATGAGATGGAAGAAGTGCCGTTAGGTACTTTTGAGAAAACATATGGCAAAGATAAGGATATAGTTGTAATAGTAGGCAAAGATTATATGGAAAATCTGGAGTAAACTGCAGCCGGTAAGACTTAAAATGAACTCATTAAAAGTTAAGAATAATATAATACAGGTACTATTTGACATAATTATATTCTTTTCGTCATTTACCATTTCTTTTTATTTAAGGGGACAGCTGGAAATAAGGGGCCTGGAAGGCCTTCCCCCGCAGTATACCGCTTATTTTATAGAATATATCCTGATAATAATCGCAGTCAAACTTTTAAGTTTCATCTTATTTGGCCTATACAGGAAAATGTGGAAATATGCCAGCTTGAGGGATTTTATAACCATTGTGGAATCACTGGTTTTAAGTTCTGCAGTCATGGTGTTTATTTTTTATATAATTGAGGCACCATATTTCCCCAAGAGCATACTTATAATAGATTTTCTTCTTACCCTGATTCTTATTGTAGCTTCGAGGTTCTCGGTCAGAATGTTTAACGAGATGATATTTGGCAGTATGTACTCCCGTAAGAAAAGGACATTAATTGTGGGCGCCGGTGATGCGGGCGAAATGATAGTAAGGGAAATGATGAGACAGAGGGATAGTGAATATATTCCCGTAGGATTTTTAGATGACGACAAGGTAAAAATCGGGAGACAGATTCACGGAATAAAAGTTTTCGGGAAAACCGATGAGATTAAAAAATTCATTAAAAAGCTGGCCGTTGATGAAATTATAATAGCTATACCATCAGCTAGTGGAGCAGTCAGGAAAGATATTGCTTTTAAGGCCAAAGAAGAAAATATAGTATGTAAAACTCTTCCCAGCCTGTACGAGATAATAGACGGGAAGGCTCACCTATACCAGGTAAGGGATATCAGGATAGAAGATATCTTGGGCAGAAAATCTGTAGAAATTAATTACAACCAACTTTTAGATCAGCTTGAAGGAAAATCCATACTAATAACCGGTGCAGGCGGCTCTATCGGTTCTGAAATTTGCAGGCAGGTTATAAGGTTCAAGCCTTCGAAGCTGATTCTTGTCGATCATTCCGAGAACAGTGTTTTTTTGATAGAACAGGAGCTTTTTACAAAACTTAATTATCCAGGTGCCATACCCATTGTTACCGATATAAGGGATAATTCCAGCATAAAGGGCGTGTTTAAGAAATATAAACCCGAAATCGTATTTCATACTGCGGCTTACAAGCATGTCCCATTGATGCAGCTTAATCCTGAAGCTGCTCTTCGAAACAATTTTCTGGGCACCAAGGCATTGGTAAAATTATCTATTCTCTACGGGGTTAAAAAGTTTGTAATGCTCTCTACGGACAAAGCGGTAAAGCCTAATAATATAATGGGGATATCAAAATTGCTTTCCGAGAAATACTTACAGTCGCTGTCCAGGATCAAAGATTCAGTTTTCATAATTGTAAGATTCGGGAATGTACTTGGAAGCCAGGGCAGTGTGGTGCCCATATTCCAGAGCCAGATAGAAAATGGAGGGCCGGTAATTGTCACTCATCCAAAGATGACGCGGTTCTTTATGACCATTACAGAAGCATCTCAGCTGGTAATACAGGCGTGTGTGATGGGCAGAGGCGGCGAAGTATATGTTCTTGATATGGGCAAACCCATAAGTATTCTGGAACTGGCCAGAAATATGATAAGACTTTACGGCCTGAAACCGGAAAAAGATATAAAAATTACTTTTTCGGGAGTAAGAAGGGGAGAGAAATTTACGGAAGAGCTGACTGGTGACCATGAAAAACTCAGGAGCACAAATTTCCCTTCGATATTTGTAGCTGAAAATAAAAATAAGCAGGATAAAGAAAAAATACAAAATTTATTATTTAATATCGAAAAAGAAATCCAGCTATATGACTATAAAAATTTATTCAAGGATCTTAAACAAATTGTCCCCAATTTTGATGAGAAAAAGATGTGGTCCAAGCTATAGGGATATTAGCTGACAGGTTCCCGATTTATGATTTACAGAGTTATAAAAAGAATCTCTGATGTAGTATTTTCAATTGTTTCGATGATATTATTCATCCCCTTGTGGATCATAATCCCCTTAATGATAAGGATTGATTCCAGGGGAAGGATAATATTCAAACAGAAGAGAGTGGGTTTGAACGGAACATATTTTATCATATATAAGTTCAGGACCATGAAGGAAGGCACCCCTGATATTCCCACTGATAGATTAAGAGACCAGAGCACCCTTAATACCAGGGTTGGTACGGTACTCAGGAGATTAAGCATAGATGAGATCCCCCAGCTTATGAATATATTAAAAGGGGATATGAGTTTTGTGGGTCCCAGACCGGCATTATATAATCAGGACCTGCTTATAAGATTAAGGAAAGAAAAAGATGTGAATAAGGTCCGGCCGGGAGTGACCGGGCTGGCACAGATAAACGGGAGAGATGAATTATCAATCCGGGATAAGGTTATGTATGACCAGCTGTATATTAAAGATGCTTCAATAATGCTTGATGTAAAAATTTTTCTGGTTACGGTTAAAGCAGCTATTACAGGTAAAGGTGTGAACTGAGTCAACCCTATGTGATATGATTCCTGTATCTTTTTAAACCGGAACAATATGGTTGACCGGGTCCGTTAATTTAAAGTTTCCAGTTCTTTTATTAATTTTTCAATTCCGTCTTTAAAATCCAGGGGGGAATAATTAAAATCTGCAGCGGCCTTGTTATATGAGTATGCTTTATCAATACGCATCCTCTCTATCTGACCGGGAGTCAAAGCCGGATTTTTAATAACTTTGCCGTATAAGCTTATTAATAATTTACTGAAACCGATGGGAAATTTTATTAATTTGAATTGTTTTCCCATCTTGGCTCTTACAATTTCTATCATTTTACTGTATTTTAAAGGTTCTTTTCCGGTCAGGTTATATATTTTTCGATAGGTCTTTTTATCTTCCAAAACTTCCGCTGTCGCACGGGCCACGTCTTCAATATATACGGGCTGAATCAGATTATTGCCGCTTCCAAAGGTTATAAAAAAACCTCTTTTTTTTATAAACTTTATCATTCTTGAAAAATTGGCGTCATCAGGGCAGCCGTATATCATCGAAGGTCGGAGAATTGTATAATCCAGACCCGATTTTTTTATCAGATTCTCAGAATTTATCTTCTGATTTTTAATCATGCTGTCAAGAGGGGTTAAAACAGTAGTAGAGCCTATAAAGATAACTCTTTTAACTTGTGTCCGGATGATAGTTTCCAGGAATATTTCCACAAGATTTGTATATTCCAGGTCAACCATATAAATTATAATTCTTGCTTTTTTTAAACTGGCGATTATTGAATCACCGCTCCGAAGCGTTCCGGTGCTGAATGTAAGTTTTTTGCCTGCTGACCTGGCGATATTCAAGAGCCCGGTTCTGTCACTTGAAACTCTAACCAGGCAGCTGACGGTATAGTTTTTTCCCAGTACTTCTTTTAAAATTGCAGGTCCAAGGAAACCCGTTGCTCCTATTAATAAAACCATCTTTACCTTTTATTTTAAAATTATATTCAATATAAATTATAGTAAGTCTGACAATTCCTATATCAGTATATCAAATCTATCAAATCCCCTGGGTACAATTACTCCGAAATGTTTTCTATCCAGCGTAAGAATCTTATTAACCTTAATTCGTTCGGCTATAGCTACGATTGAGGCATCCACATATCCAATATTAAGAGCATCATACTTTTTTAATATTTCTATAATTCTTAATACGTCTTCGTTTTTTAATATTTCCAAATAGAAACCTTTGTTAATTTCTTCAAGCAATTTTATTTCGAAATAAGGCCCTAATCTGGTGTTAATAAGATAACATAGCTCTGGTATTGCTGTGGATGGCAGAACATAATAAACACTATTATCCTTTAGAAAGAAATCTTTAACTAATTTATGGTTTTTATCGCCTTTATCAATTAAAGAATATAACACACTGGTCTCTAAAATAACCTGCAATTTTTTACTCCTGACATTCCTATTTAATCTTCGCCGAAGCCTTTTAGATATTCTTCTTTTTTATTTGCAATATCTGAGCCCCCACTGTTGCCGATACCGATTATACCGATTTTCTTTTTAGGAAGTTTTTTAGACACGTAGCTGCTAACCGCTTCTCTTATAAGAAAAGAAGTAGATTTATTAGAGATTCTAGTAAGACTTTTAAGTTTTAACATAATATCCTTATCAAGGAGTATGGATGTTCTTTCTTTATCCACTCAACTCACCTCTTATAATCTTATAAATATGCATATTAATATTATTAATATTAATATATTCAATCCAGCATGTCAATTTTTTAGTAAACCAGATTTCTTACGTTATGGTGGCGGAATTAAAAATCTTCTTATTAGTTTTGTTGCTTTTCTTTTTTATGATATTCAAATTACTTATATACGGATGTGTATTTGTGAATAATAAGAAAATCTACCGGCATCAATTTAAGAGTTAATTTATGAAAGATTTATGGTATTATCTTATAAATTTTAAAAGAGGGGTTTTATAAAAAATGAATGTATGGTGGGTTATTTGCGTATCCCTGGCCGCAGCGGCTGTATTTGCGGCACTATGCTGGTATGCATTTAGGTATGAGCCCTTTAACTTCAAACTTTCCAGGGTAAGTATACTGGTAAAAGATGGACAGGCGGCCCGAAATGATGAAGGAAGGCCGGGTGAACCTGTTCTTTCCATTCTGCATCTGTCCGATTTTCATTTGCAGAAAAACTCCAAAGGCAGGAAATTATTTAAATTTGTAACCAGCCTGAAAAACTTAAAGGTAGATTTCATTATTATCACCGGTGATTTACTGGAAAGCGATGAAAATATAAACTACCTTATCAGAATGCTTTCTCCCCTCAGTGCAAAATATGGTAAATATGCAGTTTTAGGAGTTCACGATCACTACCGTAAATCAATAACAGAGTTCGCAAAGAATTTATTAAAGAGAAAAAGAAGATACCGCAGGGAAAATGATATTGGTCTTATAATCAAGAGATTGGGCGGCATAGGGATAGAGGTTTTAATGAATGAAAGCAGAAAAATCAATTTAGGCAGGGGCGGCATAAATAATATTGAGATTATAGGGCTGGATGACCCTATAATCAGGAAAACTGATATAGCCAGAGCTTTCTCTAATATCGGCTCTCCGGATGAGCCGGAGCTGCAGAAAAAAGCAGATTACGGAAGCACTTATAAATATTTGTTTAAATTAAAGAAAGAAGAAATACACAAAATAAACAGCAGGGGGAAATTGCGCATAGTACTTATACATACACCTGATGCCGGTTCAATAATTGAAGTGGCACGCAGGAAATCCGATATTGTATTCAGCGGCCATACTCATGGGGGGCAGGTAAGACTTCCGCTGATAGGAGCAATAATCTCGGGATGCAGGATAAAGACAAAATTTGCCTCGGGCCTTTTTTACTTTAAAACTTTTATCCTTTACGTAACCAGAGGTCTCGGGGAGGGAAGGTATTCGCAATTCAGGTTTTATTGTCAGCCGGAAGCCAGTCTGGTAAGGATATATAAAATAGAGTAAAGGGAATTCAATGGCCCAATGATGCTGTTTATTTAAAAACCTGTTGTAGTTGTATATAATATATTTGACTATACTGAATATAATAAACGGTGATTCAAGTCAAAAGATTTAATTAAATTGTCATTTTAAACGATAATTATGGTAAATATAAAAAAAGGCTGCCCGGGACAAAATACGGGATTTTTAAAAGATTTTAAAACCAGTGTGGTACCATGCCCAAAGTGCGGATATGAGATTGAGTTTTTTGCCGATGAAAGAAAAGTGAGGTGCCCCGGGTGCCATACAAACGTGTTCAAAGTTAGCCCCCAGGCAGTGGAGTACAGGGATGGGAGGTTGATCTTCGGTGAAGAAGATAAAAACTGCCTTGACTGGTGCGGGGGGTGTCTTGATAAAAAGGATTATAAAGATATAAAGGAAGATAAAAAGAGAATTGGGAAAAAGATAGAAGACCTGAAAGAACTTGTAAATTCAGTTGATAAAAAAGATAAAGATGTAGTCGATTTTTTTATAGGAGCTTTTAAAAAGAGCATAAATAATCCAGGATTAATAGATGAAAAGATATTTCAGAAACTTCAAAAAGAAAATCCGGCTCTCTTTTTAAGAGCAAGGAACTATTATTTGAATTTTATAGGCAGCTGAGAGTTTTTTTATCTTATCTCAATTATAGGCTATGGGCAAATTTATAAATTCATATTGTTTTTATTAGTATTAAAAGCAGGTCCGTTGTGAAGAAAAGAAAGGGTTTAAACCCTGTTGTAAAATTTACTGTCATTATAATCTTTATGTCGGTGATTGGTTTTCTTATCTTTTACGGCATTGATAACCCCGGCTTTTTTAAAGGTAAATTTTTTTCTCTTTTTGGCGGCCGGGAGAACGGAGAAACGGCATCGGAGCTGGCAGGAACCGGTGAGAACCAGCCAGGAGCAGATACGGACAATTATACCGCTCAGGATAATATTGACGGCAGTGAAACTGATAATTCATCAGACGGTGAAATCAGCGCCTATGAAAACCCTGATTACAGTGACAGCGCTGAAAACATATCTTTCTGGCAGAAAATAATCAACTTTTTCAAAGGGGAGGGAGATACCGGAGAAGAAGAACAGGCTTATCCCGGCAGGCTTGAAATAAATTTTTATTTTTCCGATCTTGGTGAAGAAAAAGAGTTGGTTCCTGAAAAAAGAACTATAATAGCAGGCAATTCGGAGACTGCGGTTAAAAATGCAGTATATGAACTGCTGAAGGGGCCCGTGAAGCCATATCACTTCCCCGTGATTCCGGCCGGAACGGAACTAATTGGTGCAGAAACCTATGAAAATATAGCTGCAATTGACCTATCGCAGGAATTCCTGGAAAATAGTCTGGACAGCAGGATCCTGGATGAATATGTAATTTATTCCATTGTAAATACTTTGACAGAGATTCCCGAGGTGGAGGGAATAGTCTTTTATATAGAGGGCATAAGGATTAAAGTATATGGAAATATAGATCTATCCATACCGGCCATCAGAAACAATGATTATATAAATGAGAAGTAGACGGCAAGAAAACATATTGCGGATGGATTTTAAAAAAGTAAATAAAAGTGTAATTGGAGAAGGGTGGTTAATTTGAAGGTACTTATAACCGGGGGCGCGGGGTTTATCGGCTCGAATGTGGCAGACGGTCTGCTGGAGAAAAATTACAAGGTGATAATTGTTGACAATCTTTCTAATGGAAAGAAAGAAAATATCCCCCAGGGGGCGAAATTTTACAGGTGTGATATAAGGGATAAAAAATTATATGATATATTTAAAGTAGAGAAGCCGGCAGTTATAATACACAATGCGGCCCAGCTTTCAGTCAGAGTATCGGTTGAGGATCCCCTGATGGATGCAGATATAAATATAATAGGGGGGCTTAATGTCATAAATGCATGCCGCATATATAATGTGGAAAAGATAATATTTGCATCAAGCGGAGGCACCGTATATGGGGAGCAAAAATATTTCCCTGCTGATGAAAAGCATCCTACCCATCCCATATCTCCCTATGGAGCTGCAAAACTTGCCACTGAGAATTATCTATATTATTTTTATAATGCATACGGGCTGAAGTATATATCTCTAAGATATGCCAATATATATGGCCCCAGGCAGGATCCTTACGGAGAAGCAGGGGTAGTGGCCATATTTTCAAGTAAAATGATTGAAGGCAAAAGTGCGGTTATTAATGGAGATGGGCTTCAAACCAGGGATTATGTCTATGTAGGAGATGCCGTAGATGCAAATCTTAGGGCCATTGAAAGTGATTTTGTAGGGCCCTTAAATATTGGAACCGGCAGGGAGACCACCGTGGTCCGGCTATTTAACATCCTGAAGAAAGTATCGGGAAAGGCCGGCATGGAAGAAGCCCATGGGCCCTTCAAGGAAGGAGAACAGAGAAGGAGCCAGCTTTCAAACAAACTGGCCGGAAAGATGCTGGGATGGCAGCCGAAAGTATCCATAGAAGAAGGGCTTAAACTAACTTACCATTGGTTTAAAAAACACTGACCTTTGATTTTTAATAATAATACTATTATTTATAATAGGTATTTAATAAGCATCGTATTATTATTAAAAAAGCTTCATTCTAAAATCTTAAATAAGGAAACCGTATTGGATATTTTCCAGATCACTATATTTTCTGGAAACTATAAAAAATTTTTTAATACCAAGTTCACTGCTAATCTTTGACAATTTCTTTAGGTCTTGTTTCGAAGGGTTTGTTTTTACCTCGATAGCTGTATCTTTGTTAAAGATAAAATCAATCTCAACTCCACTTTTCCTCTGATAATAATTAACCTCTCCTTTTATTCTTAAATTCTGAAAAATACTATTTTCAAACAGGGTTCCTTCATCTAACTTAGCAAAATTATTTGCCAATCCACAGTCACAGAAATAGACTTTTGGTATTTTTCTCACCTCTATATCTTTTCCTCTGCTAAAAGGCTTTATGGTTTTTATTAAATATGTTCCCTCCAGGAAGGAAATATACTGGTAAAGTGTTGGACGGGAAATTGAAAGTTCACTGGATAATTTTTTAATATCGAGTTTTGTACCAACTCTTTGCATCAGCAGTAATATTAAATCTCTGATTTTATTATTTCTCCTAAAATCTCCCAGTCTTAATACTTCCAATTGGAAATAAGAAGTGAAAATATCTTCTAATGATTTTTTCTTTTCGCCGGTATTTTTTTTCAAAACAACTTCCGGGAAGCCGCCAAACAAAAGATACTCTTCATATAAATTAGAAATAGTATTAAATATAGGTTTACTTATGGTTTTGGGATTATCAGGTAGTTTTATATTACTCTCTTTGAACCATAGGAATTCTTTAAAATTTAAAGGGAAAAGTTCAAAAAGATATTTTCTTCCCACAAGAGATTCTGCAAACAGATTTTTTAAATAATAACTTGCTGAGCCGGTAAGGAAACATTTTACTTTGTAGCGGTCAATTAAATATTTTACTACTGATGGTAAATTTTTTAACAACTGAATCTCATCTAAAAATAGATAAGATTTTTTAGTAAAATCTATCCCCAAAAATTCAAGTGTAGATTTAATTTTTTCGTAATTTTCCTCCTCAAAATATTTTTGATTTAATGGATTCTCCAAATCTAAAAAAATCTTATTATCAGAGTCAACTTTATCATATATAAATCTAATTAAGCTTGTTTTACCAACTCTCCTTATGCCAGTTATAACAATTGCTTCAGGAGAATCCATATATTTCTTTATTTGATTAAATAATAGTCTCTCTTTTAACATATGTACTGAATTAATTTATAACTTATAATACTATTTGTTAAATATTAATTTACATATAGTGCTACTATTTGTCAAGTATTAATCTGCATTTGGTGGTGCTATTCATGGGGAAAGACGATAAAAGCTATCAATTTTCATTTTTTAAAAAGTAAAGGTGCTTGATACTATCCGTGTCTTGATAGACAAAATACTTAATAATTTGTAGAGTATAGTCTAATTAATAATTATAAAAATATGAAAGATTATAAAAATTCTTTATAATTACATTGGAAAAATAAAAAAAGCCAGGGAAAGTATAACTATAGTGCATCCCCGGTAAAGTAGTAATAAAATTGGATATATTGATTTCTTAAACAGATAAAAGTAGATAGGAAATGAAGAAAGAAAAAAATAAAAAAATTCTTAATATAGTTCCCACTCCTTTTTTTGCCGACAGGGGATGTCATATGAGAATACTGGGAGAGATGAAGGCACTGGCAAAGTATGGGTACCGGAATATCATAGTAACATATCATAACGGCCGCGATCTGGAGGGGCTTGATATCAGGAGGATGATAAATATCCCCTGGTACAGAAAACTGGAAGCAGGCCCGTCCATACATAAATTTTACCTTGACCCGATCCTGTTCCTTAAAGCGGCAGCCGTATATATCAGAGAAAAACCGGATATTATTTACGGTCATCTTCACGAAGGCGCATTTGTAGGAGGGCTCATCAAATATCTCTTAACCTTCGGCAGGGCTCCGCTTGTTTTTGATGTTCAGGGAAGCCTGACTTCAGAGCTGGATACTTTTAACTGGATCAAAGGAAGGAAACCGGTTAGATGGTTTTTCCACACTCTGGAAAAATTTATCTGCAGGATGCCTGATTTTTTTATATGCAGCTCGGTATCCAATGGAGATATCATAAAAAACAGGTTCCATATAAGCCCCGATAGGGTGAAAGTGGTAATAGATGGGGTGCATACTGATTTTTTCAGCAAAACCCCGGAAAAAGGATTCAGGCAGAAACTTGGAATACCCGAAGGCGTGCCGGTTATAATCTTTACCGGGGCACTGCTGGCAGCCAAGGGTATCTGGAATTTAATACAGGCTATTCCCCTGGTCCTAAATGAAGTTAAAGATGCCCATTTTTTAATAGTGGGTTATCCCGTGGAAGAAGCAGCCGGAAAAGTAAAAGAACTGGGTGTGGAATCAAATGTTCATTTTACAGGAATGGTAGATTATTTTAAGCTTCCGGACTATCTGCTGGTAAGCGATATAGCAGTGGAACCAAAG
>Ga0307420_1000748_pt1 | contig 14705 bp, 18 predicted proteins | sample SalMarWE160240MG_2_FD_202167 | JGI IMG/M metagenome (GOLD analysis project Ga0307420, IMG submission 202167) | Salt marsh sediment microbial communities from the Plum Island Ecosystem LTER, Massachusetts, United States - WE1602-40 | ecosystem: Environmental > Aquatic > Marine > Intertidal zone >... | reverse complement strand
CGCTCCCGTCCAGGATGACGGTCGTATCCATATCCACACTCTGGTCCGGGCCGGCGTCGGCCACCGGCGCCTGGTTGCTGATGGTGACCAGCACCTCGTCCGGGGTTGGGTCGGGCAAGCCCAGGCTGTCGGTGACCGCTAAGGTGAAAGAAAGCGCCCCCGGCTCGGACGGCGCGGTGAAGGTAGTCACACTCAGGGTGGGTGCGAAGGTCACCGCCGCCGTCAGTCTGCGTCCAGTAGTAGGTCAGTGGTAGATCGCTGTCAGGGTCGGTGCTGCCACTTCCGTCCAGAGTGACCAGGTCAAGCGGCCTCACGCTCTGATCGCTGCCGCCGTCGGCCACTGGCGGCTCATTGATGGTTATCGTGATCTGAGCGATGCGCGGCGTCAGCGCCGGCGAGAGAGAGTGCAGCTCTGCCCGCCAGCGCAGATCGCTGCCCACGGTGGGAAAGACGAACATGGCACCCGGCTCGACGATGAACCATTGGTTGCCACCGTTGTTGGTCAGCCAGTAGGTCACCCAGGTATTAGGGGGCAGGCTTGCCGTGGGCGTCAGCCTGGCCCGGTCGATGTTGCCACTCTCGGTGTCGACCGTCAGCGAGGCCGCGCGTCCCTGCCCGGTGTCGTAGGGGTGGGGCCAGTACAGCCGGTTGGGCTGCCCGGAGTTCGCCGTCCCCGTCCACGTCGCCCAGCGCGACCGCATATGTATCGTGAGCATCGCCGGTAACGTTGCTGCCGCCCAGCGTATCGAATGGGTCGCCCGCGCCGTCGTTCAGGTACAGCCGGTTGACCTGATTGTAGTTCCCGGCCACCAGGTCCAAGTCCCCGTCGCCGTCCACGTCGCCCAGCGCGACCGACCGGGTATCGTGAGCATCGGCGCTGATATCGCTGCCGCTCTGCCACACCCCGAAGAAGGACCTGTTCTGGGCCCGCCGCCAGGCCAGGACGAGGGCCTGCTCCTCAGTCGACCAGTTCGCGTTCGTCAGGCTGGTATCGCGCAGGCTCGTGTCGGCAAAGGCTTCGGTGAATGGCAGTCCCGGCGTGGCCACCCGGGCCATCGGGCGCGGCATAGTGCCCACACTCAGCTCAAGCAGCAGCACACTGATCAACAAGAGACGGGATGTATTGGCTGTTCGTTTGATCGGGTGAGTCTTGTCCATGGTTCCTCCTCCCTGGTTTTTGTTTCTGTATTCTTGTGTACTCGCAGGTGCGAGAGGCAGGGCAAGCTGCCCAACGGAAAGTTTAGCGGCGGGCGGCTCTGGCTCTTGCCGTATAGCCAATCACTGCCTGTGCTGGCCTGAGGTGCGCTAACATGCAAAACAGCGCACCTATCCCTATGTAGGGCGGTGCGCTGCGACGTACCGTTTGGCGTTATTGAATTCGTCTGTGTGCGGTTTCCCCGAATCCCTTCACTGACCCGCGCCCTTTAGTCGGGGCCAAAAGCTGTCGGTTGTACGACTGCACCATCTTGGCATATTTCCCGTCGTAGGACAAGGCGGGCAGGATGGGTTTTGTGGGTATCCTGGATCTGACGACTGCGACAAACCGGTCAAGATGGCGCGATAGTTTCGCGTTATACTTGATGACCTGGTTGTACATTCCGCTGAAACGGGTACTACTGAGACAGGTATGCCACCTTGCCGGGCGCTAAACCGCCCGGCTGAAAGCCAAGGCCGCCGTCAGGGCTTGGGCGGCCCTTTACTGCCATACCGTGCGGATTGGCACCACGTTCGATTCTACGGCGACCCATTCCCCGTCGTCGAACTCGACGACGATCCTCTCTGCCGTCCAAACGGCCCCAACCTGGGGCTCCCCCAGTACACCGACGTTGCTGCTTTCCCTATCCACTTTGCCGCACCAGTAGTTTACGCGTTTGCCGTCAAAGACGAGCGACGTGCCGCCTGCCTTCATGGTACATAGCGTGCCGTCTTGGAGTTCGATCACCAAGCCGTGGGGCCACGGCGTGCCCTCGGGCGTCCAGTCATCAGCGGGAAGAGGTTCGGTCAGCTTGAACCTTACACCGGGCTCGTCTCTCGCCGGACTGGTTCCGCACACGAGGGTCTCTCCATCATCTGCTACGAGACAGGGATCAAAGATTGTGTGGGGCGCCTGATCTGTAGTGATGCTGATGCATCGCCAGCCATACGGCGTGGCCACCGAGCGTCCAAAACAGTGACCCTCGCGTTCCTCCGTAGGAACTGGGGGAACGTACCGGATGACGCGCGTCTCACTGGTCGGCTGCAGTGGCGATGTGGGAGGGTGGGATGTGGGAGTTAAAATGGGGCTGGGCGCGGGCGACGGTGTGGGCGCCTGGGTGGGGGCTGGTGTGGGAAGGGGTGATTTTGTCTCAGTAGTGATTTCGGGCTGCCGGCTTGGCGTTGGGTTTTCTGCCTCGCTGCAAGCGGCGAATGCCCATAGGCCAACGATGGCTACAGCGGCAAGTACGATGTGGGTGGATTTTCCTTTTCTCATGGTTTCTCCTGTCAGAGTTTAGATAAAAGCCGAGAAACCAGGTTTTTCGCCAGTCCTGGATTCGGCCTTTTCGCTTACCAAAGTAATTGACAACGCCTTTGAGGCTTGGTATCGACCTTCGAAGTATACTCAAGAATCGTACGGCAAGCTGGACGCTAGCCTGACGTTCATCCTACACTTGGTAAGCGTTCAAAAGCCGTAATGCGACAGATCTATCAAGATGGCGCGACAGTTTCGCGTTATACTTGGTGATGTGGTTGCACATTCTGCCGAAACGGGTACTTGAGTTATGGCAAAGATTCTCCTGGTCGAAGACGCCACCGACCTGGCACAGGTGATCGTGCGCGAGCTAGATGCGGCGGGGTACGAGGCGGTGCACGCTGCTGACGGGCTGGCCGCGTTGGAGCTGTACGCCGAGCAGTCGCCAGACCTCGTCATCCTCGACTGGATGCTGCCCAAGCTGGATGGCCTGGAGGTGCTGCGCCAGATTCGCCAGTCGGCTTCGGGCGCGGTGCCCGTGCTGATGCTCACCGCGCGCGACGAGGAGGTCGACCGTGTCATCGGGCTGGAGGTGGGCGCGGACGACTATCTGATCAAGCCCTTTGGTATGCGCGAGCTGATCGCGCGCGTGCGCCAGGTCCTGGAGGCGGATCGCGTCGAGGCGGATGCGTCGATCACCTACGGCCCGCTCGTGCTCGACCCCTAGGCCTACCGGGCGACCCTCGACGGCAGACTGCTGGATCTGACGCGGGCCGAGTTCGGGTTGTTGCACCTGCTGCTGCGCAACCCGGGCCGGGCCTTCAGCCGCGCGTACCTGCTCGACATGGTGTGGGGCGAGACGTTCGTGGCCGGGGATCGCTCGGTGGATAACGCGGTACTTCGGCTGCGCAAAAAGCTGGGCGACTGGGGGGAGGCTATCGAGACGGTGTGGGGCGTGGGCTACCGACTGAGGCACGACGCATGATCAAAAAGCTTTCGCCTTTCTGGCAGGTCGGGGTGCTGCAGGCACTCGTCGAGACGTTTGTTGTGGACGCGATCCTGATGACCGTGCTGCTGCTATCGGTGGGGCACGTCCCCTCGCAGGTCGTCCAGCAGGGGCTTTTTTCCCTCAGCCCCATCTGCGCGCTGCTGTGCGCGCTGCGCCTGCTGGTGCCTCGGGGGGGTGTGTGGCGGCACCTCCTGCGCGAGCTGATCGCTGCCGCCGTCCTGGGCACGGGGTTGGTCTTGATCGCGTGCATCATCATATTGATACTGGCGCTCGTCTCCCGGTGGGACGTGACGCTCGTCGATGGCAGAGTCTCCGATATCGCTCTGGCGGCCGTGCTGACGATGGGGGCCAGCGGGCCTGCCTTTCTGATCTTTCGCATCGGCGTGTGGCTGTGGCACGGTTGGGGTCACTTGCGGCGCAGGCGGCTGCTGTGGGCGTTGACGCACGCCCACTTGGTGTTGGTGGTGATCGTAGTCGCGTTGTTCGCCGCCTTTGTCGCCGTGGGGATGCTGAGCGAGAGCGATGTTGACATACGCGCCAAAGTGGATAACCCGGTGGGACAGATCGTCCATCGTGTGACGAACATGATTCTGCCGGGCGCCGGCCTTTTGGTGATCTTTACCGTCATGGCGCTGGCCGTGGTGCTGCCGCCATCCGCCCTCTTTTCGTACCTCGTCTCTCGCCGCACGACGCAGCGCTTGCAGCGGCTGGCGACGGCGGCGCGGGCGATGCGGCAGGGGGACCACGGCGCGCGGGTCACAGTGGAGGGGGAGGACGAGGTGGCTCGCTTGCAGTCTGATTTCAATGCCATGGCCGACGAACTGGAGCGCACGCTGCAGGACCTGGAGGCCCAGCGCGATACGGTGTCCGGCCTGCTGCAATCCCGGCGCGAGCTGGTGGTCGGTGTCTCCCACGAGCTGCACACGCCCGTGGCCACCGTGCGCGCGATGCTGGAATCGGCTCTCAAACAGAAAGGCGTGCGGCCCGCCTCTCTGCGGCGGGATCTGGAGGTGATGGAGGGGGAGGTACTGAGGCTACAGCGGCTGATCGACGACCTGTTCACCCTTTCGCGGCTGGAGGTGGAGCAGCTGACCATGACGTGCCGGCCCACCGACGTGGCGCCGATTGTGCGGCGCATCGTCGACGCGATGGCGCCGCTGGCCTGGAACGGTGGCCGCGTGGAGGTCGTCACCGAGCTTCCTGATGAGCTGCCACCGGCCTGCGTGGACGAGGCGCGCCTGGAGCAGATCCTGGCCAATCTGCTGCGCAACGGCGTGCGCCATACTCCGCCCGGAGGCATCGTCGCCGTGGTGGCTGCTGCAGAGGAGGACGTTGTGAAGGTCGAGGTGCGCGACACCGGCGAGGGCATCCCTGCCGAGGAGCTACCCCGCACCTGGGAGCGATTCTACCGCGGGGAAAACGCGCGCACCGACGACGTGCGCGGTGCGGGCCTGGGACTGGCGCTGGTCAAGGAATTGACCGAGGCAATGGGGGGCGGTGTTGGGGTAGAGAGCATTGTTGGGGAGGGAAGTCGGTTCGTGGTCAGGCTGCCAAAGAGCGATGTGTAAAGCGTAGTGCGTAAGTGGACTTTTACTCTTCAGAGCGCACCTCTAGCAAAACCCGCTGTGAGGAAAGGATAAAGTACGAAGGATATCTGCCTGCCTCGTCCGGCTGAACGATGGTTGAAATTGGGCGGTCGATGCTGTTGATGCGCACGAGTTGTAGCTCGTAGAACCCTTCCTCTTCAGGAGCGGTCAGGCTGCACCTGGCAGTAGCGTGCTCGCCGGACTGGACGAGGGTCGTCAGCGACGGTTTGGCCTGGCCCGGTTGGCAGGGTGTCTGGAAATAGTTCAGAAAGGCGACGATCTGTACGCCCGTAGATGCCTCTTGCTCCGATCCGCTGACGTGGACAAAGTAATCCAGCTTCTCCCCGGGCTTGATCGTCCAGTGTAGTTCTGATAGCACGTCGTGCCTGGATTCGGAGCGGTCTCGGCTGATCCAGATATCGGAAACGGTTGCAGATGATTCGCTTCCAAACGATGGGTTGGGAGAGACCGTAGGGACGGGAATCACATCTCCACTCCATACGATAGAGCGAGACGTTGGAATCAGCGATAGATAGCGGCTTTCAGAATCCACGCTGTGATCGTCATAGTCCACGAAAGCGATCAGTGCCAGGTTGTGGAACCCTTCGGGTATGGAGGGGGTCTCTAGTACAAAAGATGCTTCCTCTCCCGGTCCGAGGTGCGTGGGGAAGAGCGTGGTCCCTTGGCCGTCTGCCGTAAACGGGACCTGCGTTCCGTCTACGATCATCGTCCATAGCAGCCTCTCTTCGCGTTCCCGACTCAGGACGTGAAAGGTGACTGTGAGTGTTTTCCCCGGCGCGATCTGGTATCCTTCGTCGGTAAGGCCGGGCGTGTCGTTATCAAAGCCGACCACGATTCTTGCTTCGGGGGGGATAAGAGAGCGTGAGTCTTCCCAACTGAGCGCGTCTTCCATGGTGGGAAGCGGTGTTGACGTAGGGGGCAGGGGTTGACCTGGAGCGCAGCAGGACGTGCTCATCACGATGCTCAAGAGTAGGAATAGCAAGGTCCGCGCCGGAGACTGTACAGACATTGTCAGCGCGGACCTTTTCTCAGTTGTTCTCAGGGCGTGGAAGAACCTCAACGCTGCACAACGATTGTCACCAAGGAATCAAAGACCTCTTGGGTCGCTGGGTCGGGCAACCCGTCTACCATCAGAAGCATCAATGTATTGTCCTTGATGCCGAGAAACCAGTAGGTTGCCCAAGTTATGCCTTCGGATGGGTAGGTAAGCCGTGTTGCATGTCCATACATACCGTTAGCGGTGGCCAGGGACCTATCGTAATCCACCGATTCTACTTTGAAGTCCGTTGGCAGTTTCTGGTCAAAGAATGCGATCTGTTGCTCAAATGCTGCTTCTGCCTGCGACTTGTTCTGGTATTTATAGGCTACATTTAGGACAAAAGCTCCGCTCTGCCCATCCTTTACAAGTTCCTCGTTGACTTCTTCTTGCAACGTGTAGGGATGCCAGGCACTCGCTTCATACCCTTCTAGAAATCCCTCGGCCTGCAAAGGTGTGTTAACTGGGCTTGAGGGACCTGGAAAACGGTCTTCTGTTACCTCTTCGGCGTAGTACCCTTGGCTATTGGGCAAATCATCTCGCTGCAAGACTTGCTGCGCTAGTGGGGAAACCGGTTGTTCCTGGTTTCGGGCTAGGGCTATTGCTGAACCGGCGATGATGATGGACAAGATCAGAGACATAGCTAACATTGATGACAGAAATCGCTTTTTCATGTGTTATCTCCTTTTTGCTTGTTATTCCAGGATGGAAACTCTGAGCTTTAGTGAAAGACGGTTGCCTCGTAATTGCTGGCCACCGAAGCGCCTCGCCAGCTCTCTATGATAAGCCACGTTTTTGGTGTTAGCAGACGACTTTGCCACGTGGGGGGATACCAGTCCCAAGCCGCGATGCCTCCACTGTAGGGCGCGGTTGCTGCATCTCCACCTGTACCCAGGAAATGTTGGTTCTTCCCATAGTCGCCGTTGAAGAAGGCTGCATAGTGGGCTTCATACCATGGATCATAGTGGCTGACATCATGCTTGTAGGCAGTTGTCGTAAACCAGCCTAGCAATGGCTTGGCCTCGCTTACTACTGGCGTCAACACAGTTAAAAGAGCCAGCAACACGAGCGTCGAAACGATTTTCCAGTTGTTCGTCAAAAACCTCCTATGGTTAGTACTCGCCGGCTGACCGGCGGCGAACACTACTCTACCATATTTTTGGAGGTCTGTGATCAGCGAAACCCACCATCTTTATCTGGTTGATTTCCACCAGGCTCGGCGCTTGGGAATCACCCATGAGCATCTGGTTCCTCGACTAGGCCATGTCGCCAGACCCACGCGGCGGCCCTGGTCCGTGAAGCGACGCCCAGTTTGCCCAGCAGATTGCCGATGTGGGTCTCGACCGTGCATTCGCTGATGGTCAGCTCTTGGGCGATTTGTTGGTTCGTCTTTCCATCAGCGATCAACCTCAATATCTGGCGCTCGCGCTCCGTCAGGCTCTCCCATCGCTCGCCCACCTCTCTCCGCCAACGATCGGCCTGGGCGATTTGTCGCCCACTGATGAGGATTTCACCCCTCGCTGCGTGGCGTATTGTCTCCACGAGCTTGTGAGGCGCTTCTTTTTTGGTGAGAAAGCCGGCTGCGCCACCGTCTATGGCTTTCGTCAGGTATTCGTCTCGAGTGTGGCCGGTCAGTATCAGTGTGACGGTTGCCGGGCAATTGGCGCGCACCCAGGCGTCAACCTCGCGGGCCGGGAGTCCGGGCATCACCAGGTCGAGGAGCAGGACGTCTGGATTGAGTTCGGTCACCATCTTCTTGGCCTCCAGCCCATCTTTGGCTTCCCCGACTATCTCGATGTCGGGAGCACCCTCTAGAATGGCGCGAATGCCCTGGCGTGTCACGGGATGATCGTCCGCGATCAGCACGCGGATGGTTCTTTGGGAGGCATTCATCGTGTTCCCTTTCGCTCGTGTCGGGTCGGTCGTTCGCAGTGTGAGGTGGATGGTGCTGAAGTCAGTATGGACAGTATATAGTATTAGGGTCTGGCGTGCTGGACGCGAACCTGACGCTTGCCCTACGGTTGCCCAGGCGATGCGCTCACGTCGGGCAATCTTCCGAGCGCTCGGTTTTCCGGGCTCTCAACAGCAGGACCAGGCTGTAGATGCCGGTGCCCAACAGGATCGTATCCTCGTAGACGCCGTATCTGGCGATTTGCACGAACGGTGTGAACGGAATCGCGCAGATAAGCAGTAGAATGTAGATGACCTTGTCGACCTGCGGCAGCGCGGTGGTCAGCAGGAGCAGGCTCAGGGCCACCGTTGGGCACGGAAAGGTCCCGGGCACGATCAGTCTCGTGAAATCGTGCCCAAACGCGATGCCGAACAGCGGGTAGCAGAACACCAACCCCAGTAGAGCCAGCGTGGTGGCCCTGCGCCATGCGACCGTCGGGAGAGAAAAGCGCATCCTTTGCCTGAACGCGTCGACCGCGAACAGTGCCGATACGACGAGGAACGCGGCGCCAAAGACATAGTTGGTGTGGCTATCGCCGGCCATGCCCCGGGCCAGTATCATGTAGAACGCGATGCCGGTCCAGGCAAAGGCCAGCGAGAGAACCAGTTTTGCGCAGAGATTCTGGACCCTGCCGGGTTTGAGGAAAAGCCATCCGACGGACAGGAGCGCCGCCACGTAGAAGATGACCTGGGCGGGCCTGATCCCAGCGCCGTAGGCCGCCATCACGCGCCAGAATTCTTCTTTGGGTATCATTCTCTGTATCCTACCTGGGATGGCACGATTCGGCGGCGCTGCGACGGCAGTGGCGAAACAGGCGTCATAGCACAGCCAGCCTTTGTGTGGATCGGATGGCCTGAATCCAGGTCATTCGGGCATCTGCCTGATGATGCTCGTCGTCTCGACACTCACCGTGCAGACCCGGCGTAGCAGATCAATGACGTGCTCTTTGTAATCTGCGAAGCGATAGGTGTCGAATCGCTCGCGGATGGTGGGGTCTCGGGGTTTACGCTCTTTGTAACGATCGAGCACCCATTCGAGAGCCAAATACGTTCCCAGGCGGTATTCCCACGCTTCAGGCGGGATGCCGCGTAGGGTGGTCATGGCGTCTACTTCGATGACGCCGGCCTCTTCGCGGGCGATGAGGCGCGGCTTTGGGGCTAGACCTGGCAGGTCTTTATCCTCGCGCACCAGCGGGTATGGCTCGACCTGCTCATAGTTCAGGTGCAGGTCCATCAACTGCCGCCCCCACTCGGCCCACTGCCAAAAGTCGTCGTAGAAAGGGATGCGCGGGAACTCGCGCTTGAGGTTCAGCTGTATCTTCTCAAAAAGTAGGGGCAAGAGTAAGTCGGATTGGCAATCCGACCTACATTCCAAGATATTGAGATGATACGTTCAGCTTGTATTTCTGCCGGTAGGCGGGGTGATGCCTCGTCTATTCGTACTCCTCCAGTTTCTTTCCTGTTCTTGCTTCTACCTCCCTTGCGACCTTTCTCAGTTCCACCAGATTCAGATAGGCATCACTTCTGAACCTCTCAGTTGAAATCTCCCCGGATACCCAATACAGAGCGTCGGACACATTGCAGCAGAATTTTACGTCATCGCCTTGGGACTCTTCTTCTGTGCCGAATTCCCCAATGAAGCCGGTCAGTCTCGACAATTCCTCTACCAGCTTCTTGATCTCCTGCTCGCTTCTCATCATGCTCGTACCTCCTTAAGCCTCAGCCGCTGTCCCTGAGCTGCCGTATTGTTGGCGAGCGGCGCCGCACGCCGCTCGCCGTTTTCGCCCTCGTCCGTTCACGGTCTCCTGCCCTTTCGCCCAACAACCACCGCAAACCGCTATTGCAGAAAGCATTGTCCTGGCGCAACTCTGCCATACCGTGACATATTCTACGATGTTTGCGATACAGCACGGAACGATTGCCCCATGGGGTGAAACTCTGACACATCCTGGCGAGCCAGCTTGGCGCGGATTTGCTCAAAAAGACTGATGGTCTCCTTGGAGTACAGACGTTCTCCACAGTGCAAGCAGACTTCGGCTTGCACCATCACCACCGCCGTGTTCACGCCGCCGCGCAACAGCTTTTCCACCTCTTTGCTTACAACTTCACCACCGCATACGGGACACTGCTTAAATGGTAGCATCTTCTGATCTCCTTCTCCGCCACTCAATCCACCGCTCAGGGTCTGGACGATACACCGTGACTAGAACAGCCCACCGGTTTCCCTGATTGTAGGCCCAGACAGTATGCACTGGCTCTTTGAAAGTCTCCCCGTAAACCAAACAACTCGGATATGGTGTATCGTCCGGATACTCCTCGATGATTTCGCCTTGAAAAACGCTGACAAAAACCTCGTCAAATGACAATTGGTCTGCTTGTGCCTCTTCATCAGCGTGATCTGTGATCCGTACCCGGTCGTGGCGGATCGCGTCGATAATATCTTCAAGATTCATCTGGCATTGTACCTGATTCCATCTTCGTCGGATCATCACCGAAATCTGCTATTGCGAAGCAATGCTATCTTAACACGTTTCTCCACGCTGAGCAAGCGGTTGCACAAGTCGCCCGTTGGCTTTTGGCCCTATCCGTGTATAATGCGGGACATTATGGCCTACAAGTTCATCCTCTTTGACCTGGACGATACGCTCTATCCCCGCGACGACGGTCTGATGGGCGAGGTGGGCTGCCGCATCCAGACGTGGCTGTGCGACCACCTGGAACTCTCGTGGGAGGAGGCGGTCGTTCTGCGGCGCAAGTACTATCACCAATACGGCACCACGCTGGGCGGTCTGGTCGAGGAGCACGACGTGGACGCCCACGACTACCTGGTCTACGTGCACGATATCCCGCTGGAGGAATACATCGGCCCCAAACCGGCGCTGCGGGCGATGCTGGAATCCATCCCCCTGCGGCGCGTGATCTATACCAACGCCACGGCAGAGTACGCCCGACGAGTATTGGGGGTCTTGGGTGTGAGTGATCACTTTGAGGACGTGATAGGCATCGAGGACGTGGGCTTGCTCAACAAGCCCTACCAGGAGGCGTACGAGCGGGTGCTGGTGCGGCTGGGTGCCTGGGGGCGGGAGTGCATCATGGTTGAGGACAGTGTACGCAACCTCAACCCGGCCAAGGCCCTGGGAATGACGACGGTGCTGGTGGACTCGCTGCCCGACTGGAGCGTGGATTACGTCGTGGGCGACGTGCTGCAAGTTGGGCAGGTGGTGAACAAGCTGCTTGAAGAGGAGTAGGACACGGAGAAACACGGATGGACGCGGAGGGGACGGCGCGTGAGGCGTCGATCTGAACTGCTGATCGTCGCCATCGCCTACGCGGGCTTTGCCGCCTCTGGCGTGCCGACCGGCATGCTGGGAGTGGCGTGGCCCTCCGTCCGCGAGACGTTTGCGCTTTCTCTCGATGCGCTGGGCCTGCTGCTCCTCACCGAGATGGTGGGCAATCTGCTCGTTAGCTTCTGCGGCGGCCCTCTGATCTCCAGGATTGGCGTCGGGCGGGTGCTGTTGCTCAGCGCCCTTGCCCGAGGCTTGGGAGCATTGGGCTACGGCCTGGCTCCCAGTTGGTGGCTGATGGTGGTGATTGGAGTGATTGCCGGGGCCGGCGGGGGCGGGCTCGGCGTGGGGTTGAACACCTACTTTGCCGCCAACCATAGCCCGGCGCGAATGAACTGGCTGCACGCCAGCTACGGCCTGGGCGCTGCGCTGGGACCGGTCGTGATGCGCGGCGTGCTTGGTGCGGGAGGCCCCTGGCGCTGGGGTTATGCCATCGCCGGGCTGGTGCTCGGGCTGCTGGCGGTTTGCTTTGTGCTGACGCTGGATCAGTGGCGGCTGGTGGTGCGTCCTTCTGATGATCTAACCCGTTCGTCGGTCAGTGGTGCGCGCGGTATCGACACCTTGAAGCTGCCCGTGGTTTGGGCGGGCATCGCCCTGATCTTTTGTTTTGCCGGCACCGAGGTGACGGCCGGGCAGTGGGCGTACAGCCTGTTCACCGAGGCGCGGTCGATAGATGCGGACCGGGCCGGGTTCTGGATCAGCGTCTACTGGATGGGCTCGACGGTGGGGCGCGTTTTCTTCGGCTTTGTTGCGGCCCGGTTCGAGGTCAAGCGCTTGCTGCGCGTGGCCATATTGGGCGCGATGTGCAGCGCTGCCCTCGTTTGGGTCAACGTGATAGACCTGCTCGGTTTCCTGGGGCTGACGATGCTGGCCTTTATGCTGGCACCCGTGTTCCCGCTGGTTACCTCGACCACGCCACAGCGGGTGGGTGCCGCGCACGCGGCCAACGCCATCGGATTCCAGGTGGCCGCGGCGAGCCTGGGAGCCACGTTCCTGCCGGCGCTGGCCGGCGTTCTGGCAGAGAGGGCGGGGTTGGAGGTGATCGGCCCGTTCTTGCTCGTCACCTCGATTGTACTGCTCCTGCTGCACGAGGTGCTCGTGCGGCGCAGGACGTGACAACTTGTCCGCCTTGCGTTATAATCGGGGCCACTATTTTGGCGGAGGATGAATGATGGCAGAGGTAGATGCTGAACGACTCGAAGAGGGAAACGAGTTGCTGATTGATTTCGATAAGCTGGGCCAAGTGGCGCAGTGCGGCGAGGCCATCGTCCCCGTGGCGGTGCAAGATGTCGACAGCCAGGAGGTGCTGTTCGTGGCCTACGTCAACGAGACGGCGCTGCGATATGCGCTGGAGCACGGTGTCGCCACATTCTGGTCCACATCGCGGGACGAGCTGTGGGTCAAGGGCGCGACCTCCGGCGATACGCTGCAACTCGTGGATGTGCGCGTCAACTGCGAGCAGAACTCGCTGCTGTACCTGGTCAGGCTGCTGGGGCAGGGGGCCTGTCACACCAAGGGCGCTGACGGCACGTCGCGCCACAGTTGCTACTACCGCCGGATCAGGGACGGGAAACTGGAATTTGTGGAGTAGATATGGAAAAGATACTCAAGCTGGGCATACCCAAGGGCAGTTTACAAGAGTCGACGGTCAGCCTCTTTGACAAGGCCGGATATCAGATCTTTGTGCGCAACCGTTCCTATCGGCCCTACATCGACGACGAGGAGATCGAGTGCCTGATGTTCCGCGCGCAGGAGATGGCACGCTACGTCGAGCGCGGTGTACTCGACGTCGGTCTCACCGGCAAGGATTGGATACTGGAGAACGACGCCGACGTGGTCGAGGTGGTGGATCTGGTCTACAGCAAGACCACGGCCAAGGCGTACCGCTGGGTGCTGGCGGTGCCGGAGGATTCGGACGTGCAGAGCGTCAAGGACCTGGAGGGTAAATGCATCGCCACCGAGTTGGTCCAGGCGACCCGCCGTTACCTGGAGGCGCACGGTGTGGACGCCGAGGTGGAGTACTCCTGGGGCGCGACGGAGGTCAAGACGCCCTTGTTGGTGGATGCCATCGTCGAGGGGACAGAGACCGGCTCCACCCTGCGGGCCAACCGGCTGCGTATCGTCGATACGGTGGCCGAATCGACGACCAAGCTGATCGCCAATCATCAATCGTGGGCCGATCCCTGGAGGCGGGAAAAGATCGAAACGCTGGCGATGTTGCTCAAAGGGGCGCTGGAGGCCGGAGGACAGGTGGGCCTGAAGATGAACGTGCCCAAGGACAAGCTGGAGCATGTCTCGCGCCAGCTTCCCTCGCTGCACACGCCTACCATCTCCAACCAGGTCGATCAGGATTGGGTGGCGCTGGAGGTCGTCATCGACGAGCACACCGTCCGCGACCTGATCCCTGAGTTGAAGCGGGCGGGGGCCGAGGGCATCATTGAGTATCCGTTGAACAAGGTGATTTATTAGCAGTCTACCCGGAAACTTATAGTCCCTTGTGGGCGTTGCGGGCGGGCACAAGGCCCTATGCTACGGGATTTTTCCCAGGTGTAGGGCGAATTGGCAATTCGCCCATTTTGGCTATAATGTGACCATCTCATAAGGAGAAACGACAAGGTGACTCGCTTCAGGAACTGCAATAGTCGTGCAACCCAACCCCGCGATGGCGGTGCGGTGCACGCTGCTTTTTTGCAGTGTCCCTGTCGCTAGATAGCAAAAATACCATCGCAGGCCGTGGGTGCACGATTTGCCCCACGGCCTTTTTTCTTTCCGCTCTTTGCAGGCCGTGGGTACCATACATCCGCGGCCTGGTTGCTTTGTGCCGGGCGTCTGAAGTGGAGGAGATTGTTGCGATGGCCAGAAGAAACAAACGATCGAGAAAGCGCACGGCGCGCACCAGTTGGGATCCGGTGGCTGACTGGTACGATGGTTGGATGGGCAAGGACGGTAGCGAGCACCATCGCCGTCTCGCCATCCCGGTAGTGTTGGAACTGTTGGATCCTCAACCGGGGGAGGAGATCCTGGATGTAGGGGCTGGTCAGGGCGTGCTGGCCGCGCCCATCGCGGAGGCGCGGGCCAGGTATACCGGCGTGGACCTCAGCGAGAGGCTGCTTTGGCGCGCGCGAAAGTATCACGGCCGCCGAGGGCGCTTCATCCGGGGGGATGCCCGTCATCTGGCTCGTCTGCCCGAATTGCGCAGGGGCGGGTTCGACGCGGTCGTATTTCTGCTCAGCATTCAGAACATGGACCCGCTGCAGCCTGTTTTGGCGTCGGCGGCCTGGGCGCTCAAGGCTGGTGGTCGGTTGGTGAT